>Ga0172376_10001480_pt1 | contig 30000 bp, 14 predicted proteins | sample Lak35m_FD_121114 | JGI IMG/M metagenome (GOLD analysis project Ga0172376, IMG submission 121114) | Freshwater microbial communities from Kabuno Bay, South-Kivu, Congo - kab_092012_35m | ecosystem: Environmental > Aquatic > Freshwater > Lake | place: Democratic Republic of the Congo: South-Kivu...
CGCGCACGAGTTCTTCAATCGCATCGAGCCGCGCGTTGATCAGTTTCAACTCAGTGAGCGGATTCGAGAGCCACTCAGCGAGCAGCCGCGCTCCCATCGACGTCACGGTTTGATCAATGCAGTCGAGCAGCGAACCATCGCGGCGTCCTTCACGGATCGTCCTCGTGAGTTCGAGGCTGACGCGCGTTGCTTCGTCGATGATGAGATTGCGACCGCGTCGAAACGGCTCCAGTTTCAAGATGTGAGAGAGCGAACTCTTCTGCGTCTCTTGCACGTATTCGAGCAACGCCCCCGCCGCCGTGACGCCGGATGATTCGATGTCGACATCGAAGCCTTCGAGCGTCTGCGTTTGAAAGTGAGTCAGCAGCAGCTTCGTGCAACGCTCGGCAGCGAACATCCACGGAAGGCGCTTCGTGATGAGCATGCCGCGCAGATTGAGCAGCGGCATGAGTTGCTCGCCGCGCTGCGGTGCCTCTGAAACCAACAACTCCGACGGTCGGATGCGCGCGAGTTCGTCCGGGATCTGTTCGAGGTCAAGGTCCGACACAAAGAAGCGACCGGTCGAGACCTCCAGCCAAGACAACCCGACCTTCGACTTCCCGACGAAGATGCTCGCGAGGTAGTTGCTCTCGCGCGGATCGAGCAGGTTCTCGTCGGTGACGGTGCCCGGAGTGACGATCTGCGTGACCTCGCGTCGCACGAGTCCCTTCGCGAGTTTCGGGTCTTCCATTTGCTCGCAGATCGCCGTGCGATAGCCCGCGCGGACGAGCTTATGCAGGTAGCCCTCGAGCGCGTGATACGGGAACCCCGCCATCGGAATGGGATTGGCCGAGCCCTTGTCGCGACTGGTGAGCGTGATGCCGAGCACCTTCGCCGCGACCTCAGCGTCTTCGAAGAACAGCTCGTAAAAGTCGCCCATGCGAAAGAGCAAAATGGTGCCGGGGTTCTGCCCCTTCACTTCAACATAACGCTCCATCGCCGGAGAAAGTTTCGCAGCACCAGCATCCATCGCAGTTGAGTTCTCGTGAGCCAAATGGGTCGATCAAAGCAGACAGCCGGGGAGCATAGATCGTTTGACGGCGAGCGGCAGGCACAGTCAGTGATTTGCTGCTTTCGACTTGGGGTCTGGAAGCTGTTGGCTCACAGATCGATGCCAAGTTCTTCGATCTTGCGATAGAGGCTGGAGAGTCCGAGACAGAGGCGTTTGGCAGCTTCTTTCTTGTCAGGCCATTGGCGGAGGACTCGCGTGATGTGTAGTCGCTCGTAGTGGCGCAGGGCGCTACGCAGGTCGTCGGTATCGGGCAATGGGCCGCTGATGCCGAGGAGGTCCGGCGGCAGGTCTTGCGGCGAGATCATGGTATCGTCGGTCATCATGACCGCACGTTCGATCGCGTTATCGAGCTGCCGTACGTTGCCTTTCCAATCAGCGGACATCAGCAACCGCACGGTTTCGCTGGTTGCGCCCGAGACGCGCTTCTTCATTTGCTTCGAATACTTGCCGACGAAGAACTCGACGAGTTCCGGGATGTCATTCGAGCGTTCGCGCAGTGGTGGGATGCGAATTTTGACGCCATCCAGTCGGTAGAAAAGGTCCTCATGAAAGCGGCCTTGAGCCACCTCTCGCATGAGTTCGCGTGTCGTCGAGGCGATGATACGGCATTGCACTTTTTGTGGTTCGGCACCACCGGCGGGAAGGACTTCTTGGTACTCGATGGCGCGGAGCAATTTGGATTGCGTGCTCAGCGGCAGATCAGCGACCTCGTCCAAGAAGACGGTTCCTGAACCAGCGAGTGCGAGTAGCCCAATCGCTGCACCGTTGATGTCTCCGAACAATTGCGCTTCGAGCAAGTCATCCGGTCGAGTTCCGCAATTCACGGCGAGGAATCGCTGATCACGATTGGGACCAGCAGCGTGAACACCGCGCGCGAAGAGTTCCTTCCCCGTACCGGTTTCGCCCACCAGCAACACTTTGGCATTCGTGACCGCAACTTTGCGGATCTGATCCTGCACAGTTTTGATCGCGTCGCTGGAGCCGATGACCTCTTCGAAGTCACTTTGCCGAGCGAGTTCACGCCGCAGGGATTGGTTTTCGAAGTAGAGATTGCGGAACTCGAAGAGTCGGTCGAGTTTGTGCAGGAGATCCTCAAAGAGCACGGGCTTGACGATGTAATCGAAAGCACCAGCCTTGAAGGCCTCAACGGCGTTCTCGACCGTCGCATAGGCAGTGATGGTGAGGATGCAGGTCTGCGGATTCATTTGGTGCAGACGCCGCAACAGCGCGATGCCGTCACCATCTGGGAGTTGCACGTCGCAGATCGCGACATCGAAATCCTGTTCCCGCGCTAACTTAAGAGCGTCAGCGACGCGAGCTGCCGTGCTGACGGCGTACTTCTTCTCGCCAGCCAGCAATTCCTGAAGGGAGTTTCGGATGACGTCTTCGTCTTCAACGATCAGGATCGTACGCCGCTCGCTCACAGGAATGCCTTTACTGCCATCTTCGACCGCGCCTTTGCAAACGACGACCGCTCTACAACCGATCGGGAGTCATCAATGCAGGCCAGAATCAAACGTTAGATAGCAGTCTAAGCCAAGACACTCGGCGACCAAAGCCGCTCTTGGGGGCATTGTTCGTCAGGCTTATCGACTGAGAGCGATGCATGTGGCGAACCAGCGCTGGCTGGTTGGCGATTGAAATAATTCAATGCCATATGCGAACGACGAGCCAGTCAGCACGCGGCGGTCTTCTGGTGATTGCATCCATTTTGTCACCGCTTGAATGGCTGCCTCTTGCACGGTTGTTGGACCGTCCGTGGCGAAGAGCAGTTCGCCGATTTGAATGCCGTCGCCGAATGATTCGCGGATCGCAGTGACGCGCGAGGCTTGATCATACGAGCCCGCTTGTTCGGCTTGAGCCATCAACCGTGCATTGCGATTCGCCAATTGATGTAACTGCGAATGGGCTTCGCCGCTTGTGAAATTATCACCCGTCACTCCCGTGCGTACGGCCAGCAGGATCGACCGCTGCCCGATTGAACCATTCGGCAATTGCAGCAACGTTTCAAGCACCTCGGGCGAGAACCGTCCATCGGACGGCAACGGCAGTGCGGAGACAACTCGACCAAAATTCGGGCCTTGTGCGTCGGTCAGATCAACAATGGCGACGCCCGCTTGCCCGCGCAAGTGACGGAACGAACGATGTTCGAGCAATCTTGTGGCAGGAACATTGGGTTCTGTGCTCGGAGCGACAAAGTTGATCGGCAATGAGACGCGCACATGCTTATCGAGCAACGGTTGCAAGTCCTCGGCACCAAAGCCTGACGTGCGCGTTTCGGACAGGTCGGGATTCGAGGCATCGTGAAACAACATCACGAGCATCTGCTTGTCCTGAATCGCCTGCTGATAGGCCGCGAGATAGTCCTGATGCCATTGACGGTGACCGACAATCTTTTGCGGAGTGGATCTGACTTGTGGATCGTTTTTGCCGTCTTCAAGTGTTGGAGCGAGCTTCACGACCTCTTGAGTTGCTTCAGTCTTCAGCGGCTTGCTGTCCGGCGTGGTGGGGGTGATTGGATCAGGCAACGTGATCGAAACCAGCGGTGGGTTGGGCGGCAGTTCAATTGTTGGCAAGCCTGATTGGGAGACATCCTTTTTGACGGCTTTGGGCTCGACTGGAATGAGCGGTCGTGGCTCGGTGGAACCACTGGTTGGTTGAGGAGTAATGACGATCGACGGCGAAGGAGTCGGCAGCGGAGTGACAACCAATGGCGCCTGAGCGCTCTTGTTGGTCGCGGATTGATCGAGTTCCGGCAGGTTATTGGAGTCAGCCAAGCGCGGAGGCACGTCGGGTATCGACGGCACATCGGGCAACTTGAACGGCTTGAAGTCAGGGATGCCACCGTCTGGCGTGCGGTCTTTGGGCACCGCGTTCTTCAGGTTTGGCGTATCGACCAACAGCGGATCGACTGCAGGCTCATGTGGGCCATCGAACAACGAACGCGGCTGCTGTGGTTGGGGTTGGGCGGCGAGATCGAGGATCTTGCGTTTTGGCTGCGACCGTGGTGTGGTCTCTTCGCTGGTTTTGGGCGCAACATCGCTCGGCGTGGGCTGATCAATGGTCATGCTTTGAGGGGCTTTCTCAGCCGCTCGAAGTGATCGTGATTCTAGTCCCGAGACCAGCATCTCATCGGAATCAACATCGTGATGAGCCGTTGCGGCATAGAAGTAAGTTCCCGTCGCCGCACAGAGCAGCGCGCCAGCGGCGAAGAGTGCGCCTACGGGGCGACGACGGCGCTGGGGCGAACTTTTCTTTTCAGCGATTGGTTTGACGAGCAAAGTGCCGCACAGCGGACACATCTCTGCCGGACTACCTTGCTTCACGAAAACGGTTGAGCATGCGGGATCAGAGCACATCGCCATCGGCCCATCAGAGACACGACGTTGATAGCCCCAACACCAGACGAGCCGATCAACACCGTCTTCTGTGTGTGCTTTGAACAAGAAGCCCTCATGGCCGTCGATTGGCGGTTGCAAGCGGCTAAAGATCAGACGCTCACTCGGACTGACTGGCTTCACCTCAAAAAGCAGCGAGCGGAGGCGATCGAAGTCAGCGGCTAGTGGACCTTGCAGATCGGCTTCGGTCAGGAAGCTCCGCGACAGCACGCGCTGCCGTTGACCATTGACATGCACATGAAAGAGGACGCTGTCGCCGTCAAGCTCTGGTTCGGCGAGCAGGTCGTGCAACCAACCTTGCAGCACCTGATAAGTCAGCATCTTGCCGTCGAGCATCGGCAAGCCGGGGGCGAGCATTAGCTTTGAAAAGTCACCAGTCTCGGAGCATGAGATGCGGATCAGAGTGTCGGTCATCGGAGGGCCTCTCGGTCAGCGAAGCGACTTCTTCGATGGCTGCAAAAGTCGCATCGCACAATCGGTCAATCAGTGCAACCGGCATGGCCGGTGCAGGCATCAAGATCACCACATCGCCGATGGGGCGAATGAAGACTCCGCGACGGCGCGCCGCGAGCGCGACTTGATGACCGATCCTCCTATCGGACGCGAAGGGCTCTAAAGAATCACGGTCTTTAACCAACTCGATGCCGATCATTGTGCCTCGTTGTCGAATTTCTCCGATCACGCGAGTTCGCTCGGCAAATTCACTCAGGCGAACTCGTAGGCGCTGCGCTGTTTGCGCGACGTTGCCGAGCACTCCGGTTGTGTCGAAGAGCTCGAGCGACGCGAGTGCAGCCGCGCAACCCAACGGGTTCCCCGTGTAAGTGTGGCCGTGATAGAAGGTTCGTCCTGCCCAAGGATCGCCGAGAAAAGCGTTGAAGATCTCGTCCGTCGTCAACGTCGTGGCGAGCGGCAGATAGCCTCCAGTCAGTCCCTTCGCGAGGCACAGAATGTCGGGGCAGACAGACTCTTGCTCGCACGCGAACAACGTCCCGGTACGACCGAAGCCCACAGCGACTTCATCTGCGATGAGAGGCACATCAAACGCTTGAGTGACTTCGCGTACGCGCCGCAAATAGCCGTGGGGATGCACGAGCACTCCCGCCGCACCTTGCACCAGCGGCTCGATTACAAAGGCGACGATGCGCTGATGGTTCTCCGCAACAATGCGTTCCATCTCCGCGAAGCAATGCTTGAGATAGCTCTCCCGCGTGAAGCCACTGGGCACGCGCATCCCGCCGGGCGCGGGCACGGTCAACTTGGGAAACAGTAAGTCGCGATAGGTCGCATGAAAGACGCTCATCGAACCGAGGCTTACCGAGCCGATCGTGTCGCCGTGATAGCCTTGATCGAGCGTCACGAAGAGATCGCGCTGCTCGGGGTGCGGCGATTTTTGACGGTGATACTGGTAGGCGATCTTCAAAGCCGCCTCGACCGCTGTTGCTCCACTGTCGGAGTAGAAGACTTTATTGAGCCCGCGCGGGGCTCGATCAACGAGTGCCTTGGCCAATCGAATCGATGGCTCATTGGCGAGCCCCAGCAACGTTGAATGTGCGATGCGGTCAAGCTGCTCACGAATGGCTTGATCAATCTGCGGCACACGATGTCCATGCACGTTGCACCACAACGACGAGACTCCGTCGAGGTACCTTTGGCCCTCAACGTCGATCAACTCGAAGCCCTCACCGGACGCGATGATCGGTGCTGCGTCGAGCCGATGTGCTTGCATGGCGGTAAACGGATGCCAGACATGCTCGTTGTCGAGTTGTCGTAATTCAGACGCAGTCATCGCGGAGTCTCATCAAGGAAAGCAAACGGAGAGGCTGTCGATGTAGGCGAGTCTTGCCGCGACCCGCAAGGCGCGCCGGGACGGTTGACAGTCAGATTGAAGATGCACCGGCTAAAAGATTCCCATTGCAGAAGCGATATGCTCTCAACCGATAGAGCGCGGTTGGTGCGTGGTCGTCGTTCATTGACTTCAGACACCACGGCTCAGCCGGCAAGATGCCAATCCCAGTTTGAAGGGAGTCTCTTGATGAAGTGCTGCTTCTCCCGAGTTTTCTTATCGTTATGCGCGGTGTTCGTTGGTCTGAACCGGTTGGAGTCGGCGGCGGCGTGCCCGCTGTGTTTGACTCCAGGCCAGACGCTCTCGGAAGCCGTCTCGGAAGCCGACGTTGTGGTGCTCGCACAGTTTGTCGAAGCGGTTCGTAAGACACCCGACTCGGAAGCCAGCGGAGTTGTCTATCAGACCGTCGAAGTCATGAAGGGCGAGTGGAAAGAGAAACGCATCGAACTCGCGCGCTTCGAGTTCGGTCGTCCCGGCGATCTCTTCCTGATGACGGGTAAATCGAAGCCCTCCAAGACGGGCGCTGAGTCTCTGAATAAAGCGGCCTCAGTCGAGTGGTTATCGCCCAAGGAGGTCAGCGAGTTGGCTTATCGCTATGTGCAGCAAGCTCCCAGCAGGGAAGCTGACGGAGCGGTGCGCATGAAGTACTTCGTCAAGTTTCTCGAATCGTCCGACGTGACGATTGCCAATGACGCCTACGGTGAGTTTGCATTGGCTCCGTATGCGGATGTCGTCGCGATCAAAGATGCGTTGCCGCGCGACAAGCTGCGTCAATGGATTAAAGCCGCGCAAGAGAAGCTCGACTCGCCTCAGAAAGCGCGCAGCGGGTTGTATTGCATGCTGTTAGGTCACTGTGGCGAGCAGTCCGACGAGGCGCTGTTGGAGAGCACGCTCATCTTCACACCCAAAGACAGCTTCGTGCTGGGGCAAGATGGAGCGATGGCTGGTTACTTATTACTGACGGGAGAACGAGGTCTGAAGAAGCTTGAGGAGAGGTACCTCGCGAATCCCGAGGCTCCGACCTTCGACTTGATGGCCGCGAGGAACGCGCTCTCGTTTGTCTGGGCCTATGAGCCGACGCGCTTTTCGAAAGATCGTTTGCGGGCCGCCGCGCGGTTGATGTTGGCTCGCAAAGAGATGCAGACCGATGTCATCACCGATCTCGCGCGATGGCAAGATTGGAATGCTCAGCCGCAGATGGTGACCATGCTGCAAGAATCAAACGACGAGCATGTGCGTCGCGCGGCGGCGGCGTTTCTGTTGATCTCGAGTACTTCGGATGCCAAGTCCGAGAGCAAGCAACCGCACGCCGAAGCCGCTCGCGTTGAACTTGCCAAGCTGCGGGAGACACAGCCACGACTCATCAAAGAAGCCGAGGCACTGCTGAAGCGACCCGTGCGGCCATAAGCGAAGTCCGTCCCGACATGGTGGCGACGGCTCACAGCGGATCGCTCTTGGTCCGTGCTCCACGTTGCCAATACAGCCGGTCATCAGTGATTCGCGTAAAGCGATATGCACAATTCAAGCAGAACTTCACATGGCCGTATTGCAGGTAGATTTCGCCAGGTACCAGCAAGTGGAAGAAGTCTTGCCCGGGCGTTTTGAAGTGGCAGTACTCGCGCGCTGAGTGGTCCATGATCTGTGCTTCCCAACCTGTCACATGCGGGACATACAGCCGCAAGTCCTCTGCTAACTCACGGAGCTGAAGTGGCATGGGCAAGGAAGGCAGCTCGGGAGCGCGTGGCTCCTGGATCACTTCTGACGCAGCAAGCCTCTCGGTGGGTTGTTCGGGCTTTGGCTGCGGTTCGTTGTGCTCAGTCATCGCACTCTCACTCGTCTGATCTCAGGCTTGGCATCAAGGAGTCAGCGGTTTGCCACTCGATGGTTTGGCGTCATCGACCCACAACCGCGCCAAGCCCGTCACTTCGAACTTCGTCGCGGGCGACGTAATGCGGAGCGTCACCAGGCACTGCCGACCGGCCATCTTCACACTGGTGACTTGGCCGGAGATCGGTTCCGCTGTGGGTTGGCGATCGACTCCTGCAGGAGCGACGCGCACCGACTTGCCGACTTTGAGTGGCTTCACATGTTCTTCGCCTTCGTTGAACAAGGTTAGCCGCAAGGCCTCGTTCGTCACTTCGTCGACATAACCGGGAGCCCCCTGCTCTGTGATGCGAGCCGCATGCACGGCTTTTTGCTCGGCTTGAAACTTCAGCAAGCTGGCTTCGTCGAGGAACACTTCCCAAGCGACGCGCACTTTGCCTTTGCCGACTCCGTGCGTCTTCGTCCGTAGTTTGTCACCGACTTGGATGGCCTCGAACTTTGCTGGTTCGCCGTTCTTCCAATAGCGCGTGTCTTTGTCGGTCTCGATGATGATGCCCTTCTCGCGCACATAACTTTGGTCGGCATTGGCCTGAGTGCACACGATCTGACCCTGGCTCGCGTCGAGGCGATCCACAAAGAAGAACTCTTTGTGGCCATTCATCATGTTCATCTCGTCTTGGATGTAGGTCAGCAGCGCCCACTCGCCCTGGTCATTCTCATGTAGGCGAAAGATGGCTCGCTCGCCGACGCGAAAGTCCTGCAAGTCGCCATGAGCCGCGTGATGCAACAGTTCGGCATACGGCATGACGGTGAACGTCACGATTTCATCCGTGCTTTCGCGACGAAACTTTCCCGTGCGCGTCTTCTGGTCCAGACTGATCAATTCGCCCCACGGACGTTGCATTCGATCGAATGGAATGACGACTTGCCCTGGAATGATCTTGAGCGGCGGCTTCGCCGGAGGATCAGCGGCGAATGAGTTTCCAACGAGGCTCGCGAGGAGCGAAGCAGCGAGTGACAAACGACCAAGGTTCAATGCGCAGAGTCTCATGCGAGGTAGCTTTCACAGCCGAGGAATGTTCGAGAGCAGGGTCTGAAGGTAACTGCGAAGCAGTGACGAACGAAGGCCGCGCACTCCAGCCTTGATGGATTGTTTTCCGTTGAGTCGGCTGGTGGCGGCGATGAAAACAGGCTCATCACATCCCGGAACTCGTCTGTGGGGTCCAACGAGGGAAGTCATGCATGAGTCCGGCGGCGCCGTCGTCGGTGTTCCTTCTGCGTCAACCAGCGGATCCCTGAAGTCTTCAAAAACCAACGCCCCGCAGAACGACGCAGAGGCCAGTCCGATAAAGACCGAGTTTGAATGGCTGGTCGATACACCACTCACCCGCAACGTGAGGGAATGCTTCTCGGACAGACTTCGACGTCTTGGTTCCTTGTTGAATCCAGTCACTCCGTTCGGACGACGGACACCGACCGACTAGCATCACGGACCAAACTGTTCGCCGTGGTACTGCGATCGATTACTTGATGGCGCGTTCCTTTCAACCTGCTTAAGGAATCTCTCTGATGTTGCGACGACTTATGGCTGCTTTCCTGTCTGGCTCGATGGTGTTCTGGATGACGACGACTGCCTTTGCCGCTGACCCGCAACTCGCTGCCGAGACCTTTAAACCGGATGGCAGTGACGTTGGTTTGAAGTACCGCATCTTCAAGCCCGAGATCAAAGACGGCGAGAAACTGCCGCTGGTGCTGTGCTTTCACGGAGCCGGCGAACGCGGCGACGATAACGCGAAGCACATTGGCTACTTCGTCCCGCTGTGGACCGGAGACAACGCCGCGAACTACCGCGCAATCTTTGTGCTGCCGCAAGTGCCCAACGGTCAACTGTGGGCTAGCTATGGTTGGAGCACCAAGACCGACTCCATGCAGCCCGAGCCCTCACAAACGATGGCACTGACGCGCAAGCTGATAGATGACTTGGTGAGCAAACTGCCCATCGACCGCGATCGCATCTATGTGACGGGCTTATCGATGGGCGGCTACGGAACATGGGAGTTCGCGCAGCGCTATACCGAGATCGTTGCGGCGATTGCTCCGGTCTGTGGAGGCGGTGATCCCAAGTGGGCGCAGAAGATCAAGCACATTCCCGTGTGGGCGTTTCATGGTGACAAAGACGGCGTGGTCAGGGTCACCGAGACAACCAAGATGACGGATGCACTGCAGGCCGCTGGTGCTCAGCCCAAGCTGACGATCTACGAAGGCCGAGGTCACGACAGTTGGAACCCAGCCTATCGCGAGAAGGACCTGATGAAGTGGCTCTTCGAGCACCGTCGCGCTGCGAAGTGATGCTGTTCCCCTGGAGGGCTCTGGCTCGACGGAGCACTCCAAAGACAAGCCAACAACGCATCACTTCAAGATGCTGAGTAAGTTCGAATAATCGTCGGTCCACGGTTGAGGCTGGCCGCGCGGGCGGAGTTCTTGCCATCCGCGCTGTGCTCGCAAACGGTCCAACGATGATGATTGTGGTGCGAGCACCACATACGCCGAGTCTGCCTTGCCGGCGGCAAGCCATGCGTCGTACTCGTCTTCGGTCGTGGGCGAATCATTACGAGCAATCGCTGCGAGCTTGGCATCGGCAGCCAGGTCCGCGAGTACGATCGACAGATCGAGAAAGCGGTTCGATACGTGGAACACCAGCAAGCCTCGTGGCTTCAGCTTCTTCACGTAGAGAGCGAGAGCTTCGCGGGTGACGAGGTGTGAAGGGATTGCATCGGAGCTAAATGCATCGAGCAACAGCATGTCGAATTGCTGATCATCGGCTTTCGCGATTCGGAGACGGCCGTCACCAATCACGATCTGGCAGCGGTCTTGTCCGCAGGCAGTGAGGTACGAAAAGAACTCTGGCTGCTGAGCCAGTTGCGCCACTACGGGATCAACTTCATAGAACGTGAAGCGCCGCAGCGGCGTCGCGTAGCAAGCAGTTGCTCCAGCACCCAGGCCGATCACGCCAATGTGCTCGGGTTCTGTGTTGGTCTCATTGAGCACGTCACCCAGTGGTCCGGTCTTGTGGTAATAAGCCAGCGGTTCGCAGGCGCGATGTGCTTCGACCGATTGAATGCCGTGCTGCGTCGTGCCATGCACCAAGCGGCGATACTTCGGCAGGACTCGCCCTGTACGCGGATCCGGAGTGTCAATGTCCTGCTCGACGCGATGAATGCCGAAGAAGCTACGGGCCCGATGCAGCACCGAGGTCGTCGGCCACACATGAAACTGCACCCACACAATCGCCGCGCCGGCACAGATAGCGAGTGACCTCGGTTTCATGGTGATGGCCAGCAGCAGCGCGACTCCGGCCGTAATCAGCACGACGGGTACGAGATCAGGATCAACATATTGTGGCAGTAACTTGGTTCCGCTGATCAACCCCAGTGTGACCACAGCAGTGAGTCCCCAATGCAGCCGATCACGAGCCCATCGGCCAGCTCCAGGACTCAGCGCCACACATAATCCTGCGGCCGTCACCGCGATGGGGAATTCGAGCAATACTGGAAACACCAACGGAGCCAGCAGGCTGTTGAACATGCCGCCGAGCACTCCGCCCACGGACATCCACAGATAGAACTCGGTGAGATGCTCAGCTGCGGGTTTGCGACGCGCGAGTTCTCCATGACAGAACCAAGTGCCGATGAAGAACACAGCCGCGTTGATAACACCACCCGTAAACCAACCTTCGCCACCCGCGAGCGCTCCGACAAGTAACACGAGCGCGAACGGGAACGCACGACTAATGACCTCATGTGAAACGAATTGTCTTTGAGCAAAGACCAAAATGAAGGTCAGCAGGTACAACGCCAGGGGCACCACCCACAGCAGCGGGATCGGTGCGAAGTCCGTTGTCAGTCTTGTCGTTGCACTCAACAACCAACTCGAAGGGACGAGTGACAGCAGCACCCAAGTCAGGCGTTGACGGTTGGTGATCGCGGTATTTGTAATGACTACCGAAGCACACTCTGCCGCCACAGGTTTGCGTGTCAGCCATGCGCAGAGGCCAATCAAGATCACTAGCCCCACATAGCCGATGGCCCAGCAGAGGCCCTGCCCACGTAAGCCTAAGATTGGCTCAACAACGAATGGATATCCCAACAATGCGAGCATGCTGCCGACATTGCTGATCGCGTAGAGGAAATAGGGTTCGCGCGCGGCTCGATGCGTGGATTGTCCGAACCAATGTTGCAAAAGCGGCGCGGTCGTCGTCACTGCGAAGAACGGCAGTCCGCCCATTAACGTGAGTAGTCCCAACAACGACAATGGCACGGCGACGGAATCACTCGGCTGCCAATTCACGGGCACGTGCATGGGCAGCACGAGCCCGAATAGCACCAGCACTCCGAGATGCACGGCACGTTGGGTCCGAGGCGCTAACAGCCGACTCGTGAGATGCGCGTAGCCATAGCCCGCCAGCAGCATGGCCTGAAAGAAGACCATGCACGTGTTCCACACGCTCGGCGAGCCGCCAAACAGCGGCAGCACGAGCTTGCCTAACATTGGTTGAGCGGCAAACACCAGCATCGCGCTCAATAACAGCGCGACTCCAAAGCACGGTCCCAGCAGTCGAGAGGAAGTGGCTGACATCAATGGTGAAACCATCTCGGCGGGAGGAGTGAATCGAATCGTCGCGACTTCTCAAGGTCATCCAGAATGTGTTGGCCATTCGCATACCGAAGCAATCGAAGACCGTCGACCTTACTTTCGCACTTTTGTCAGTGCCGCTTTCAGTTCTGTGACGATTGCCGCGTGCTGAGGTTCTCCGGCCAGATTCTTTGATTCGCTGGGGTCGGTGTCGTAATCGTAAAGCTCGACGCCCTTTTGGCCGCCATCCCATTCGGTGTAGCGCCACCGCTCGGTGCGCAGGCTGTAACCCATGAAGGCTTTCTCCTTGCGTTCCTTCGCTGGAGTCTCGGCCCCGCGCGAGACTTGCGTGATTGCGGGCTTTGACCAGGGAGCATTCACGTTGTCGAGCAGCGCGCGAACGCTGAGACCTTCGGCCATCTGAGGAGTTTCAATACCGCAGAGATCCGTTAGCGTCGGATGCAGATCGATCAGTTCGACCGTACGACCACAGGCTTGACCGTTCGCTTTCGCGCGGGGGTCATAGATGAGGAACGGGACACGGGCTGATTGCTCGAACAGGGAACGCTTCTGCCACAGTCCTTTCTCGCCGAGGTGATAGCCGTGATCGGCGATGAACACGACGATTGTCTTGTTGGCCAACTTCAGCCGTTCGAGCGCATCAAGCAGCTTGCCCACTTGCGCATCCATGAAGCTTGTCGATGCGTGATAGGCTTGAATCGCTTGCTTCCGTAAGTCGTCAGTCAGCTTTTCTTGATCCTTCTTGTGACTGCCAAATGCCGGCGCTGGATGTCGTTGCTTGACGTCATCAGCCACCAGCGGCAGTGCGATTTTTTCCAGTGGATAGCCTTCAAACCACTTCTTCGGCGCGACATACGGCGTATGCGGGCGATAAAAGCCGACCGCCAAGAAGAACGGTTTGTTCTGGTTGGCTTCGAGCAACTTAATGGCTTCTGCAGCGCCGATGGCATCCGTCTGTTCTTCGTCGGTTCCGTCTGCGGCGAGCCAACTTAGTGAACCTCCAAAGCTGCCCGGAGTGAGTGAATAAATCTGGTCTTCGTCATCACGATCACGGCCTCTGGGATTAACGACTTTCTGCCAACTCGGAGGGTCATCCAGCCCGTCCGTACCGATCTGCAAAGGCACTCCATAGTGGTAGAGCTTGCCGACTCGCGCGACGTTGTAACCGGCTTTCTGAAAGGACTGTCCGATCGAGACGGCATTCGGCACGTTCTTGCGGAATTGAGTCGCGTTCTCGTAGACCCCGGTCGTGTCAGGCCGCAGTCCTGTGAGGAACGACGCACGACTGGGATTGCAGAGCGGGAACTGGCAATAAGCCCGATCAAACTGCACGCCCTTGTGAGCGAGGCGATCGATGTTCGGTGACTTCACTAAGGGATGCCCGTAGCACCCGAGCGCGTTGTTGAGGTCATCCGATACGACCAACAACACATTCATCCGCTCGGCAGCGCCGACCAGAGTGCTCGTGAGTAACCAAGCGCAGAGCGTTGGTACCAGCACGCGCAGCGTCAGTCGGTCAAATCGAGAGCGAGTCAGCATGAGGTGAGCCCTTTCGATGAATAGATCAAATCGGAGATGTGTCTCAGCGCGAGACTCGGAAAGCTGGCGGCAACTGATTCCCGCTGTTTCCAATCGTCGCGTGAGTGAATGGCAAAATCATTCCGCGATCAACCCGCGGATGGCTCGGGCGATGTCGGAGGGTTGCGGGATGACCGCGTTCTCTAGCGACGGCGCGTATGGTGTCGGACAGAACGCGCCGGTCAGGCGCCGGATGGGGGCGTCGAGATCATTGAAGCCTTCGTCGACCACGCGAGCGGCGATTTCGGCGCTGAACCCGTATTGAGCCGGTGGCTCGTCGACGATCAGCAAGCGGCCCGTCTTGGCCACGGACTTCAAGATCGTCTCGGTATCCAGCGGCGAGATTGTGCGCGGATCGACGATCTCGACCGAGATGCCTTCGCGTTCGAGTTCGTCACAAACGGCGAGGGTTTGATGCACCATCTTAGCAAGCGCGACGACGGTCACATGCCGACCTTCGCGGACGATGCGCGCTTGTCCGAATTCGATCTCGTAATCGCTGTCAGGCACCGGCCCTTTGATCTGCAAGATTTCGCGGTGCTCTAAAAACATCACCGGATCATCACAGCGTAGCGCATGCTTCAAAAGTCCTTTTGCATCGGCGGCGGACGACGGAACGACGACTCGTAAGCCGGGCACTTGTCCATACAGCGCGTAGTAACTGCCCGAGTGATGAGTGGCCGCCGAATGGCCGATGCCAATGCAGCCTCGCAGGAGGACCGGCATCTTTAACCGACCGCTTGACATGTACTGCATCTTGGCGATTTGGTTGACGATTTCGCCGACGCTATCGAGCACGAAGTCGGCGAACATGAAGTCGATGACAGGACGACTTCCGGTCATGGCTGCGCCGCACGCCAGCCCCACAAAGCCACGTTCGCAGATGGGCGTATCGCATAACCGCTCGGGGCCGTGAACTTCGTAGAGACCTTTCGTTGTCACAAAGTTGCCTCCCCGTTTTCCGATGCCTTCGCCCATGACGAAGATCGCTGGGTTGACTGCCATCTCCTCGGTGAGCGCTTCGAGTGTGGCTTGCGAGAACGTGATGGTGCGTAGTGAGGGCGTTAGGCCAGCGCGGTTGATGGGCGTGGGCGGCGCGTAGACATGCTCCGTCGCGGTACTGCTCTCGGGCACCGGACTCGCTTCGGAGAACTCTCGCGCTGCGCGGACGACTTCAGCGACTTCAGCCTCAATCGCTGTGAGTTGCTTCGACAGATTGCTGGAAGCGGTCAACGAGCCGCTGACCACCGACTTCTTCAAGCGGGCGATCGGACAACGTTGCTTCCACTCTTCGACATCTTCGCGGGTGCGATAGGTGAAGTCGCCCATGCCCTCGGCATGCGCTCGGGTGCGATAAGTCTTACACTCGATCAACGTCGGACCTTCGCCCGCTCGCGCACGAGCGATTGCTTCTCCGGTAACACGATGAATCTCCAGCACGTCGTTGCCGTCGAGTTCATAACCGGGAATGCCATACGCTGCCGCGCGGGTGCCGATGTGAGGATTACCGCTGGCATAGGCTGACGGAACTTCGGTCGCGAATTGGTTGTTCTCACAGATGAACAACACCGGCAGCTTCCAAATGCTGGCCATGTTCAGGCCCTCATGGAACGCGCCGTTATTCGATGCTCCGTCGCCGAAGAACGCTACGCCGACCGTACCATTGCGTAGGATTTTGGAGCTATAGCCGCCACCACAGGCTTGCAGAATGCACGGCCCAACAATGCCGCTGGTTCCCATCATGCCGATCTCGGGCGAGAAGAGATGCATGCTGCCTCCGCGTCCGCGCGAACACCCCGTCGAGCGACCAAACAGTTCCGCCATCAACTCGCGCGGCGGCATTCCTTTGGCCAAGGCATGGCCGTGGCCGCGATGTGTGCTGAAGACAGAATCGTCTTTCGAAAGATGCGCACACACGCCGGCGGCAATCGCTTCTTCACCAACATAGGTGTGGCAGGCGCCGTGAATGAGCCCTCGCTGATGGCAGCGAGCGAGTTCCTCTTCGGTCTGTCGAATGATCTGCATCGTGCGATAAAGACTCAGAATCTGCTCGACCGAAACGAGTGGCGACGGACTCATGTGAGATTGCTCCCAACTCGGTGAAATGATTGACCAACCGCGAACCGAGACTCCGACCATTTGCGGGCGCCTCGCTGTGGGGACGTATGAGAGCAATCGCACGCACGCTCGTCTTGCTTGAGTGCTCCACGATCTCATTTTCTGCACCGCGCGTTCTCGGGCTAACTGACTGGATTGGGCTGAAAGGCGGGCTGGCGGAGAGCACGACTGACGTTGCGGGAAATGTGGTGAGCGGCGTGTTGACCAAACAGCCCATGGAAAAACACGAGGAGCACGAAGTCATCGTGTTCACAACTCGATGACTTCGAGTGCTGCGGCCACGTGCCCCACGAATGGTTGTTTCGACGAACCGCTCGACACGTACTCTTGCGACGCTCGTGCCTCTGCTGACTGGCGCGACTCGTCCGTCTGCGGGGAGTCTCAAGACCAATTGATTCTGTCCGCGTGATCGCTTCCGTCGCGCGACGTTGCCGGAATGCCACGCCGAGTTCGCCCTGAAATGACGTCAGTGCTCCATCGTTTGCCCAGGTGATGACTTGGGAGCGTTGCGTTCTTGCAACGTGACCTCGGACGTCGTTCCGAATGACCTCAAACCCGCACGATCGTTGCCGACTCCCTTTCTTGGCGTCAGCGCATTGAAACACCTGCGCTGGGCGCTGAGCGCCAAGTTGAGCAACGACCGAGCCTGCGGGCTTCGTCAGCACTTCTCGCACTGAGACAACATGACCAATCCGCTTTCATCTCGCTCATCGAACTGTGATGTCCTTGCTGAGAGTTCCGCAGCACGGGCGAAGACCGCGCGAACGAACTTTGTGGGCAAGTGGCATCGGCTTGTCGGACGCACGTTGGCGCGAGTCGCGCGGCGGGCGGTTAGTTCGCTGCGCGGTAGCTCAACATCCCAGAGCGATGGTTCGCAGAGAGGCTCCACGAAAAGATCACGACGATTTCGCCCGCGCGTGGAAGCGTTGGAACAACGACTCGTGCTCGCGACGTTTAGTCCAGACATCCTCGCGGCTGATGGCACAGCAGGGAGTTTGCGTGCGGCGATTGTCGCAGCGAATGCGAACGCTCAAGACGATGTTGTTGAACTCGGCGCGGGCTATTGGAAACTCGCGCTACCGAATCCCGTCGGGCAAGAGAACGCCGCCGCGACCGGTGACTTCGATCTCACAGAGTCCGGCAAGACGATCACCATTCAAGGCGCAGGCGTGGCGCAGACGTTTCTCGACGGCAACAACGTTGATCGGCTCTTTCAGGTGATGCCTGGAGTGCGTGCGATCTTTCGCAATCTGACGATCACCGACGGCTTAGCGCGTGATGATGGCTTCGACAACAGCTTGCCGACGCATCGACCGGCAGCCGGCGCCGCGATCCTGGCGAACAATGCCGACGTGGTCATTGAGAATGTCGAACTGATTCGTAATCGCGCTCTTGGTGCGCTGGGTCTTGACGGTGGGGACGGACGCCGCGCGCATGGCGGTGCGATTGCGATGACGGGCGGGACGTTGACCATTTCGAACAGCCGACTGGTCAGCAATTTTTCGGTAGGCGGCGACGGCTCTGAAGGCCGCAATGGTCGCAACGGGATCAGTGGCGGGACGCGCAGTGAGGCCGACGGCGAGCAAGGCAACGACGGCGGCAACGGCGGCATGGCGTTGGGCGGCGCGCTCTACTCGTATGGCTCGCAGATCACGATTAGCAATTCTGTGCTCGCTGAAAACAATGCGTTCGGCGGTAACGGTGGACGGGGCGGAGATGGCGGCGCGGGCGCTGTCGGGGGCGATGGCGGGCATGCGGGCAATGGCGGCGAAGGTGGATGGTCACAAGGTGGAGCAATCCATATCGACTCGGGCACGCTGACGATCGTGAACTCGTCGCTGAATCAGAACGCGGCGGAAGGTGGTGACTCGGGTCGCGGCGGTCGCGGCGGTGATGGTGGGCACGGCGGCGGAGGCGGCGGGCTGCGCGGTGCTCCGGGTGGCGAAGCGGGCGTTGCCGGCCGTGGCTTAGGCGGCGCGCTGATGCTGGCCGCGAGCACGACGACGATCACTCGTTCGAGCTTGTTGACGAATCGCGCTGTCGGCGGCACGGGTGATAACGGTGGGCTGGGGGGTATGGGTGGCGGTTCATCGAGTGGGTTGGGAGGCACCGGCGGCGCGGGCGGTTCGGGCGGTGAAGGCGGTGTCGCGAGCGGCGGCGCGATCATGCTGTGGCGCGGGACCGTTGACCTGAATCAGTCGTCAATCGGCTATAGCCAAACGCGGGGTGGAACGGGCGGAGTCGGTGGTCCGGGTGGCTTTGGCGGTGACGGGCCGTTGGGCGGTAACGGCGGCGCGGGCGGTCGCGGCGGTATCGGTGGTGATGCTCAAGGTGGCGCGGTCTTCGCCAATGAAGGTGAGGCGCTGGGGACGAACTCGACGCTGTCTTCGAACACAACGGCGGGCGGTCGCGGCGGTGACGGCGGCGATGAAGGCACTGGCGTGAATAACGGCGAGTTCGGTCGACGAGGACCGCGCGGCACGACGGGACGCAGTCAGGGTGCGGGGCTTTTCACTTCGTCGGCTGCTGGAGCGGCGCTGCTCAACGTGACAATCGCGGCCAATCAGTCACAGGCGGGCGAAGGGAGTGGGCTTTACAACGATGGCTCGCTGCGAGTCAGTGTCAACAACACGCTCATCGCGAGCAACGAAGGTGAAGACGTTGTCAGTCAGTTCGTGAGTAGCGCCTACAACTTGATCGGCAACGCGACGCGCATCGCCGGTCTGCAGAACGGAGTGAATGGCAATCGTGTCGGCACAACAGGTGCAACGCTCGACGCGCTGCTCGGCGGTTTTGGGGACTATGGCGGCAGCACGTTCACGCATGCGTTGCGCGAGGGTAGTCCAGCGATTGATGGAGCGAATCCTGTCGGCGGTCCTGATGTTGATCAGCGCGGACGACTGCGACCGGTGCAAAGTCCGAATGACATTGGAGCCTATGAAGCGCAACGTTCGCTGGCGGTGACGCTGCCCATTGCGGACACGTTTCGTTTGCGTGCGGAGGGCGCGGATCTCGTGCTGCGGCGCGAGACCAATAACAACGTCGTCTTCCGGCACGAGTTCGGCGCGCTGCTGGATCTCACGGTGAGTGGTTCGGGCGGCGCGGATCGGCTGGTTATCGAATTCTCAACGGGCGACGTGCTGCCGTTTGGCGGAGTGAAGTTCCTGACGACGGCGGCATCGGGCGCGACGCTGGAACTCGGGGCAGGCAACGCGAGCAGTGTGAGTTACTCGGGACTGACCGGCGCGAACGGCAGCATCGATATCGACGGCGAAGTGGTCTCGTTTGTGAATGTGCCGACGATCGTTGATCAACTCGCGAGTCCGACTCGGTCCGTGCAATTCGGCGATAACAACGACGATGCGACGTTCGGTGACGACCTCGATGCCGGTCTCTCGCGCGTCACAGTTGGTGCGACGTCGATCGCGTTCCGTAATCCATCGAGCACGCTGCGTATCACAGGCGGCGGCGGCGATGATCGGCTCGTGCTGACGCCGCTCGATGCGGCCTTCCATGCGACGTTGAGCATCGACGGGCAAGTCGGCAACGACACGCTCGATGCGTCGGCGTTTGGCCGCGCGGTGACATTGGTTGGAGCAGCAGGCAGCGACCTCTTGATCGGTTCGGCTCAAGCGGACTCACTCGCAGGTGGTGACGGAAATGACACCCTGCTGGCAGGAGACGGCAACGACACTCTCAGCGGCGCGGCGGGCAATGACCTGGCTGTTGGTGAACTCGGTGACGATGTTCTATTCGGTGATGCGGGCGATGATGTGCTCAACGGCGGCAGTGGTCGCGATGCGATTGAAGGCGGTGATGGGACTGACACAGTAGCAGGGCAAAGCGGCAATGACGTGCTGCGCGGCGGGCTTGGAGATGATCGCATTGTAGGCGGCACCGGCACTGATCTATTTGCAGAAGTCGGCGATGCGAACTTCGTGCTTTCGACGATCGTGACTGGCACTCAATTGGTGGGGCTTGGGACCGACGTTGTCGCGGAAGTCGAGCAACTCCATCTGACCGGTGGTGACGCGGCGAACGTACTCGATGCGCGAAGCTTTGCGAGTGGCGGAGTGACGCTCGTGGGTGGTGGCGGCAATGACACGCTCTACGGAACATCAAGCGGCGACATGCTGGTCGGTGGGCTCGGTCATGATGTCGTTTTTGGCGGGGCTGGAAATGACTCCGTGCTCGGCGGTAGTGGAAATGACACTCTTGATGGAGAACTCGGGGACGACTCGCTCGATGGTCAGAGCGACGCGGACTCGCTGTTAGGCAACGATGGCAATGACCACTTGCAAGGTGGCGAGCAGAACGACGTGCTCGACGGGGGACTCGGCGACGATGTGCTCCATGGCGGCGCAGGCCATGACACAGCGCTTGGCGGTGATGGGTTTGATACGGCGGACGGCGGGGACGGCAACGATTCGATCGACGGCGGGCTCGGCAATGACTCCTTGCTGGGCGGTGCGGGGAATGACCGAATTGATGGTGGGGTCGGCAACGATACGGCGAGCGGCGGACTCGGGACTGATCGGATCTTTGGTGACGCGGGGCTTGATTCACTGCTGGGTGGTGACGGCGTTGATGATCTGCACGGCGGCCTCGATGCCGACTATCTCAACGGCGAAGCGGGCGACGATTGGCTCTTTGGCAATGAAGCCAATGATACGTTGATGGGCGACGTTGGAGCCGATGGGCTTGTCGGCGATCAAGGTCATGATGTGCTCGTGGGCAATGGCGGGAATGACACGCTGATCGGCGCGGAAGGCAACGACTCGTTGAGCGGTGGGTCGGAGCGCGATTGGCTGATCGGCGGTGACGGCGACGATGCGATCAACGGACAGGGCGGGCTTGATACTCTGGCGGGTGGTGCGGGCGCGAATGTTATTACGAATACCGACGGAGCTGATGGCCTCGACGAGGTCTCGCGGTTCGTTGGCACGTTTGAAGCGACGACCGGTTTGCTTGTGCTGCTGCTGCCCAGCCACTCCGCAACGGCGATCAACACCACGATCGAAGGGCGCCTGGACGTCAAAGTGAATGGCGTCACGGTTGATCCGATCCGTGCGTTCGCATCAGAGAACTTGGCGCGGTTGATTGTGCGCGGCAGTTCGGGACCAGACTCGCTTGATCTGTCGCAAGTGGCCCGCGAGCACTTTCCGAAGCTCACTCATGATGTGCTGGTGATGATGGATGCCGGCAACGACACGGTGCTCGGCAGCGAGATGAATGACTCGATCCTGGGCGGCGATGGCGATGATTCGCTGCGCGGCGGTAAGTCGCTCGACACTCTTCATGGAGGGCTGGGGAACGATCGCTTATGGGGCGATGTTGGCGAGGACTGGCTCATTGGTGAGGACGGCCACGATTGGCTCGACGGCGGGGACAACAACGATTCGCTCGAAGGTGGTCACGGAGATGACACCTTACGAGGCCGCTCGGGCAATGACACGCTGTTTGGTGGTGCGGGCAATGACGGCCTCGCGGGGCATCGCGGCTTTGATTTGCTGAACGGAGCAGATGGCAATGACACGCTGCTCGGCGGCGACGATGCCGACAATCTGACGGGTGGAGCAGGCCACGATATCGCGATTGGCGAGTTCGGCGCGGACACCGTGCGCGGCAACTCTGGCACCGACACTTTGGCTGGCGGGCATGGCTATGGGCAGCGAGATCATGGCGATGTCATTTATGCCGATGTGCTGACGGAGGTGGATGAGTCCTTCCGTTTCTTTGCGAATTGGGTGGAGGATGTGTGAGTCGCGTCGCACCGGCGATGTCGATTTGTCAGGTGACGTGCGATTGGGATTCCATGAAATTGCTGGGCCTGAGGATTGGCCAGAGCGGCTTGCTTGGACGGAGTGACGTAGAATTTGGGAGTTCGGTGTTACTCGTCGCTCTTCGGTTGCTTGCTCATGAATGGTGGCTCGTGCGTTCGCATCGTGTTGTTAGTGCTGTGGCTGCTGTGCGGCTTCAGTCAGGACAGCCTTGCGCAGTCGTCAACTCGTGGGCCGAAGATCAATCGCATCTTTGTTCCTGCGGGGAAACCGGAAACCTGGCCCGCAGGTGATTGGATTCCGATTGCTCCCGAGCGCTTGCAAACGCTGCTCACTCAGCAAAGCCAACCAACACCTAAGACACTGGTGGTGAACGAGGCGCGATTGCTGGCGACCTTCGATCCGCAGCGTAACGCTTTGGTCAGTGGTCGTGCGGTGGTGTCGTTCAGCGAGCGGACGCCGACGAATCGGCTGGTTTCGCTTTCTCCGCTGAATGTGTCAGTCCGCAACCCACGGTGGGCTCGTGCCAACTCGCGGTCCGTCGTGATGGGCTTTGACGAGTGGCAGCAACTGCAAATCGCGGTGCCGCCGGATGCGGGTGAGTTGCAGTTTGACTGGCAGCTTGCAGGCACGTCGCGACTCAATGGCAGCGAGTTTGAACTCAGGTTACCACGCGCGATCGTGGGTGAAGTGTCGATCGATGTTCCGAAGCTATGGTCGCTCTCGGCAGGGGCGATGGCTGTCAAAGCAGAGACTCAAGCCAGCGGCTGGCAGCGTTTTACGATCAATGCTGTCCCTGGCCAGACGTTGCGACTGCTGCTCTCTCCAGAGTCATTGAAAGCCGCCGAGCATGCGACCTCGACATCATTGCTCTATCGCCAAACGACGACGTTGCAGTTGTCGCGCGGACGATTGGATCAACGTTCGGACTTCGTACTGGATTCGCTTTCGGTGGTGCCCGCGATTTGGCAGATGCCCGTCCCGAAAGATTGGACTTGCGAAGCAATCTCGCTGAATGGGCGACTGTTGACGGCAGCAGAGTGGAGCTTGAAGGCCACTGGTCCGGGACCGCAGCCGATGCCGACCAGCGGTGAGCAGTTGCTGAGCGTGCCGTTGCCAAATGGAAATGGTTCATCGTCCCCGGCGATCTCGGTGCGAATGAGTCGGACGCTCGGTGCCGGAGTGAAACTCGCAACGTGCGTTGTTCCGGCACCGCAGCATGACCGCGCGGTGTTGCTGGCTGGGCAAGTCGATCTGCAAGTCGTCTCGTCGCTGGCTTTGGTGCGCACCGAGTTGCGTGATCTCCGCCAGACCGAGACGCGCAGCGATGAAGGCATCGACCGGTTGACGTTTCAGCAAGACAAGTCGGGAGCACAGCTCACGCTGCATTGGGCCGATCAAGCGGAGTTACTGCGGCTTGAATCGCGGCAATTTGTGGTCGTGAATCTTGAAGACAGTCCGGCGAGCTTTCTCACGGATATCGAAGTGAAACCGCAAACCGGCTCGCTGTTTGAGATCTCGGTCAAACTGCCGCGCCAGTGGGAACTGAGCGAAGTCGTGATCCTCAATGGCAGCGGAGTGGGTCGCCGAGTCGATTGGACCGTGTTGCCGAGCGAGGTCGATCAACAACTTAAGGTCTCGTTCCCCGATGGAGTGACGGCCAATAGCGCGGTGATGGTACGTCTCAATGGGCACTATGTCGGAGCCGCTAAGGCCACGGATCTGGCAGCTCCGATCGGCATTTTGTCGCGCGGAAATCCCGAAGCGCTGCTTGTTGCGGTGACAGCACCGACCACCGCTGCCACGCTCGTGGCTCCCAATAATCGTTTTCAAGTGGCGACGTCAGAAATCGTCAGTGCGGCGCGCAGTTGGACGCAGTTGGCGAAAGTGGCCGCTGACAAGAACTCGCGCGTGTGGGCAGCGAGTTCGCTCGACTCATCGGTCGATCTGCGCGAGAGTCGCTTGCGAACTCAAGCAGCGGCTGAACCAACCTTGCCAAGCCAGAGCGTGACCAGTGTTGTTCCGCCTGACTCCGCCACATCAAAGCCGAGCGTTGTGAAGTCGAAGCCGTCGGACTTTCAGCCGCATTTCAGTGCGAAATTGCGATCGACGTTATCGCCGGGTCGGGCCAGCCGTGATCAGCACGAGCTGAGCTTGAAGCTGCTGTACCCCAGCGAGAGTGGCTTGTTGGAGTTTGAATTACCACAGCAAGCTCAGTTGCAGCATGTCGAATGGCATGGTCAACGCATCGCAGCCACGAACGTCGGGACCAAGTTGTCGGTTCCGTTGCAGGCCCCGAAGGTCAGTGATGAATTGCAGATTCATTACACATTGCCAGCCGAAGCGTTTTTTCTGCGCGAGACCTACCAAGCGGAGATCCCGGTTGTTTCGGCGCCGATCGACGGAGTGGAGTGGGAGGTTCGATTACCGAGTCGATTCATCGTGGTCCGATTCCCTGGTGACTTCGCGTTGTCTTCGGATGAGGAAGCGATGCATCCACATTGGTTAGCTTGGCTTTTTGGGCCACTCGCCCGACGTCCTGGTGACGGCGTCTTCAACCCCTTTAACGCGAGCGACTGGCAACCTCTGTTTGTGGGTGATTCCGGGACGAACAGCAGCGCGGTTCAGAGTGATGAGAGTTGGGAAAGTTATGTCGCTCGCGCGCCGCGCGTGCCGGAGTCGCTTGCCATTGAAGTTTGTGATCGGCAGCGATTGACGGCCACTGCCTGGCTGATCTTGGCGGCGACTGCTTGCGTCGGGGTGATTTTGCGTGCGTCGAAATCGAAACAACGCAACGGAGTTGCCGTGGTATGGTTGACACTCGCCGTGGCGGGGACCGTATTGATTCCGGTGGCGTATGCTGAACTTCTAGGAGCAACCATCGTCGGCAGTGTCCTGGCGTGCTTAGCCCCGCGCGGGCTGATTCGACGAGATCCCAAGGCTCCGTCACAACGGCATCATGATCGGCACTTCGCACCGACGGTCACGGTGCAGCAAGGCTTGCTTGGATTGCTGCTCGTGGTCTTGTCGTGGCGAGCGGTGACCGCGCAGGAAGCGACTCCGAATGTTGGTCTTTCTGTTGAGACCGTCGACTTGCTGATTGAGTACGAAGGGGACCGCTTCGCTCAACCGCTGCGGACGGGATTGGTGTGCGTGACCGCGACAACATTGGAGCAACTTGTTCGGAATGTCGCGCCGTCATCAACTCCGCCGCGCGCGTTGTTTCAAGGGGCTCAGTACGAGGGCGATTGGTCCATCAACGGGCTCTCGAAGTTGGTCGCAAAATGGGAGCTTTGGTTACCGCACGTTCCGCTCAATAAAGGTGCTGCGCTGTTTGACGAGGTCACGTTGCCATTACCTCTTAGGACGCTTGTGGACATCGGGCAGGTGCGGGCCGACGGTCAGCCGATTGAAGTTGTTCCGAATGCCAACGGGCAAAGTGTGCGCGTGCGTGTTCCGAAAGTTGATCCACTGGCCGCTGCGATGTCGGCTACTCCACCGGTTCCCGAGGAACGTGTGATTCCACTGGCCGATAAATGGCGATTGGTTACTCTGGAAACAGAACTTCGTCCGCTGCCGTTGCGATCGTTTCATGAGGTCGCTTGGCAAGTACCGGTACCACGCACGCTCAGCTCCGACGTAGCTATCGGGCAGCGTGATCCCGTCATCGAACGACCTGCGTTCTCAAGTGGTTGGGTTGCTCAACCGGAACGATTGGGAGCAGGATCGTTCGATCCGGTTTCGGAGTTGCGATTGATTCAACGTCGTCCCGATGCGCGAGGGACGCAAGCAACAGTGAGCGTGAAGCAGAAAAGTTTCGTCGAAGCGATGGCGGAATCGTCGCGTCGCATCACGCTTGGGCAGTACTTCGTGAATGACGGCGAACTGAAGCAGGTGGCGTGGAAGTTGCCGCCGCATGCGATTGTGCAAACGGAGCGCATTGTTGCTCCTCAATTACGAGCGGCTCAGATTCGACGTTCGGATTCCGAGACGTTGTTGTTGTGCGAGTTTAGTCCGCCGCACTCGAGCGAGTTCACGATCGCCATTCCATGGATGTTGCCTGAGCGTCTGACGGATGCGCCCAAGAGTTTGGTTTGGGAACGCCCCGTCGTGCCTCTGTCTCCGTATGCGGATCTTGCGGTGAGTGAGCATGTCGCCGGAGCAACGACAGGACTGGGATTTGCGTGGCGTCCAGTCAGCAATATCCCGATGAGTTTGGGGACCGAAGGCGAAACGGAGTTCATGGCGGGTTGGCCGAGTACGCTGGCACCACGGGCGCCTCAATTGGTGTGGCATGTGGCGGGGCAACCGGCGCCGCAATGGCGGTTAGTGCCGAATGTCTCCGAGAAGGCTGCGCGTTGGACGACAGTGACGGAGGTCGATCGTGAGAGCATCGTTTGGCAGTTCGCTGCGGACGTCGACGTCGCGGGAGCCCCAGCGTTCGTGCATGAATTGGAAATTGACCCACGCATCACCGTCGAGTCCGTGACCGTGACTCAAGACGATGTGAATCGGCTGGCTTATTGGACTCGGCAAGCCGATCGACTCTGGTTGCACCTACGCGATCGAGTGACGGGGCCGCAGAAGATTGTGGTCACGGCTCGCGAGACGAATCGAACAGGAGAGGTCGTCGCACATCCGCGCTGTGAATTGGTGGGTGCGAAAACAGGCGACCTCACTCTGAAAGTACTGCGAAGTCGCGGCGTCATCGTGGACGTCGTGGGAGCGGATTTGGCGCCTAACGCAGAGTTCGACATGGACTCCGAGACGCGACTGACGAATCCGGTTGACGTGGGAACATTCCGTGCGAAGGCTCAAGCGGAGGCGTCTCTCATGGTGAGATTACTTCCGGTCGTATCGCGCAGTTGGTGCGTGGCGACGATTGATGCTTCAAGTAGCGAGCCAGTCGTGGAGTTGTCGTTCAACATAGAACCGGGCCGACTCGAACGTACGCAGTTGACCTTACCCCAATGGCCAATTGCAGACGGAGTGACGGCAGAGATCGACGGCGATCCTTCGGCGACGATGACGCGTCAAGCCGACAGCACTGATCGGTGGGTGATCTCGATCGGTAAGAGCACCGACTTGCCACTGCATGTCTTGATGCGCGTGCCGATTGTTGAAGCCGATGAAATGTTGGCGGTCGAGTTAGCGGCACCAAGATTGGAAGATGTTGCCGAGCAAACTGTGGGTTGGATGAGTCCGCTACGTCGGCAAGAAGGAACTGTGGCGAGTGACGTGTTGCCCAGTAGTCAGCACGTCGAGATGCTCGAACGTGGCATCGTCTCTCCGACGTTAATCGGTGTTCCCATTGTTGACTGGAAACAGACAGCGCTCAGTGTGCCGCGAACGAGTTTGGCGGTGGAACGCTTCAACGAATTGCCGTTGCTCGCGCATCACGATGTGTGGCTGGGGGATCGCGACCAGATTTCAGCGCGGACAACTGTTTTAGCGATGACTGCCGCAGGCAAACTGTCGGTGAACTTACCGCTCAATGCTGAGTTGCGAGCTTGCCTGGTGAACAACGTCCCGCGCGCCACTAAATCTGGTGGTGGCGTGCTCAACGTGCCGCTCGATGAATCCAACGTTCTGGCGGTGATCGAGTTGATATGGCTGCAACGAGATGAAGTTCGCGCCTTGAGAATCGGGCAGCGGCAAATCGCGTTGCCGAAAATTCAAGCTGCGAAGGTGCTCGAACGCGCTACGGTGGGACTGAGTGACACACGGCGGGCCATGCCAATTCAGGCTTTATCGAGCACTGCAGTTCAGGAATGGCAAGTGGCCGTCGACAGTTGGTCGACCGAGACCGCTGTGCGGCCAAGTTTGCTGACCAATGGAGTAGCGACGGCTTTAAATCGCTTTCGCGAGGACACGACGAACGACGAACGTGAGACGCGTCAGTCTCATCGGCAAGTACGGTTTGAGAGTGTCACCAATTCGCTGCTGCGTATTTGGGTGATCGACGAACGGTTGGATCGAGTCGTGATTGCTTTGGTTATCGCGTTGTTGGTTGCGCCGATCGTGAGATTGCTCATCCAATTTCGGACCGGCGATTGGCTCGCGGCGAGACCAGCGGTTGCGTTTGGCGTGCTGAGTGCGATCTGGTGGCTGTGTCTGCACGGTAGTGGGTTGGGATTGGCTGCTTTAGGTGTGGCTGCGATCTGGGCCATCACTCATTGGGTGCAGCGGGCGCGAGAGGAATCACTCATCGAGTTGCAAAGCGCGTCCGCGTCGCCGTCCCGAAGCCGACACAGTTTTTGAGGAAAGCCGCAGAGTCTCATTCCTTCCGACATGACTAATTGGAACGACCAACCGATCGCTAAGAACCGGCAGGATTTGGAACTTGGAGGTACGCAGAACTGAATTGCGGAAGAATTTGAGCAACCTGAGCAATGAGGCCTTCTGCGGTTCCAACTCTGATAAGTGGACTCGTAAATTCGACGCTGATGACGTGGCTCGTTTTCTGAGTCCACTTCATGACCGCAGGCGGAACGCGGGCAAACGTTACCGACTCGAAGTTGCAGCGCGAGTTGTTCGCACCGCTGAGATACGCAGCAAGTTGGGTGACCACTTGTTGTTCCACTGGCAGACGGGATTGGGCGTCATGTCGCTTCCTCACTTGGGCTATCAAGACATCGTCATGAAAGCCTTAGACATGCTCACGGCAGGTCTGAGGGATTTTGTGCGCGAGCAGCTAGAACAATCGCTGGGGACGGACTGGTATGACACGGTTCGCGGCAGCTTTCGCAACGATCGCAATCTCGATGAATTGTCGACCAACATCGCCGAATGGGATGCCCACGCGTTGCTGACGGTCATGTGGGATCATTGGAACGTCGTCTTTCGTCGCCGACTGGGCCTGTTTGAACGCAGTTTGGTCGCTGAGTTAAGGGCGTTTCGGAATCGCTGGGCTCACCAGCGGCAGTTTAATTTCGACGACACGTATCGTTTTCTCGATAGCGTGAATCGCCTTCTTTCAGCGATCGGCGCACGCCATGCCGCTGATCTCAGTGAGTTGAAGTTTGAACTGCTCAAAGACGAGTTCGCAGAAACGCTCAATGCAGAATCGTTAGAAGAAGACAATCGTCGAGATCGCTGGGTCGTGTCGGGTGTTTATGCGGCGTGTGGGACCGTGTTTGTCACGCTGATTCCTTTCGCCTTTGGACAGAGAACCTGGCCCTTGAGCGTGGGTTTCGCGTTGGCCTTTGGCTACCTGATCTACAAGCGGTTGAAATGGAAGCCGTTGCAAGTTGGTCCCCATGAATGCCGTCGTTGCCGGCGCATCATCTATGGCACGACCTGTCCTTATTGTGCTGATCCGCCAGTATTTGATTCCGCAGAATTTCGCATGTCGGAGCTCGATAGTGAGTTGGCCGAAAGTTCTCGCCGGGCATTGCCACGCTAGTCGGTCCTGTGGCTGCCGGCTTGACTCATTTGTGCTCACGGCGAGTGAGGTCTGCGAGGTGCGCTCTGTGTTTGCTAGGCCTGATCGACAATCGACCTGCGCCTCAAGGCACGATCAACCGCATCGACTGCGGTACGATCGAGACTTCGCACGGTGTCTGGCCCGCTGGGTCGCCATCGACCTGAATTGGCACGGGTGAATCAGACTCCAAACGAATGCGTCGCGCTTGTCGAAACACGGCATCGTGTCCAGGTTGAGTTTGTCGCCCGGCCATCACATCAATGCCATAGCTGATCAACTTCAGGCTACCAGGCTCGGGAAATACACCCACATCGAGCAGTCCATCTGAA
>Ga0172376_10001481_pt1 | contig 29993 bp, 27 predicted proteins | sample Lak35m_FD_121114 | JGI IMG/M metagenome (GOLD analysis project Ga0172376, IMG submission 121114) | Freshwater microbial communities from Kabuno Bay, South-Kivu, Congo - kab_092012_35m | ecosystem: Environmental > Aquatic > Freshwater > Lake | place: Democratic Republic of the Congo: South-Kivu...
TATCCCCTCGCGGTATGGAACTACGACATTTCACGCTGATCGCGTTCTGGTTTCTCTCGGTCGCAGCGCACGCTGCCGTGCGCGCCTATCCGCTCGACGAGCGCACCGTCTATTCCATTCGCATCGGTCGCGACGCGCCGACCACCTGCGTTTTCCCGAATTCGCCGACGGCGCTGGAAGGCGCGGGCGTGTCAACCAAGACCGATGACGGGGCGGCCGTGCTGCTGTCGCACCAGCCGGGCACCGGCTTCTTTTCGGTGCGCGCGCTCCGCGACGAGGCCGCCGGGGCGCTCAACGTCGTGTTTGGCGGCAAGGTCTATGTCCTGAGCTTCGTCACCGGCGGTGAGCCGGATCGCGTCGTCCGCTTTCTGGATGTGCCGCTCGCGGGCGTGGTCAGTCCCACCAAGCCGCCACCGACCGAGCAACTCCGCCTGCTCGTCGCTCGCGCCAAGCAGTGGACCCGCCTCGCGGCGCAATTCCCTTCCCTCGCTTCCACGGTCGAGCGCACCGAGCCGGGGACCGTCACGCGTTACCCGACGTTCACCGTCACGCTCGCGGAGGTCTTTCGCTTCGAGGCGGAGGACACCTTGGTCTTCCGGCTCCGTTTGCTCAACGAAGGCGACACACCGGTGTTCTACGACTCCGCCCAACTTGCCGTCCGGGCGGGCACGGAGATCTATCCGGCTTCGTGGGTGGATGCGTCCGGCGCAATTCCTCCGCACGGCAGCGCCGAGGTGTATCTCGCCGTGACCGGCGCACCCGGCGGCGGACGGACCAACCTCAGCGTGCGCGAGCGCTTCACGGTCATCGTGCCCCTCCCATGAAATTCAACCGGGAATTCTTCGGCACTACGACCGGACAACTCGTCCTGATCGGGGCGTTGATCGCGGTCGGTGTCGTCGCGATGCAGTGGCAGCACGGGCGGCGGCAGACAACTCCGTTGCCGGGCGCGCCGGCAGCCCAACTGCCCTCGCTGCCTAAAACCTTTGCACGGGAGATCGCGAAATTCCCGAAGCCCGCGAGCCCCGCCGAATCCACGGTGCCCGTCGGACTACGGCCGCCTCCGCCGCCAGCCGTGGAGAAGCCGCACATCGTTCCCCTGACCTTGCTCGCCGCTCAAGCGCCGACGACGCCGGCAGAGACGCCGACCTTTGCGCCATACGGCCGTCTCATCCCTTGCGAAACGGTCGTGACACTCGAGTCCAACCGACTCGACACACCGGTGATCGGCCTTGTCACCGAGGATGTCTGGCACGCCGGCCGGCTCGTCGTTCCCGCGGGCGCCGAAGTTCACGGCCAAGCTGCACTCGACCGCACCCGCGAGCGGCTCGCCGTGCAGGGCACCTGGAAAATCGTCTGGCGCACGCCGGACGCGGACAACGGCACCGAACTCTCCGTGCAGGGACTCGCGCTCAACCGCGAATTCGACTCCGCGACCGGGCGCTGGGGCGAGCAAGATGGTTCCGCCGGTCTGCGTGGCGCGATCCTGAAGACAGACGACGAGCGCGAGCTGAAGCTCTTCGCTGCCACCTTCCTCGCGAGCGCCACCGCCGCTTTGCAGGACGTGCGGCCGACCGCCGGCCTGCTGGGCGACGCGTCGGTTCCGGCGGCGACCGCCCGCAACGCGATATTGGCGGGCACCGGCGCGGTGCTCCGCGAGCACGCCCAGGCCATCCGCGAATCCATCGCCCGTGACGGCCTCTACCTCCGCGTTCCCTCGGGGAAGCCCTTCTACCTCTACCTCACCCAAACCCTCGACCTCAGCCAGGCCCGGCGCAGCCCGCCGCTCGCGCATCGCGCCGCTTCCTCCCGCCCATGAAACACCTCCTCCTCGTGCTCCTCATTGGATTGGCCGGGTGCCAATCCTCGCCTGCGCCGTCCGTTCTGCAGGCACCGGCGAGTCCGCCTGCAGCCAGCGTGCCGCCGCCGGCCCAGCCTTCGGCTCCGGCCACGCCGTCTGCCAACGGCCTCGAACTGAAAGTGCGCCAGCAAGCGCAATACATCGAGGCCCTGATCAGCCAGAACGACGCCCTGACGGCGAAGCTGGCCGTGCCGAAGGCGACGCCCCAGCCAGTGGTATCCGTTCCGCCTGCACGTGAGCCTGCACCCGTGCCACAACCTCCGGCGCCGCGGTTGCCGGTGTCGGCCGAGCCGACGCTGACACCCAACGCCGACAACGTTATCGACCTCATCGCGGCAATCGTAACGGAGAAGTCCGGCGAACCCGTGAACCCCTTCGCGGTGCGCACGGTGCAACCCGAGGCCATGCGGGAAGTGAGCCTGCTGGTGGGCGGCATCGCGGCCGGACCGATGGCCTGTGCCGTCATCAACGACCGCCTCGTGCAGGTCGGCGAAACTATCGAATCGCTGACCGTCGAGCGGATCGAACCGAACGCGGTGCTGCTCCGGCACAGCGGCAAACTGCTGCGCCTGCCCGTCGCCGAAAAGCCAACGCGCGTGCGGCTGCCCCTCTGACATGCCTGCCTTCGCCATCAACGCCATCGACCGCGCGGGCACGCGCCGGTTCTTCCGCGAAAACGCCGCCAGCGAGGCGGAGCTGCGCCTTCAGCTCCGTGCGAAATCGCTCTGGCCGGTGCGAGTTCGCGCCCTTGCGGAGGATCGAAAACTCGCGCGCCTCGTTTTGCCGGCGCCGGAATTCATCGGGCTGCTCCACCAACTGGAGCTTCAGCTTCGCGCCGGCGTAAACGCCGACACCGCGCTGGGGCAACTCGCAGAGGATGCGCCGCCCGGAGCCATGCGGTTCATGCTGGAGAAAATCCATCGCGAGGTCGCGCAAGGCACGCCTATTCACGTCGCCTGCCGCTTCTTCACGCGGCAGTTCCCGCCCCACGTCGCCGCGGTGGTGGCCGCAGGTGAGGCGTCGGCTCAATTGCCCGAGGCGATCCGCGCGTTGGCCGCGCATGTGAACGGCCACGCGGAACTACGCCGGACAGCCCGCCGCGCGATGATCTATCCGGCCGTCGTGTTGGTTGCGACGTCAGGGCTCGTCGCGTTTTTGCTCGGCGGAGTGGTGCCGCAGTTCGCGGAGATCTTCGCCTCACTCCATCTCTCACTGCCGGCCGTTACCGTTGCCCTGATCGCGATCAGTCAGTTTCTCCGGGAAAACTGGCCGATGGGATTGGCGGTCGTCGTCGCCAGCGTTGTCCTGGCGACTGCCGCCACTCGGTCGCCTCGGCTTCACCATCTCCGGGATCGGCTGTTGCTCGGTCTGCCCGTGCTCGGCGAGGTTATCCGTCACGTCGCCACGGCCCGGTTCGCCGCGCATTGCCGGCTGCTTCACGAAGCGGGCATTCCGCTGTTGGAGGCGCTGCGCACGGGAGCGGAACTCACGGGTAACTCCGTCATGGCGGGCCAACTCCTCGCCGCGCGGGAACGCGTTGCCGTGGGGCAGCCGCTCTACGCCGCGCTGCCGAGGAAGCATGCGTTTCCTGCCTTCATCGTGCCGGCGCTCAAGTCCGGGGAAACCACCGGACAGCTCGGAGCGGCTCTGCGCCACATCGAGGAATATGCGGCGACGCGTGCCCGCGAACGCCTCGCCACCGCGCTGGCTCTGCTTGAACCCGCCCTGCTTGCGACCCTCACCGGGATCGTCGGGCTGATCGCCCTCTCGTTCTTCCTCCCTCTTTTCTCGCTGCTCGGCGGCGTAAACGCCCGTTGACGATGTTCACCTTTGACCAACGTCCGAGCGGCCGACCGAGCGTCGGCCAGAGCCGCCTCCCCACCGGTGGATTCACGCTGCTTGAAATTGTGCTCGTGCTGTTCGTGCTGGGCGCACTCGCCGCCGTGCTCGCTCCTTCGGTGCGCGACATCATTGAGCGCAGTCGGCGCGAAGCGGAGGGGCGCGCTCTCGAAGAATTGGCCGGCACGATCACGGCCTCGTTCGAGAACACCGATCTCAGCAATCTCAACGTCGCGGCCCTGGCCGGGACGATTGCGGCGACGGATTCGCCGACTCTGTTTTCCGCGTCGACCACCGGACTCTACACGACCACCGATAACTCCGCCTGGTTTGCCAAGGTCGCGCGCTTGCGCGGCCTGACTCCGCAGATCGGCACCGCGCCGGCCGCACAGCCGGAACTGGCGCGCATCGCCTTCAATGCGCTCGGCAATTCCCGGCTCTTGTTCGCCGCGCCGGACGAGGCTGGTCGGCAACGTTTCCTCCTCGTCAGCCTCGTGGCCCGCAGCGAGCAGCTCGCGCTGCCGGCCTACGAAAACAGCGCCGCATGGTTCGATGCCATTTGGAACCACGATTGGGAGAGTCGCACCGCGGCGCTCCCGGCTCTCTGGCAGAGTCGCCTCAGCGCGGCCCAGAGCGCCGCGTGGCAGCAGGGCAGCGGCGGGCTGACCCAGGTGCATCGCTTCGCGGTGCGCCGCATCGTGCTCCCGAAATACCGGGTCACCGTGAACAGCAACCACCCGACCGAACAGGCGTTCGTGTCGTTCAACAACACGCCGAACGCGTTCACCGCGGCGGCAAATTCAGGAGCCACGAGCACGCCGGAGATCCTCGGCGGCCGGCTCATCACCATCAACCGCGGCACCGCGTGGCCCGGCGTGGAGGCATTGCGCTTCCACCTGCGGGAGAACGCGACCGTTACCGTCCAATGAAGCATCTCTCTACTTTTATCTCCTGTCTGCTTGCGCTCGTTGCCCTTTCCACGTCTGCCCGCGCGCAGGCGGTCAGCTCCGCCGCGTTCGGTTCGACCGTGGCGGTGTATTCCGGACACACGACCGTGCGCGAACGGGTTGATGCCGGGGTCAACGAGCGCATCGAACTCTGGAACCGCACGTGGATCGTCAGTCCCTCGGGCCAGGTTTACAACAACACCGACCATTGGGGCTTCAACGCCCCGGATGGCTACGCCGCGACCACGATCACCTTCAACGAAACCGGCCGTTGGTCCTATTGGGCCTCCGACGGCGGTTCCATCGACAACTTTGTCTACGGGGATACTGCCTCCGACTGGTATATCTGGCCGCACAATCCGCCGAACGGTGTCGGTTACGGCGGCTGGGGCCGACGCCTCACCACCTACATCGACATCGGTGCCGCGAACAGCGCTCCGACGATTACCTGGACTGCGACGCCGGGAACCGTGGGGAGTGGACAAACCTATTCGGTCACGGCGCATGGCCACGATGCCGACGGCAACCTGACGCAGGTGAACATTTGGAAAAACGGCGCTGGCTTTGCCTTCGCCGGCGGCGGGAACGGCACTGACGGGGACTCGGGCAACGCGACATCCGACAGTGGCCCCGCGACGATCACGTTTACGGCCAACGCCGTCGATTCCAACGGGGCAACGTCCGCGACGATTTCTCAAACGGTAACGATCACCGCCGCGAATTCCGCGCCCACGATCGCGTGGACCGCGACTCCGGGTTCCGTCGCGAGCGGGCAGAGCTACACCGTGAGTGCTCACGGGCACGACGCCGACGGCAACCTCACCCAAGTAAATATTTGGAAGAACGGCGTCGGCTTCGCCTTCGCCGGCGGAGGCAACGGCACCGATGGCGACTCCGGCAACTCTACGACGGACAGCGGACCCGCCACCATCACCTTCACCGCCAACGCCGTCGATTCCAACGGGGTGAGCTCGGGCACGATCTCGCAGACGGTATCCGTCGGTGCGCCGCCGTCGGTGTCCGCCTCGATCAGCGTCAGTCCCACGACGGCGACAGCTCCAGGTTCAGTGACAGTGTCATGGTCGAGCACCAACGCGACCGCCGTCTCGGTGACCGGCACAGGCGTGGCGAGTTCGTCGGCCAGCGGCAGTCAGGTCGTCGGCAGTCTGGCGGCCGGCTCCCACACGTTTACGATCACCGCGCAAGGTCCCGGCGGTCCCGTCACGCAGTCCGCCACGGTGACGGTCAATCCACCGGCCAACACGGCGCCGACCATCGTGTGGACTTCGACGCCCGGCACGGTCGCGAGCGGTCAGAGCTATACGATTTCCGCCCACGGCCATGACGCCGACGGCAATCTCACCGAGGTGAACATCTGGCGGAACGGCTCCGCATTCGCCTTCGCCGGTGGCGGCAATGGCACGGATGGCGACTCCGGCAACTCCAGCACAGACACGGGGCCACAGAGTGTCACCTACACTGCCGACGCCGTGGATTCCAACGGCGCGCGCTCCAGTCTCATTTCGCAGACGGTCACGATCAACGCACCTGCGACCGTGTCGGCCTCGATCTCCGCCAGCCCGGCCACTGGAACCGTCCCGGGCGCAACAACGATCACTTGGTCCAGCGCAAACGCTACGGTGGTTTCGGTTTCCGGCAACGGACTCACCAGTTCGGCGGCGAGCGGCAGTCAGTCCGTGAGCGGCCTGCCGTCCGGCACGCATACCTACACTGTGACCGCGCAGGGTGCCGGCGGTCCGGTCACGCAAACGGCGACGTTCACCGTTGCTCCGCCGGCCAATACGGCTCCGACGATTTCGTGGAATACCACTCCCGGCACGGTCGCGAGTGGCCAGAGCTATACCATTTCGGCCCACGGTCACGATGCGGACGGCAATCTCACCGAGGTCAACATCTGGAAAAACGGCTCAGCCTTTGCCTTCGCCGGTGGCGGCAATGGCACCGATGGCGACTCCGGAAACTCCAGCACAGACACGGGACCGTTGACCATCACCTACACGGCTGACGCCGTGGACTCCAACGGTGTCCGCTCCGGCACGATCTCGCAGACGGTGACGATCAGCGCTCCAGCGGCGGTGGCAGCGTCCATCAGCGCAAGCCCGACCGCTGCGACCGCGCCGGGTTCAACCACCATCACTTGGTCCAGCGTCAATGCCACGGCAGTATCGGTCAGCGGTAACGGCCTTACCAGTTCAGCCGCGAGCGGCAGCCAAGCGGTGTCCGGGCTGCCAGCCGGCAGCCACAGCTACACGATCACAGCCCAAGGTCCGGGCGGACCGGTGATGCAATCGGCGACGATCACGGTGGCCGCTGCGGCCTCCGTCAGCGCTTCGATTAGCGCCAGTCCCAGCAGTGCCACGGCACCTGCTGCGGCCACGATCACGTGGTCGAGCACCAATGCCACAACGGCCTCGGTTTCCGGGCCGGGCCTCAGCAGTGCGGCCACGACAGGCAGCCAATCTGTCAGCGGACTCCCGGCGGGCGTTCACACCTACACGATCACTGCCCAAGGACCCAACGGTCCCGCGACGGAGACGGCCACGATCACCGTATCCGCTGCGCCCAACTCCGCCCCGACTATCGCGTGGAACTCGACCCCGGGGACGGTAGCCAGCGGTCAGAGCTATACCATCTCGGCGCACGGTCACGACCCGGACGGCAATCTGACCAACGTGAATGTCTGGCGGAACGGCGCGCCGTATGCGTTCGCGGGCGGTGGCAACGGCACCGACAACGACTCCGGCAATCCCAGCGCCGATACGGGGCCTTTGACTGTCGTCTACACGGCCGAGGCAATGGATGCCGCCGGACTTCGTTCGGCGACAATTTCCCAGACGGTAACGGTGACGGCACCGCCGGCTGTTTCCGGTTCAATCAGTGCGAGTCCCACCACCACGACCGCGCCGGGATCGGCGACCCTCACGTGGAGCACGGCGAACGCGACCTCAGTAAGCGTGGCGGGGAGCGGCCTGAGCAGCACGGCCAACAGCGGAAGCCAGACTGTGAGCGGTCTGGCGGCGGGTTCTTACACTTACACGCTTACGGCGCAGGGACCGGGCGGTCCCGTGACCCAGACAGCGACCGTCACTGTAACCGGCGGACCAAATGTCTCCGGTTCCATCAGTGTGTCGCCGGGGAGCATGGCCTGGGGCGGCACGGCCACGGTGACGTGGACCACGGCCAATGCGACGTCTGTCCGCGTCGCCGGCTACGGCATCACCGGCACGCCGTATGAAAACTCGACCAGCTTAACCGTGAACGTGGGCGGGCTGAATCCCGGCCAGACCACTTGGACTCTCATCGCCGAAGGTCCGGGCGGGCCGATCACCCGCCTTGCCACGATCAACGTGACGACGAGCGACGGTCTCTATGGCTCTCTTACGGCAAGCCCGACCGTCATCTACTCCAATCAATCAGCGACCCTGAGTTGGACCACAACGGGGGCGGGCTTTCGCTGGGTTCACGGCTATCAGCCCGGATTGAACGGGGTGAACGTGTATCCCGCGCCCGTGACTGGCTCGTCGACGGTGTCAGGTCTGCCGCCCGGCAACTACCGCTTTGTGATCGAATATGGTCCCGGCTCATCGACGACTCGTATGTCGTTCGCAGACCTGACCGTGCTGGGCGTGAATCGCACCGTGGTGACATCGACGGCACCCGTCGGAGCCGGATCAGTCACAGGAGGGGGCGTCTATTTGGAGAGGACATCCGCGACTTTGATCGCTGTCCCGGACGCCACGCACGTTTTTTCCGGGTGGACTGGCGACCTCAACAGCGTCGCCAATCCGATTGTCTTCACCGTCGGTGCGCAGAACTACAACGTGGTCGCGAATTTTGCGCTCCGGACCTTTGCCGTCACCGCGGCAGCATCTCCGGTCGGGGCCGGGACCATCACCGGCAGCGGCAGCTATCCCATCGGGGCGGTCGCCACCCTGACCGCGACGCCCGACGCGACGCACACCTTCACGGGTTGGAGCGGAGACCTTTCGAGTGCAGCCAATCCGCTGTCGTTCGCGGTTTCGAGCGCCACGAACTTGATCGCGAATTTCGTGCCGACCAGTTTCGCGCTGACGACGACCGCCGGCAGCGGCGGCAGCGTTACCCCGGGCGGCACCTACGCGGCCGGCACCGTCGTCACGGTGGCCGCCACACCGGATGCCTTTCACCGTTTCAGCGGCTGGACGGGCGACGCGAGCGGTCTGGCGACTTCCGTCGCTGTTACGATGGACCGGGCGAAGTTTGTGCAGGCCAATTTCGCGGCAAAGGCGGCCCAAACGATCACGTTCAATTCCCCGGGGGATCATGGGTTGGCATCTCTGCCGTTCACTCTGGTCGCGAATGCAACCTCCGGTCTGCCGGTCAGCTTCTCCCTGCTCAGCGGTCCGGCCATTTTGACCGGCAATTCCGTGGAGGTAACCGGAGCCGGCCCCGTCACGATTCAGGCAAGCCAGCCAGGTGACGCGTTCTTCCTGCCCGCCGCGCCCGTTACCCAGAGCTTCAACGTGATTGCCGCGGCCACGCTCAAGTATCGTGGCCAGTCACGCACGCTCCTGCGGGATGCCACCACGCGCGAGGCTCCTCCTTTCGTCCTCGAAAAACCCTGACCGATCCTTCCCATGAAAATCCTCTTCTGCTTCGCTCTCTTGTTCGCATTCGCGGTGGCGGCCGAGCCGCAGTCCCTCGACCAGCCCGTCGGTCCGCTCCGGTTCGAGAAGACCCCGTTGCCCTCCGCGCTGCGGGCGCTGGCTCGCACGGGCAAGACCACGATCCATACCGAACCCGGCATTGCCGCTGAGGTCACCATCGACTTTTCCGGCGGCACGGTGCGCGGTGCGCTGACCGCTCTCTTGGAGCCGGTCGGGCTTTATTTCGAAGAGACGCCGTCGGGCATCTTCGTGCGGCAGCGGAAAACGGTGCTCTACGCGATCGACTATCCGCAGCTCACGCGCAGCGGTTCCGGCAGCGCGTCGATCACGCTCGGCGGCGCTCCGGGCGGCAGCAGTGGAGGCTTCAACGGCGCCACCGCTCTCGCGCCGCACCAAACGCTCGCGAACGGCAACACCGCATCCGACGCGACCCAGGTTTCCATCTCGCAGGAGAACCAAAACACGTTCTGGACGACTCTGGAAGCCGAGCTGCGCAGCATGGTCAAAGACGGCGACAGTCTCGTGCTGAATCGCTTCAGCGGCGTGGCCCAAATCACGGCACCGGTGAGGCGGCACGAATCCATTCGGGCTTTTATCGAGCTGGTGAACCGCCGCATCACGCAGCAGGTCGAGATCGAGGCACGCCTCGTCGAGGTGACCTTGCGCGACGGGCAGAAGCTCGGCGTCGACTGGGATCAGGCGGCAACCTCACTCGAAGGCGTGCGCGTGGTGGCGCGTGCTCCGCTCGATGTCGCCGGAGTCGGTGGCACTGTGCTGGGCGGCAATACCTTTGCCGCGACGCTGGGATTCGGACGGGCCTCCGCGGTCATCCAGGCGCTCAAGCAGCAAGGCGAAGTGAAGACTGTCGCACAGCCGCGTCTGCGCGCCCTCAACAATCAGACGGCCTTTATCAAGGTGGGCGAGGACCGCCCGTTTTTCAGGCTGCAACAGACCACCACGCTTCAACAGCCCGGGGCGACGACGGCTTTCAATCAGACGCAGGAGAATTTCTCGGTCTCGACCATCACCATCGGGACGATCCTCGCCGTCACGCCGCAGATCGACGGGGACAAAATGATCACGCTCGACGTGCTGCCGGCCATCACGCGGCTGCAGGCCATCGTCACGAGTCCGGACGGACGACAGACCGCGCCGGTCACGGAAGTGAAGCAGGCTTCGACCATCGTGCGGCTGCGTGACGGCGAAACCGCGATCATCGGCGGGCTCATTTCGGAGGAGACAGGCGAAACCGAACGCCGTGTCCCGGTGCTCGGAAAAATTCCGGTCGTCGGCGCGGCCTTCCGCAGCCGTGCCAATCTGCGCGCCCGGACCGAACTCGTGATCTTCCTCACGCCCCGCCTCGTCCGCTGACCATGCTCGATTTTCTTCAGACTCTACGCGGCCGAAATCCATCGGTGACCGCCGTGGCCGAACCCGGCGGCGACCCGACGCGCACCTTTGACGCGATCCTGCGCGCGGCGGCGGGCGAAGGCGCGAGCGACATTCACTTCGAGCCCAAGGAGGACGCGCTGCTCGTGCGCTTCCGGCTCGACGGAGAAATGCGCGACCACACGCGGCTGCCGCTCGCGCAGCGCGATGCGTTTCTCGCGCGGGGGAAGATTTTCGGCGGAATGGACATCACCGAAAAACGGCTGCCGCAGGACGGTCGTGCCGTGCTCCGCGACGGAGGAAAGCGGTTTCATCTGCGCTTGAGCACGCTGCCCACCGTGCATGGCGAAAGCCTGGTGATCCGGCTGCTCGATCAATCGATGCCGGCGCAGGCGTTCGGCCAACTCGGCTTATTGCCGGACCAAGCCGGCGCGCTCGACCGCGCACTGCACGGCCCCGCCGGATTAATCTATCTAACTGGGCCGACCGGCTCGGGAAAAACGACCACGCTTCATTCGGCGCTCCACGCGCTCGATCATCACGGGCGGGTGATTCACACGCTGGAGGACCCGGTGGAATACGAGTTCAGCGCCATCCGGCAGACGGAGATTCGCGAGAAGATCGGGCTCACCTTCGCCACCGCCCTACGGGCGTTGTTGCGGCAAAATCCCGACGTGCTGCTCGTGGGCGAGACGCGGGACGCGGAAACCGCCCAGCTCGCGATTCGCGCGGCCCTCACCGGCCACTTGGTTCTCTCGACGCTGCACACGAACGATGCGCTGGCGGCGATCCCGCGGTTGCGCGACCTCGGCGTGGAGCCGTTTCTGCTGGCGGCGGCCCTGCGCCTTGTCGCCGCGCAGCGGCTCGTGCGGCGCCTGTGCCCCGAGTGTAAGGCCCTGCATCCCGAATCAACCCGGATCGCCGCGCACTATCTTTTGCCCGAGACGCAATTGTTCCGCGCGGTGGGCTGCGCGGCGTGCCGTGGGCGCGGTTATCGCGGGCGGCTCGCCATCCACGAGGTGATCCCGGCGGAAAAATTCCTGCCGCTCATCGCCGCAAACGCCCCGCTCGCCGAGCTGAGCGCGCTGCGCGATCGCGCGGCGCACCCGACCCTCTGGCAGCGCGGCCTCGCCGCCGCGGCGGCGGGCGAGACGACGGTCGAAGAGGTCGCCCGCGTGCTCTGATCTTTGTTGGAGAAACCAAACCAAAAAAACATGAAGAAAAACCAAACATCATCCGTCAGCTCGCAGGGTTACTCCCTGCTCGAACTCGTCCTGGTGCTCGCGATTGTCAGCGTGCTCGTCGGCCTGCTTTTGCCGAAGGGCTTCGACGCGCTCCGCAATGCGCGCATCCAGCAGGTCGAGAAAACCGTCGATACCCTGAAGACCGCGCTGACCGACTATCTGTCGATGGCCGGTGGCAACGGGAGTCTCCCTCGCACCGAAGGCACCGGCATCCCCACGTCGGGCGCGGCGCTCACCGGGGCGACTGACGTGGCCAAGGGCAATGCCGCCCGGCTCGACACCGTGTTGCTGGCCACCGGGAAAATCGAAAAGCCGCTCGGCCTCCGCATGGGCACGCAATCGTTCACCTCCTCCGGCACCGGGAACGAAGTCACCTGGAGCCAGGCGGCTCTCGGCTTCGTGATGACGCCGGACGCCGCGCCGCAGCGCAATTGGTCCGCGGTCGCGCGGGCCGAGGCCCGCACCGCCAATCCCGCCCTGGCACCCTCGGCCGCGCTCGGCGCGAATTTCCGGCTCGATGGCGTGACGAACCTCAACGCGAACTACGTCGTCGCGTATCTCGTCATTCCGGCCTGCCCCGCGAAGGACGCCTACGAGCTGGCCGTCTCGATGAACGGCGCACAGCTCGCGCCCGTGGAAGGTGCCGCGTCCGACAGCGGTGTCGTCGCCTATGCCGCCCCCGCCAACGGAGTCACCGATGTCTATATTTACCTCACCGCGATCTGAGGCCTCCACGGTTCTACTGTGGGGCGACCGCTGGTGGCTCGCGGAGCGAACGGAATCGATCCCGTTCGCTCACCGTGACCGGGCGGCGGGCGAATTGGTCGCGGCGCTGGCCGGCGACGGACCTCGCCGGCTGCGCCTGATCTACCAACCGGACGGCTTCACGAGTGTCGTGACTCCGTGTCCGAAAGCCGGGCGCCGCATGCTGGCGCTCGCGCTCCAGGAGCAGTTTCCCGGCTTGGCTACCGGCGAAATCGCGTGGAGTCACGATCCTATCCTGCCCTTGGACGGGAGTTTCACGACGGTGCTCCACTATGAATCGGCGCCTTGGCTGTTCGCTTTGCTCGAACAACTCACTTCCGCGGGGATCGTCGTGGAGGAGGTCTGGCCGCTGCCGACTTGGTTGCAGGCGCTACCCGACGAGTGGAGCGACACGGGAGCATCGACGGTGCTGGCTATCGCCGGAGATCGGGCGTGCGCCTACCATCATCCGGCATCGGGTGCCCGGCAGGTGCTCGCATGGCCGTCCAACGGACCCACCACGCCCGGGCTTTGGCTGGGCAATCTCCTCGACCGCGACCCCACCGAGCCCGTTCTCGTCGTGACAGACGCGGCGAGCTCGGACGCCGCACGGTCACAGGGTCAGGAGCGCCCGGGATTGCAGCACTTGACCCTGTCCGAGGCGCTCGCGCTGTCCGCCACGATTCCGCCGCGGCACACCGCGCGTTTGCTGCCGGAAGAACCGATGGTGACGGCGTCCCGCGCCGTGCTCGTCGCCAGTCTCGCCCTCCTGCTCGCGGCGGGCGGAATGGCCGGACCGTGGGCGTTGGCGCACGTGAGCGCCCGCCAAGCGGCCCTCGTCCAGACCGAGCGTGAACGCGCCCTGTCCGCCGAAGTTGCGCACCTGCGCGCGAACGCCGCGGAAATTGATGCGTTGCGCGCGGAGGCGGCGGGGCGCACCGCGCCCTTTGCCGGCGAGCTGCTGCGCCGGTTGGCCAAAACCGTTCCGCCTGAAGTTACGCTGGCCACGTTGCGGGCCGACGCCGGTTCGTTTGCGGCCCAAGGGTTCCTTGCGCCGCAGGCCTCCGGCGGAGTGCTCGACCGGTGGCAACAGCTGCTGGCACGGGACCGGGAGGGATTGCAGGTGCAGGTCCAAAGTCTGCCGCAACGCGACGGCGCGTTTTATCTGCGCGGCCAAGGAAAAACATGAGCCGTCACCGCCACGTTCCCTGGCCCGGCTGGGCGTTGCTCGCGACCTGCACGGTCGCGTGCCTCGCCTGCATGGTGGCGGTTCGCCGGTTTCCGGCGCCGCAGGCCGACGCGGGTTCGTTCGCGGCCCTCACGGCGGAACGCGACCGACTTCGTCCGAACACGGACGCGGTGCGAGATGAACTACGCCAGCAGACGCAAATCGCCGCCAGTCCAGAGTGGACCGACAGCCGGATCGCCGGGTTGCAACGGCAGCTCGGGCCGATGTGGACGTGGACGGTCGAGCCGCGCACGACCGGGACCGACCGCCGCGCCACCGTGCGCGCGGTGGCGTTGGAGTTGCCCCGCTGGCCCACGTATCTGGCGTCCGTCGAACTGATCGAACGACAGCCGGGCGTCGTCGTCGAACGCATCGACCTCGCGGCCGAAGGCACGGGCGCGGCCCGGACCTTCGTGCGCGTTGTCATCACGCTGCGCTTCCTCCGGCCGAGGGCGCGCACCCCAGGAAACAAGGAGCGGGCCGCTGCGCTGTCTGCCCGCTCCCTATTTCGGGGGCCACGACGGCGATCCGGCGGCGAAAGGTCGCGCGTTTCCTTTTCCGCTCCGCCCGCCGTCCGCCTGCGGCTCCCGCGCGGGCTCCGCTCCGGCGTAAACGCGCGACCCTTCTTGCGCGGGCCGCTCACGGCCTGACTCAACGTCAGTCAACCCATCCAACCATGGTCACCATCAACGTCACCCTCCCAACGACAGTTTACGCGGCGTATTCCGATGCCGCCGTCGAGTTGAACAAACGGTTCGGCAATCTGAAGCCGCCGCTCGAGCCGCACACCCTCATCGCCTTTGCGCTCGCGCGCAACGACTGCGCCGACGTCTGCGCGCAGTTCGACTTCGCGCTCCGTCTCGCGAGCGCCGAGGCGAAGCTGCTGCCGAATCCGGTGTTGAAATAATTTTGGGCGGGCTTCTCCGCTCCGTGTTCATGCCGGGCCGCACGCGACCAGTGCCCGGCAACTTCATCCATCCGCCACCATGGCACTCAAAAACAAAGAAACCGAGGGCGCAGAACTGCCCAAACCACCCACCGAAACGCCGGGAGCCAAACCGGAAACCAACGGCGCGCGGCCGCGTCGCAGCAACGAGGACGTCGAACGACGCCTCAATCCCTACATCGACGCCAACAAGGAAGCGTTCGCGCGCTACACCAACCTCGTAAAAGATGATCCCGTGCACGCGGTGCGCACGCTCATGTTGAAAGACATGCAGGTGCACGAGGGCGAGATGCGCTTTGTCGCCAAACAAATGCCGGCGGCCAAGGAATGGTATGACAAGCAGACGCTGGAGGTGAAAAAGGCCGTCGATAAGCGGATCGCCGAGGTTCACCCCTACAACCGCGATAAGGCCTTCGTGCAGGCGGTCGTTCGAGAGCGCAACTGGCAGAACCGGCTGCCCCTCGCGCAGACCCCTCGGCCGGCGATGGCCGGCGCGAGGCCGTGAGCGTTCATCCCTCCACGCGCCGGCAGCTTTACGATCATCTCGGGCAGGCGGAGTTCTCGCTGAAGGTCGCCAAGAACTTCGAGTGTCTGGCGGGAACGCCCGCGAGTGCCGCCGTAGCGGCGGCGCTCGCGGAGGTGACGCGGGCGCGGGAGTGGGTGCGCACCAGGCTCGCCGTCAGTCATGCCGCCGGGCCTTCGCCCAAACCGATGAGGGAGGGATTGCCGCTCACCCGCAGGGAGCGGCTCTCCTTCCGTCATCTCAACTTTCCCTAGAAAATTCCGAACATGACCACATCGCTCACCATCCAACTCGACGACCGCGTGCGCCAGCGCTACGCGCGCGCCTCGCGCCGGCTGCGTCAGGCGCTCGGCGGAGAAGCTCCGACCACCGAGCAGTTGATCGCCCATGAACTCTCCGATCGCGCGAGCCAATTGATCGTGGAGGACTTTTTCGAGACGCGGAAAAAACAGCGGCGGCGCTAATGGCGGAAGCAATCGCATCGTCGCCGGGAGCCCGCGAACCGGCCCGCCTCCGGCTGGAGGCGGCGCCGATGTGGCGCTCGCTGCTCTACCGCGAACCCTCGGTGGAGCGGGTCGCCACGCTCGACCGCTGGTTGCGCGCGAATCCGGGCGCGTGGGTCCGGTTGTATCACGGCACCGACGCCGCGCTGCCGGTAGCCCGCGAGGGATTGAAGCCGGCCGGCGAAGCGCGGCGTAATTCGCTGCAATCGCGGACGGGTTACGTGTCGTTCTCGATTTACCCCGGACACGCGGAGGTGTTCGCGCGGATGGCGTTTCCACGGCGGGCGGTGACGATCTACGGCGTCGATTTACGGGTGGGCGAATTGGTCGCCGACCGCGACCAGTTGCGAAACCAACGGACCTGGGCGAGGCGGGAAGTGAAGGACACGCTCGCCCATAGTCTGGCGTTCGGGCACGGCGCGCAGGTGAAAGGCGGCGTGGCGGCCGAGCGGTTGTTCATCGTGAAGCAGTGTCTATCCGCGGAGCAAATGTCGGCGGAGATGCTGCCACATGTCGTGCCACGCGCGCCAGGGCCGGCGGCGGGGATGCGGCTGTAGGGACGAAGTGATCTACGAGTTGATTGATGCCGCTTTGGCCGGTCGGCGTGATCCGCCACTGGGGAGATGGGGGCAACTTCTTGCGCGCGTTTTCCCATGCTCGCATGGCCGTCAAGGCGGTGCGCGCTCCGCCGCACCACCTTCCCGCCGCGCTGCGCTGCGCTCCGCCGGCGTGACTGGCCATGCCCTCACGGGCCAACGCGCGGGCAGCGACCCGACAACCGGACAGGGTGTCCGGCCGGGAAGCGCACCTGCGCCTTGGCACTATGAAACAAGGCATGTTGGATCTGGGCGGCGAAACGGAAGCGACGTTTACGATGGCGTGCGGCGAACAGCCGCAGCGGCGGATGGAGGACTTCGGGGCCAACGCCCTGAGCGACACGGAACTCGTGGCGATGCTGCTGCAGGGCAGCGGCACGGCGGCGGAGTGGGCGGTCGAGACGGCGTCACGGCTGATCGCCGAGGCGGGATCGATCCGGGGGCTGGCCGCATGGGCGGCGACGGACTATCGGCGAATCAAGGGCATCGGGCGGATGAAGGGGGCGCAGTTGACGGCGATGGCCGAAATCGCGCGGCGGATGATGACGGGCGGTGAAATGAGACCGTTGTTGAATCGAGCGGAGCAGATTGCGGCGTATTTCACGCCGGTGGTGAGCGGGCTGGCGGTGGAGAAGTTCTGGGTGCTGTGCCTCGACCGGAAGAACCGGCTCTTGAAGCGGGTGGAAATCACATCGGGCACGGCGACGGCGACCTTGGCGCATCCGAGGGAGGTCTTCCGGGCGGCGATCAGGGAATCGGCTTCGGCAGTGGCGTGCGTGCACAACCATCCCAGCGGCGACCCGGCGCCGAGCGCGGCGGACAATCACGTAACCCGCCAGCTCCGGGAGGCGGCAAAGGCGGTCGATATTGAACTCCTGGATCACGTCGTCATCGGACGGCCCGAGACCGACCCTTTGGGCCGCGGATATTTCTCCTTCAGGGAGGCGGGAATCCTGTGAGCCTGAGTGAGAGGCCGCCTCTCATTTTGATTGTCAGCGCATAAAAACTAGGCAGTTTTTTTGACAAGAAACGATGCTTGGAATCACACAAAGTATTGATGGAAAGATTATCCGGTCGATTAAGGCCCGGAAGGGTGCTTTGGCGTTTTCAGCAAAGGACTTTGGGCATTTGGGCAGCCGACCGGCCATCGGTCAAGGACTGGCCCGGCTCGTCAAACAGGGGCGACTGCGACGGGTCAGGCAGGGAATCTATGATCTGCCGAGAGCACATCCGTTGCTGGGGCAGACGGCCCCGGACCCGATGGCGGTGATCCGGGCATTGATGGACGGGAGCGGCGCGCAATGGCAGGCTTCCGGTGCCTATGCGGCCAACCTGCTGGGGCTGTCGGATCAGGTGCCGGCGAAGATTGTCATTTTGACGGACGGTGTGCCGCGGCGGGTGCCGCTCGGGAAACTCACGCTGGTGTTTCGGCGCGCTGCACCACGGAACTTATTGGGTGCGGGTAAGCCCGCTGGCTTGGTCATTCAGGCGATCCGGTATTTGAGGAAAGACGGGCTGTCGCCCGCGACGATTGACCGGCTGCGAAAACAGCTCGATGCGGACACCAAGGCCGATTTGCGGACCTTGGGGCCGGACGTGGCCGCATGGATGCAGCCGGTCGTCCGGCAGATTGCGGAGACCTGAACCGATGGACAAAATCATCGCACTGACGGCGGCGCAACGCGCGGAGGTTTTTCAGGCTGCGGCCCAGCAGTCGGGCATGAGCGCGGTGATTCTCGAAAAGGATTTCTGGGTGTGCTGGACACTGCGGCGCCTGTTCGCGCTGCCGGACGTGGGCGAACATCTGATCTTCAAGGGAGGCACGTCACTGTCGAAAGTGTGGAAAGCCATCGCACGCTTCTCCGAAGATATTGACGTGTCCTTGAGCCGGGAATGGCTCGGGTTCACGGGCGAGCACGACCCGGAAAACGTCGGCAGCCGGAAGCAGCAGCGGAAGCGGCTGGATGATTTGAGCGCGGCGTGTGCGGAAAAAATCCGCGCGGTGTTGCTGCCGGCGTTGCGTCAAGATGTGCGCGCTCATTTGGGCGATACCGGTTGGCAGATCGAACTGGATGCGGAGGACCCGCAGACCGTGCTCTTCAATTATCCGAGCGCGGTCGCACCGGCGGTCGCGAATGCCTATGTCCGGCGCGAGGTGCGGATCGAATGCGGCGCGCGGTCTGATGCGTGGCCGGCGGAGCACAAAATCGTCAGGCCGTATGTGGCCGAGGCATTGGCGGGTGTGGTCGCCGACGCCGAGGTGGCGGTGAAGGTCCTGGCGATTGAGCGGACGTATTGGGAGAAGGCTACGATTCTGCACGCGGAGGCGCATCGGGAGGAAACGAAGGCCACGCCGCAGAGATTTTCTCGGCACTACGCCGACTTGGCGGCGCTGGCGGACCATGCGGAGGCGAAGGCCGCGCTCAATCGGAGCGATTTGCGGGAGCGGGTGGTCGCGCACAAGCAGGTGTTTTTCGCGTCGACGTGGGCGAGCTACGAAACTGCAGTGCCGGGCAGTTTCCGGCTCGTGCCGGGCGAGGCGCGGCTGGCAGCGCTTGCACAGGATTACCGCGACATGCGGGAAATGTTTTTCGGCGAACCGTTGCCGTGGGAGGAAATCGTGGCGCGGTTGCGGGCGTTGGAAAAAAGCATCAACGGGTCTGGGTGATTCTCGCGCGGGCGGCCGGTGACACTGGAAGATGCCTCAGTGTTTTGCTTGGGTTCGGTTTCCGGTCGATTGGGCAAAGGTGTCGTGGGTTCGTCGTCGGCGCTTCGTCGGCGGATGCGTGGTCACTTGCCGGTCGCTCGTTGGCCCATCGCTGCCAAGCCGCCGGAGTATGCGCGTGGCTTGATCGGCGGTGAACGAAGGCTCGTTGACGGCCCGGAGGCGATTCACCTGCCCGCCGCCCCATTGTGACTTCGGCCGTCAAGGTCGTGCTCCTGCGTCGCCTCCACCTTGACCGCCGAGTCGGAGGGCGGCTGTTCTGGGCAGGTGGAACTCTGGCGGTCGCCTTCGGAGGATTCAATCCGCATGCAGCGGACATCGACGGCCGCCACCGGCTCTTCAGCGCGGCAGGGTTGGTTCTCTTGTCTTTGTCCTTCGGCAGCGAAATCTGCTTTTCCGGTCCGCTCGTCGTAACTCGTGCCGCGATGGCTGCGCTCAAGCGCGACCGCGAACGTCCGGGGATTTATTCCGATCAAATTCAAGTCGAAGATCCGTCCAGACGCGCTACAGGCAGTCGTGTGGGTTCATCGGATAATTTGGCAGACGAACGCGCCCATGGCACCGGCGCGGGTAACCATCATTATCGCTACCGCGGGACTTGGTCGTATCACACTCGTGTTGCGGCCCCGTGGTGCGACCCTATCCCGTGGGTTCTTCGTCGGAAATATCTCTTCCTCCGCTTACCGCGAAATGGAGGCAGAGGCGAAGCACGAGCCACCAGACGGCCAGTGCGGGCGCGGAGTAACAGTCCCCTTCGTCAACGAACCCGTGAGCGACCTGGTTGCGAAAGTCGAATCCGGTCTTCTCGATCAGGTGACCGCGCACTTCGAAGAGGAGCGACGCGCCGAGCACGCGTTTCGAATGCTCCATCGAAAGTAGCGCACCGAGAATCTTCACCGGCTGTGTCTTATCGGATTGGAGATTGCTGACGTCGACGCCACGTTCTTCGAGGACGTAACGGAGGGAGTTTTCCACTTGAGGCACGAGCAGATGCACCGCGACGATGAAATCTCCGTGGAACCCAGCGTGCAGGCCGCGAAGAAAGATCTCCTCGTGGTCGGGCGGCACAAACGGATTATTGCGAACGACACTGAGGATCTGTTCGAAGGACGGATGGTGATCGGTTTGGATTTGGATGCGCGCGGGATTGATGAAGCTGCTGACGCGCGATCGCCAAATGAATTTCGCCGCGTGCGAGAACATCTTGGCTTCGATGGCCGCTTCGAGCTGCTCGCCCTTTTTACCCCAAAAACCTTCCTCCCGCACCACCGTGCGGCCCTTCTCATCGACGATGTTCGCGTCGATCAGGCTCGAGAGCGGATTCTGCTGCGCTGCCGCGATGACCTCCTTTTTCAGCTCGGCTGGGACAACGGTCGGGACACCGAACACGAATCGGAGCAGCGCTTCTTCGAACGGCCGGCTGGCGACGTGGACCTCGGCGGCTTTCACCTGATCGGTGATATCAAACCCATGGCTATATGTCCCCATTTCAGCGAGCGACGCCTGCTGCAACTCGTTCAATCGCGCGCGCAATTGCTCGATTCTGGCGCGATCGGCGCCGGCGCGCCGCAGGGCTTCGATTGCGTCGACCAGCATGCTTGACGCGCTCATCGCACCGCCGGAACCGAGCCCCAACCGGCGTTCCGCGAATTCGACCATCAGTTCGCCGGCCGCGAGCCGAGCGATTTTTTCCTTGGCCGTTTCACCCGCCAGTTTGTGCCATTCGGCCTCGATCTCGCGGTAGGCTTGCGCTGATTCGAGAATTCCAGCCCGTTGGGATGCCTCGGCAAAGTCGGCGGCGAGGACGGAAAACTGCGCGGGATCGCCAATTCCATTGCGCAACATGAGCCGCATCAACCGCAGATTGCGGGCGTCGGGGATACCGGCAATTCTGGTTCGAGCAGCGGCACTGAGCGCTTCACTGGCCTCGAAAAAAAGGGGCTTCGCCCGACCCAGAGCGCCAGCAAGCTGGACCGCGCGTTGGTAGGCTGGGATGGCAATCTGCCAATCTTCCCGCGTGTCCTCCACTTTTGCCCGGGCGATATATCCCTTTGTCGCTTCAGCGCAGGCCGCAGGATCGCGTCGGCGCACCCAAACGATATCGAAAAGCCGAGCCCGCAACAGTGGATTGGAGACTCGCCTCGCGAACACCGCGACGGCTTCAAGGTCCCTGCCAGACAAGTCGCCTGGAAAGAAGGAGCGACCTTCCGACGATTCGAACATCGGGGAAAACGGTCGGACGGTGACATCAAACGTTTCACCCACCGTGCAGAGGAGCCCCAGAAATTTGAACGCGGCGACCGTTGACGCGTTGGCCGCAGCCTCAGCGGCTTGAGCCGCTTGGTGATATAGTTCTGCATACTCCGAAATCCGCGGCTGGGCCGCGTCCTTGATGGGCGCCTCAAGGTCGAGGGATGCGGTTGCGTGCAAATCACCAGCGAAAACATGACGCTCTTCGTCAGCCATCTTGCGAACTTGCCGACAGGCCCAACCACGGTCAACGCGCGGCTCGACACCGTGCCGTCTTGCGTCGCGGGCCGCGTTGATTTCTGACCGCAGAGAAGCGCAAACGGGGCGCCTCAAGCATCGGTTAACGTGGCCGCATTCGACCGAATGCGCTTTCCTGCGTTTCGGCAGAGGATAGTGTTTCACCCGGTCCCCAATAAAAATGCCGCGATCCACACCGCCTGACTACGAGACGAAGTTCGCCGATTTCATTCGGCTGTGCATGGACGCCAGAAAGTCTGGCGTGAAGCAGGTCGTAGTGGCGACGCCCTCGGTCATCGGGGACAATTATCAGGAAGTGGTGGAGAGCCTGTCCCGCCTGGCCGAGGCCGGTTTGAGCTTGAACATCGCGGAGCCGGAGCCACCCGCGCACCGCGCGCCGGATGTTTCGCGCAACTAATGCTGGAAGCGGTTTGATCGATTGCGTCTGCACGTATGCCTTGCATCGACTAGATATCTCCATACTGCTCTTCACTAATGCTGCGTATCCGCGCACTCCTCGCCATCCTCCTCGTCGGCACTTGGTGCTCGGCGGCTTGGCATGTCGATTTGGAGGCAGTGGGAATGATGTTCGAACACGAGCATCACGCGCACGACGATCACGACTCGGACCACGCGCCGGTTGGCGCGCATGACGATCACGAGCAGGTCTTCGCCCGCGATGTCGCCAAGGATCAAGTCCGTGCCAGTGCTACGACGGTAGCTTGGATCACTCTGCTGGCGTTCGCCACATGGCTGGTCACCGCGGCGCGACCGCCTCTCGTGGCACTGAGGACCCTTCGACAGCGAAGGGAAACTGATCCGCCTTTAGCCCAGGCTTGGCAATTCGTGCAGCGGTGTGCGCCGGAGCCGGCGGCACCTCCGGCGTTGGGTTGATTCGCCGCCGCCTTTTCGAGGCGGCGCGTTTTCGCGTTTGCGGGCCGTTGTGCCCGCGCGCGTGTGGCGTCCATCCGGACGCGCAATCCCAACGCCTGCCCACATGCCCACTCGACTCTTTCTCTTTCTTTTCGGCGCCGCGTGCGCCACCGCTCAAACCGCTCCTCTCACGCTCGACGACGCCATTCGCGCCGCGTGGGCGAACGATCCCTCCGTCGCCGCCTTGGCGCTGACGCCCGAGCTGGCGCGCGCCCGCGAGGAGCAGGCCGGCATCCGGCCGAATCCCGAAGTGGAGTTTCGCGGGGCCGTCCCGGCGAAAGGTGACAGCGAATGGGCCGTTGGCGTCGGCCTCAATCAACGGCTGCCGCGACGGGACCGAATCGAACAAGCCCGCGCTCTCGCGCGCCTGGGAGGAGCGACCGCCGAGTTGCACCTGCGGGAGCAGCGCCGCCACGTCGCCGGCGAAGTGCGGCGCCTGTATTATGAAGCTGCGATTCAGCAGACCCGTCGCGACATCGCTCGGCGCACCGTAGAGGTGCAGCGGGAACTGCGCGCGTCGCTCGAAAAACGGCGCGCCGCGGGCGAGATCGCGACGACCGACATAGACCTTCTCTCCTTTGAAGTGACCCGCGCGGAGCAAGCGCTCGCCTTTGCCGACGCGGACCTCGCCGCCATCACCCAGAAGCTGCGCGGACGGCTGCGATTGCCGGCCGATGCTCCACTCGCCATCGGCGCGGACCTCGACGCCATTCTCTCCCGCCCAATTCCGGGGGACTCCGCTTCACTCGAAAATTCACGCCCTGCGCTCGCGCTCGCGGCGCATAATATCCGCGTCGCCGAAGCCGCACTCGCGCTCGCCCGCACCGAGTCGCGGGGTGATTGGATGGTCGGCGGAGGCGTCGACTTCGAGCGGCGCGCGAACGATTTCACGCGGAAACTCGAGAACGAGCCGCGCCTCAGTGTGAGCGCGTCGGTGCCGTGGCCGCGTGGCGTCGCCAATCGCGGCGACATTCGCGAGAAACAGGCGGCGGTAAGAATCGCCGAAGCCGAACTTGCTGCGCTTCGCAATGAGCTGAGCGCCGAAATCGGCGCAGCAGCCGCGACTGCGCGGGCGCTGCAACCGGTGCTCACGGCCCACAGAGCTTCGCTCACGCCCGGCTCTGCAATTCCCGAATCTTTGCGCACCGCGTATGAGCGGGGAGAAGTCACGAGCCTCCAACTCGTCCAAGCCCGCCAGCAGCGCTTCGCGCTCGAAAGCGATTTTCTGAACGCCGCGGCGCGCTACGCCACGGCACTTGCCGAAGCGGAGACCGCTGCCGGCGTCGTTCCCGCCCAACCCTGAACCTTTCCCGCTTTATGAAACGCCTCTTTCCTCTCTTCCTTTCCGCCGCGGTTTGCGCCAGCGCGCAGGAGCACAAGCACCCGCACGACGATGCGCCCGGCACGCAGGCCGCGACCGCTCAGAGCGGCCCGGTGCGACTCACCAAAATGATGGTGGATAATCTCGGGCTGGAAACGGCCGAGGTTGAACTGAAACCGATGGAGAAGACGTTTCCGGCACTGGCCTCCGTCGATCCCGAGCCCGGCAAAGTTGCGGCCATCGCGTCCCGCGTCGCGGGCCGTGTGACCAAGCTCACGGTGCACGACGGCCAGCGGGTGAAAGCGGGCGAAGTCCTCCTCGAAGTCGAATCGCGCGTGGTGGCCGATCCACCCCCGCGGCTGACGTTCAAGGCCCCGATGGATGGCGTGATCCTTGAGACGCATGTCGTGCTCGGCGGCACCGTCGAGCCGGACAAAAACCTCATCACGATCATCGATCTCTCCGAGGTCGACGTGGTCGCGCAGGTGTTCGAGGCGCAGATTGGCGCAGTGAAGATCGGGCAGACGGTGCGCATCAAAGCGCTCGCGTTTCCCGATCTCACGTTCACGGGCAAGGTGAAGACGACCGCGGCGAGCCTGAGCCGCGACAGTGGAACGCTGCGCGTGTTCGTGCACACGGAGAACCCCGAGGGCAAACTGCTTCCCGGCATGCGGGCGCAGCTCGCGTTCATCACCGAAGAAACCGAGGCCGCGGTCGTCGTGCCGCGCGCCGCCGTGCTCGGCGAGGCCGGCGACCTCTTTGTTTACCGGCAGATCATGACCGCGCCGTTTGCGTATGAGCGCACGCCCGTCGTCGTCGGGATGCGCGACGACCGTTTCATCGAGATCATCGAAGGCGTGTTGCCCGGCGACCGCGTCGTCACGCGTGGAAACTATCAACTCCAATACGTGACCGGTGGCGGTGGCGCGCAGAAAATCGAGGACGATCACGGCCACTCGCACGGGCCGGGCGGGCACAAGCACTGAGGACGAACCATGCTTACCCGACTCATCGCCTTTTCGCTGCGCAACCGGCTCTTCGTGGTTGCCGCGGCGGCGCTCTTGCTCGTTTACGGCGGCTTCATCGCCCTGCGGTTGCCCGTCGACGTGTTTCCCGATCTTAACCGGCCGACCGTCACCCTGATGACGGAGGCACCCGGTCTCGCGCCGGAGGAGGTCGAGACACTCGTATCCCTGCCGCTCGAAACGGCGCTCAACGGTGCGCCCGGTGTCGTCCGCGTGCGCGCTACATGCAGCGTCGGCCTGTCCATCGTCTACGTAGAGTTCGACTGGGGGCAGGACATCTACCGCGCACGCCAGCTCGTGCAGGAACGAATCGCGCTCGCCGAAGCAAAGCTGCCGGCGGGCACGGAAGTTCACATGGGACCGATCTCCTCGATCATGGGCGAGATTCTGCTCATAGGACTTTCCTCCGCGGACGGGAAAACCGCGCCGATGGATCTGCGCACAGTCGCCGATTGGCAGCTCAGTCCGCGCTTGCTGACGATTCCCGGCATCTCGCAGGTCATCGTGATCGGCGGCGGTCGAAAGCAAGTGCAGGTGCGCGCTGTGCCCGAGCGCATGGCGGTGCACGGCGTCACGTTTGACGAGGTCAACGCTGCGGCTGAGCGCGCCCAAGGCAGCACCGGCGGCGGCTTCATCGCCAGCGGCGCGCGCGAAGTGCTTGTGCGCAATCTCGGTCGCACGTCCGACCCGCAGGAAATCGGGGCCACGGTCGTAAAATATCGCGCGAACATGCCGATCTTCCTGCGCGATGTCGCGGACGTGCAGTTCGGCATCCAGCCGATGCGTGGGAACGCAGGCGTCGCCGGCCGGCCTGCCGTCATCCTCGGGGTGCAGAAGCAGCCGGGAGCGGATACGACCGTCCTGACGCGCCGCGTGGAAGCGGCGCTTGCCGAAATCCGGCCGTCGCTGCCGGCTGACGCTCGCATCGATGTTCTATTTCGCCAGGCCACGTTCATTCAGAACGCGATTGCGAATGTGCAGGAGGCGATTCGCGACGGCGCGATCATGGTCGTTATCGTGCTCTTTCTTTTCCTCCTGAATTTCCGGACGACGCTCATCACGCTGACCGCGATTCCGCTCAGCTTCGCGGTCGCGGCGCTGGTTTTCCACTGGTTCAAGATTTCGATCAACACGATGACGCTCGGCGGCCTCGCCGTCGCGGTCGGCATGGTGGTCGATGACGCCATCGTGGACGTGGAGAACGTCTACCGGCGCTTGCGAGAGAATTTTCACACGCCGAATCCGCGGCCCGTGCTGCGGGTGATCGCCGACGCCTCGGGCGAAGTGAGAAACTCGATCCTGTTCGCGACGCTTGTGATCGTGCTCGTGTTCATGCCGCTCTTCGCGCTGAGCGGAATCGAAGGCCGGCTCTTCGCGCCAATCGGCATTGCGACCATTGTGGCGATGCTCGCGTCGTTTGTCGTCTCGCTGACCGTCATCCCGGTTCTCTGTTCGTATCTCCTCCCGCGCATGAAGCGGATGAAGGAAGAGCGCGACGGCTGGCTCGTGCGCGTGCTCAAGCGCGGCGACGAGAAGTTCATTCTCGGTCCGGCCCTGCGGCATCCGTGGGTGGTCATCGTCGTCGCGCTGCTCCTGGTCGGCGGCAGTGCCGCGCTTTATCCGATGATGGGGCGCGCGTTCCTGCCCGAATTCAACGAGGGCACCGCGACGATCACGCTAGCAATGGCGCCGGGAACGTCGCTCGAGGAAAGCGACCGCATGGGTCGCGTCGCAGAAAAAATCCTGCTCACGATTCCGGAAATCAAGCTGACGGGCCGTCGCACCGGGCGCGCCGAGCTCGACGAGCACGCCGAGGGCGTGCATCGCTCCGAACTCGACGTCGATCTGGCCGCGAGCGCGCGCAGTCGCGCGGAGATTCTTCACGACATCCGCGAGAAACTCGCGGAAATCCCGGGCATGGTCGTGAGCGTCGGCCAGCCGATTTCGCACCGGCTGGATCACATGCTCTCGGGCGTGCAGGCCGCGATTGCCGTGAAAATCTACGGCCCCGATCTCGCCACGCTCCGCCGCCACGCCGCGCAAGTCGAAGCCGTCATGCGAGGCGTTCCCGGCGTCGTCGATTTGCAGGTCGAGAAACAGGTGCTGATTCCGCAGGTGAAAATCCAGGTGAACCGCGAGCGCGCAGCGCTCTATGGTCTCCAGCCGGGCGAACTTGCGACGCGACTTGAAGCCGGACTCAACGGTCGCGTGGTTGGCCAGGTGCTCGAGGGCACGCGCACCCTCGATCTCGTGGTTCGCTTTTCCGATGCGGCGCGCGCCGACCCGGATCGGCTGCGCGAACTGCTCGTCGACACACCGTCTGGCGGTCGCGTCCCGCTTTCCATGATTGCCGAAGTGCTCGAAAGCCAGGGGCCGAACGCGATCAGTCGCGAAGACGCGATGCGCCGCATCGTGATTTCAGCGAACACCGCCGAGCGCGACCTCGGCTCCATCGTCGCGCAAATCCAGCGCGAGCTGCCGGAGAAAGTTCCGATGGGGAGCGGTTACTTCATCAGCTACGAAGGGCAATTCCAGAGCCAGGAGCAGGCGTCGCGACTCATCACAATTCTCTCGGGGCTCACGCTGATCGTGGTGTTTCTGCTCCTCTACGCGCACTTCCATTCCGGGATCATCGTCGCACAGGTGCTGATCAATGGACCGCTCGCGTTCGTCGGCGCGCTCGTTCTGACCTATCTCCTCATCGGCACCGTGACCGTGGCGACGCTCGTTGGCATGATCACCTTGGCCGGGATCGCGACGCGCAACACGATCATGATGATCTCGCACTACCTCCATTTGATGGAGGTGGAGGGCGAGACCTTCAGCGAGAAGATGATCATTCGCGGTTCGTTGGAACGGCTCGTGCCCGTCACGATGACGGCGCTCACCGCCGGACTTGCGCTCATTCCGCTCGCGCTCTCCGCGCACGAACCGGGGAAGGAAATCCTCTATCCCGTCGCCGTGGTAATTCTCGGCGGCCTGATCAGTTCCACGCTCCTCGACATGGCGGTGACCCCCGCCGTGTTTTTTAAATTCGGCCGCCGGGCGGCGGAACGTGCGCTCGAAAACGCGCGACGCGATCCACTCGGAGAAGCGCCGGCTCCCGCTTTTGTTCAACCCGCAACCCAAACCACTCGATAACACCTCTTATGAAAATCCATCGCATCCTCGCCTCATTGTTCGCATTAACCGCCGCCTTGCTCGCGTTGAGCACGCAAGCCGCCGAAGAGAAGAAAGCGAAAGCTCCGGAGTGGGCTGAACTCTTCGGCGGCGCTTCGCTGCCAGTCGTCTGGCAAAGCGTGTCCGCCGCCAGCGAGAAAATCGACGCGGCGCTGGCCGCCAAGAAACTCGACGGCGTCGCCGATTGGGCCGAGACGATCCACCTCGGGTCGCATGCTCTCGAAGATCAGATCAAGATCGACGACGCGGAGCGCGCAAAGCGCTTGAAAGGCGCATTCGAGCAGGCCGCGAAGATCGCGGACGACGTCATCAACGCCGCGAATCACAACGAAATGGACAAGGCCGCGGACGCGCAGCGCCGCCTCAAGTCCGCGCTCGCGCTGGCGAAGGCTCGCATGCCGAAGGAAATCCTCGATGCGCCGAAGCAGGACGTGCGTTTTGCGAAGTCCGCCGGCCATGCCCACGACGAAAAAGGCGACCATGTGCAAAAGAAGAAATAACCTCGCACGACGGTTGGTGCTTGGCGCCCTCTTCGGTCTGGCGGTCGGTATTTTCGCCGGCTGCACCTACATGCCCGGCCGCGCCACGCCCTTTCGGCCACCGGCCGACGTGGCTCACCTCCGACTCGAACGCCAGGACTCGGCGCGCATCGCCGTGGACAAGATTTGGCTGGAGCGAAAGGAGCAGGGCTTGGTCGTTACAGGCTACGTCATGTCCAAGCTCGGCGTCGACGACACCACGGGATCACATCTTATCGTGTCGCTTCGCGATGCGAGCGGCACCGAACTGCGGTCGGCGCCGGTGGATTTCGCCCCGCGACAGATCCCGCCGCAGCGACGTCCCGCTGGTGTTTCGCTTTATCGCTTCTCGCTCGATCCGCTGCCGTCGGGCACCGCATTGATCGTCGTTACCGCTCGTGACGATCGGCGTGCGCCGTAGATGCTCCACTGCCACCGCCGATCATTGGGTCGCGTTTCTGCCGCGCTTTCTCGCCGAGCAAGTAATGCCGGGCCTCTCGGTGCTGTCACTCACGGAGAACTACGCCGTCGCCGAGCTGCTCGTCGACTGGCATCGCGGAAAGGCGTCGGAACCGGTGCGTCAAATGCTCGAGACGCTATTCCCAAAAGGCGGGAAGCTGTGAGCGGTTAGAGATGCGACATGGCGGCCACGATGGAGGTCAACCAGCCGGCGTGCTTGGCCTCGGTGAGTCGAAGAGGCGAAGTGCGAGAAGTCTCAGGCTCCTCCTGAAAGTCTGATTTTACCTCACCGTTTTAACAGTGAGTCGAATCGACCGGTAGAATCGCCTCTAATGGGGATCGACCACCGCCCAAAAGTTCGTGGAGTCGAACACGGCGGGCAGCCATTTGGTTCAGAGGGATTTACGAAATTTAGGGTTTCGAAGAAGAAAACGGTTGTCCGATTTTTGTCCGGTTCTAGCCGTTCGACCTGCCAACAAGAAACCCCCGCCGGCCGAAGCCAGACGGGGGCGCGGATGGCGGGCGGTGGTGGTGATGTTCCCGCCGGAACCCATGCCACCAGCGGAGTGCTGCCCGGACTCGATTGCCCTAGTGGTCAGCTTCGAGTCGAAGATGAGTCTTGCTGATTTTCATAAACCCGTGCTTTAATAAAGCTAGGATTCTACCTAACTGGTAATGATTATAGCAAGTAAACAAAATAAGCCTAATATTTGTTCTTTACGATGAAAAGATTGGAATTTGTTCATTATGGTCCCACGGACGAAAACGCACGTTCACAAGTGCCTCGTGATGAGGTGAGGCACGGGCGATTAGCGGACGTTGGCGATTGAGGATTTGGGCGATGTTTTCGAAGTTTCA
>Ga0172376_10001484_pt1 | contig 29965 bp, 21 predicted proteins | sample Lak35m_FD_121114 | JGI IMG/M metagenome (GOLD analysis project Ga0172376, IMG submission 121114) | Freshwater microbial communities from Kabuno Bay, South-Kivu, Congo - kab_092012_35m | ecosystem: Environmental > Aquatic > Freshwater > Lake | place: Democratic Republic of the Congo: South-Kivu...
GACTGAAAATCCTGGTGTCGCCGGTTCAATCCCGGCCCTGTCCAGTTCTCGAATAAACCCGCATGAAGTCTTCCGACCTCATGCGGGTTTTTCTTTGAGTGGCAGGCATTTTGCGAGCTGCTCGTGATGTCTTTGTCACTGCTTAAATCGCCGTTCTTTTACGTAATGCCCATTGAGGAACTTCGAGTTGTCCTCGCTTGCTCGTCCTTGTTGTCCGATCACGACTGATATTGGTCTCGCTGCGGCGACGTTGCGAGCTGGCAAGTTGTGCGCAATGGCGACTGAGACGGTGTATGGGTTGGGCGCAAACGCGCTCGATGAGCAAGCCGTCGCGCGCATCTTTGAGGCGAAGAATCGTCCGCACTTCGATCCGTTGATCGTGCATGTCGTCAGTGAGACGTGGTTGCGGCGATTGGTCAGCGACTTTCCCCCAGCCGCGCGGAAGCTGGCGGCGGCGTTCTGGCCGGGACCACTGACGCTCGTATTGCCAAAGACGGAGTTGGTGCCGGATCTTGTCACCTCAGGTTTGCCAAGCGTTGCCATTCGTATGCCCGCGCATCCTCAAGCGCGCGAACTGTTGCAGCAAGTCGATTTACCGATCGCTGCGCCGAGCGCGAACCCGTTTGGGCAACTCAGTCCGACCACTGCGCAGCACGTCGCTGACTCGCTCGGTGAGAAGATCGACCTCATCCTGGACGGTGGACCCGCGACTGTTGGTGTCGAGTCAACCGTGGTCAGCGCGACTGCTGACGGTGTCGAGATCTTGCGGCATGGCGGGATTACTCAAGAGCAACTGGAAGCGGTGTTGGACGCACCGGTGACATGGCGCATCAGTCACTCCGGAGCGGCCCCGTCGCCCGGCATGCTGTCGCAACATTATGCACCGACCACGCCGTTGATCGTGACTGCGGATTGGCGCAGTGTGGTGGTCGAGCGAGGGCGGGCGGGTTTGATGTTGTGGCAACCGGATGACTTCGCGACGGACTTCGCGGCTGTCGAGGTGCTGACGACCGACGGAAATCTGACGACGGCCGCTGCTGGCTTCTTTGCGGCATTAAGGCGGCTCGATCAACGCGGACTCGATGTCTTGATCGCCGCACCGTTTCCTGAGATTGGGCTGGGGCGTGCTCTCAATGATCGCCTGACTCGGGCGGCTCATCGGAGAGGCGTTTAGCCGCCGATGGCATTTCGTGGGGCACGTTTTCAACGTGACTGAACTCATTGGGTTGAGAGCACGATGAAGTCGTGCTCCACGAAGATCTATAGGCTGTTAGGGTGGGCGTTTCGTGCCACGCGGCGACAACGGCACGTCGGCTCGCGAGATTGAAGACTGGCGAGTCGAGTGTCATTTGCTCCTGGAAGGATCTCTATGTTCGGTCATGTGGAAGAGACCCCTTACGACTTACAGTTCTCAGTGTTCCGCATTCCCGTCCGGGTGCATCCGGGCTTCTGGCTGATGGGATTGATGACGGCTGGCCGGTTCGAGCAACTCGATCTGGTGATTGTGTGGATCGCGTGTTTGTTTGTTTCGATCTTGGTACATGAATTAGGGCACGCGCTCGTCGCCAAGAGTTACGGTTGGCCGGTAAAGATCTCGTTGTATTGGATGGGGGGGCTGGCGATCTCTGAACCGTATCGTGGCAACACGCGGGGACGTTCGATGTGGATGTCATTCGCGGGCCCATTGGCCGGTTTTGGACTCTTTGGACTGGTCGTGGCCGGGACGATCGGTCTCATGATCGCGGCAAACGGATCACGCGAGATCGCGATTCTGCTGCAACCGGGCACTGCGCTGGATCAGGCGATTGGGTACATGGAATGGATCAATCTGTACTGGGGATTGATCAATCTGTTGCCGGTTTTGCCGCTGGATGGCGGCCGAATTTGCTCAGAGTTTTTGCATGTTCGCACTTCCCTCAAAGGCCAACGGCGAACATTTCAGATTGGCATGATCGTCGGAGCGCTCGTCGCCTTGATGTTCTTTAAGATCGAGCAATTCTACGCAGCGATCTTCTTTGGCTCGTTGGCCGTTTGGAATTATCAGAACTTGGAACAGACCAAACGCGGCTTCTATTGAAGCCTTAGCAACCCGTTGAAAACCAGGTGGAGCACGATTTTATCGTGCTTAAAACCTAATCAATCCGGGCACGTTGAAAACGTGCCCCACGAAATTCAACAGGCTGTTAGGTTCTGGAGCGGCGTGGTGTCTGAGTTCCTCTCTTTCCCGCAGAAGGGTGTTGCATGTCTGTCATTCCTGAGTTGCAGCACGGAAATGGACTCTTCACGGCCTGGCGGCGCGAGTTGCATGCGCATCCACAAACGGCATTTGAAGAGACGTTTGCTTCAGACTTCATCGCCCAGCGATTGACGGAGTTCGGCATTCCACTGGTGCGAGGACTCGCCAAGACGGGCGTGGTCGGCACGCTCACGGGACAACGACCCAGTGACGGTGAGGTCAAGGCTGTTGGCTTGAGAGCGGACATCGACGCACTCGATGTCACCGAGGAGAACGATGTCGCGCATCGCTCGTTGAATCCGGGCAAGATGCATGCCTGCGGGCACGATGGGCATACGACGATGCTGCTTGCGGCGGCGAAGCATTTGGCCGCGACTCGTAATTTCGTTGGCACTGTCCACTTCATCTTTCAACCGGCGGAAGAGAACGAAGGCGGCGGGCGCGTAATGGTCGAAGAAGGGCTCTTTGAGCAGTTTGATTGTCATTCGGTCTACGGCATGCATAACTGGCCGGGATTGCCAGTCGGCGAGTTCGCAATTTGTCCTGGTCCCTCGATGGCCGCGTTTGATGTGTTCGAGATCAAGGTTCGAGGCAAAGGCTGTCATGCTGCGATGCCACATAGTGGCGTCGACCCGATTCTGATGACGTCGCACATTGTGACCGCGTTGCAGGCGATCGCGAGTCGGCAAGTCAATCCGCTTGATCAAGTCGTTGTCAGCGTCACTCAATTTCATGCCGGTGATACGTGGAACGTCATTCCGCAAGAAGCCGTGCTGCGCGGAACCGTGCGCTCGTTTCGCTCGCATGTTCAAGACTTAGCCGAGAGTTCGATCAAGCGCATCGCCTCGAACGTTGCCGAGTCTTTCGGCGGCAGCGCGATAGTCGACTATCAGCGCCGTTATCCGGCCACAATTAATACCGCGCGAGAAACCGAGTGGTCGTTGCAAGCAGCGCGAGCGATCGTCGGGGATGACAACGTTGATCCACACCCGGCGCCGTGCATGGGTGGCGAGGATTTCTCGTTCATGCTCCGTGAGCGACCCGGTTGTTATGTGTGGATTGGCAACGGGTCCAACGCCGATGGCCGTGTCCTGCACAACCCACGTTACGACTTCAACGATGACGTGATCCCGATTGGCGCGAGCTATTGGGTGCGATTGGTTGAGCAGTTGCTTCCGAGCGGCGGGTGACGATCGACTCTGGTCTGGGCAGTGCGTTGATTGAGGCCGCGACGTTCCTCCATCAGCATTCCGCTTGCTGCCGGCAGCGACTGGTGGCTTACTCTCCGCCTCTCGCGAAAGGCTGTTATGAAGCGAACACTTGTCTGCGTTTGCCTGCTGGTCGTGAATGTGACCAGTTGGATTCAATCAACGTCGGCCCAGGAGATTTCGCAACTCGAAAGTTACATCCGGCTGCATTATCAGAAGCATGAATTTTTGGTTCCGATGCGCGATGGCGTGAAACTATTTACGTCGGTATTCGTGCCGCGCGATATGACCAAGACGTATCCGTTTCTCATGAAGAGGACGCCTTATGGAGTCGCACCCTACGGCGAAGAGAAGTACCCCGCGCGACTCGGCCCGAGCGAGCACTTCGTCAAAGCCGGTTACATCTTTGTGAACCAAGATGTGCGCGGTCGGTTCATGTCCGAAGGCTCTTTCGTGCAGGTGACGCCGCATGTGCCACTGAAGACCAAGCCGACCGACGTCGACGAAAGCTCGGACACCTATGACACCATCGAGTGGCTGCTGAAGAACGTGAAGGGGCACAACGGACGTGTGGGCATGGCCGGTATTTCCTACCCCGGCTTCTATGCCGCTGCGGGCATGATCGACGCGCATCCGGCGCTCAAAGCGGTCTCTCCGCAAGCACCTGTTGGCGATTGGTACTTCGATGACTTCTTACATCATGGCACGTTCTTCCTCGCGCATGCCTTTCGTTGGTTGACGTCGAATGCGACCGAGCGTCTCAAGCCCACGAGTGAACCCGCGAAGCCGTTCGTCTACCCAACGCCTGATGGTTACAAGCTGTTTTTGGATGCCGGCTCGATTGAGAACATCAACAAGCTCTATCTGAAGGACACCATTCCGTTTTGGAAGGACATGATGGAGCACCCCAACCGCGACGAGTTCTGGCAGCGACGAACCATCATGCCGCACCTGAAGAACGTTGCTCCGGCGGTCATGACGGTGACCGGTTGGTATGACGCCGAGGATCTGTATGGCTCGTTCAAGGTCTATCAGGCGGTCGAGGCTCAGAACGCCAAGGCGAACAACGTGCTCGTTGTCGGACCGTGGCATCACGGAGGTTGGGCGTCGGTGGATGGCGACCAATTAGGTATCGTCAACTTCGGTTCGAAAACCGGGCAGTTCTATCGAGCGGAGATCGAACTGCCGTTCTTCGAGAAGTATCTCAAAGGCAAAGACGTTCCAGCGCCAGCGGAAGCGACGGTCTTTGAGACCGGTTCGAATTCCTGGCGGACGTTCGACAAATGGCCGCCAAAGCACACTGAGCTCAAGCAATTCTTCGTGCAGGACGGCGGCAAACTGACAACGACGGCGCCTGTTGTCTTGCCGTCGAAAGAGCCGACCTATGACGAGTTTGTCAGTGATCCCAATCGCCCTGTGCCGTACTCGGCGTCAATCACGAACAAGATGCTGATTGAATACATGACCGACGACCAACGCTTTGCCGCACGGCGGCCTGATGTGCTCGTTTATCAAACGGAGGCACTTGCAGAAGACCTCGTGATGGCGGGTCCGCTGGATGTGGAGTTGTGGTGTTCGACAACCGGCACTGATGCTGACTGGGTCGTGAAACTCATCGACGTGCATCCGGACGCTCCTGATCCGACGCCCCTCGCGAGCCATCAAATCATGATTCGCAGCGAGTCGTTTCGAGGCCGGTTCCGCAACAGCTATGTAAAGCCGGACCCATTCACTCCGAACGAGCCCACGAAGGTGAAGTTCGAGTTGCTCGACGTGCTGCACCGCTTCAAGAAGGGGCATCGCGTGATGGTGCAGATTCAAAGCACCTGGTTCCCGCTGATCGACCGCAATCCGCAAACCTTCGTGCCCAACATCTACTTCGCGACACCCGACGACTTCAAAAAGGCGACGCATCGCATTCATCGTTCGCCGCAGTACCCGACGAATATCAAAGTCGGAGTGTTGAAGGCCGGGCAGGGGGCGTAGGCCTCTTCAGGGAGTGCGGTGATGATTCGGCACTCTAATCCGGCACTGCAGGTCACACATGACGAGGACGCACCGATGCGACAAACTTGGACGTTTAACACTGCCGGGCAAATTGTGTTTGGCCCCGGCGCTGCTCAGCAGGTGGGGCAGGTGGCCTTGAAGCTCAAGGCCAACCGCGTGCTCTTGGTCACTGACAAGAACTTGCGCCGAGCTGGGCTTGTCGCAGAGATCTGTGGCTACTTGCAGCAGGTCGGAGTCGTCGTCGAAGTCTTTGACGGCGGGGCTCCCGAGCCGTCGATTGAGATTGCTCAGCAGTGTCTGGAGGCCGCGTTGACCTTCCAGCCGCAGGGGCTCGTCGCACTCGGTGGCGGCAGCAATATGGATCTGGCCAAAGCCTGTGCTTGCGTGCTGACTCATGGTGGAACGATTCGCGACTACCTCGGCGAGGAACGCGTGCCTGGCCCGATCATGCCGTTGATCTGTTTGCCAACGACATCTGGTACAGGCAGTGAAGTGACAGGCGCGTCGGTGTTGCTTGATATCGCCAATCACGTGAAGGTCGCGATCATCAGCAACGCGTTGCGACCTGCAGCGGCGATCGTTGACCCGAAGCTGACGCTGCCGTGTCCCAAGAAGGTCACTGCGGATAGCGGCATTGATGCGCTGACGCATGCCATCGAAGCCTACACCGCGATCGAGAACTCGGACTTTCCCGTGCCTGCCAACGAGATCGCGAGCAATCAAGGTCGAAATCCGATGGGCGACCTCGTAGCCGAGCGTGCGATTGAACTGATTGGTCAAAACTTAGTCCGTGTGATCGAGTATCCGAGCGATCTCGCCGCGCGTGAAGCGATGTCTTTGGGAGCCATGCTCGCAGGCTTGGCGTTCTCGAATGTTGGTGTCGCGATCGTGCACGCGCTTGAGTATCCGGTGGGCGGCGCGGTGCATTGTTCACACGGAGAAGGCAATGGGTTGCTGTTGCCGCATTGTATGCGGTTCAACTTGCCAGCTCGTGTCGCTCGCTTCGCGCGGATTGCACAACTGTTGGGAGAAGACATTTCCGGGTTGACCGATCAGCAGGCTGCCGGGCGCTCGATCGCGGTCGTCGAGCGGATCAACCAGACAATTGGCATTCGTCCGCGATTGAGAGATCTTGGAGTCAGTGCTGACATGATTCCCACGCTGGCCGAAAAAACCTTCGCTATTAAACGCATCCTGCGAGTCAACCCGCGTCCGGTAACACTGGCGGACTTACAGCAGATCCTCGAAGCCGCGCTCTGAAGTCACCAGCTTCACGCATCAGTGAATGGCCCAGCGCCGAGGGCCGCGAGAGCTTCTCGGACTTTGACGCCACTAAGTGCGGCTACGTCGGTTTTGGTTTCCAGAGCCAGCGCGGCGGCGGTTCCAGCGGCTTCGCCCATAGCCATGGCCGTGACCGTCACACGTGTCGAAGCGTGAGCACCGCGCGTGGCCGAATGACAGCGGCCGGCGACTAGCAAATTGTCAAGCTTCTGTGGCAATAAGGCTCGATAGGGAATGTCGTATGGCTCGGGCTGCACCTTCTGCGGATTGAAGTCGTTCGCGCTGCCGATCGTCGTCTTGTTGGGGTGTAAGTCGAGATACCAGCAACCTGTCGCAATGGCATCGTCAAAGCGACGAGACTTCATCAAGTCGTCCTCACTCAAGACATGCTGACCGATGATGCGGCGCGACTCGCGCACTCCGATCCACGGATAGGCTTCGAGAAAATACGAGTCCGCGAATGCCGGTACGTCGTTCTTCCAAGCGCGGAACATCGCATGTGCATCGGCTCGGCCTTGCATTTCTGCACGACTCAAGTCGGCGGCGTCCGTGGGATTGGCCGGGACACGGATGCCATGTACGTAGATCTCTTCTTTGCCGAACATGAACATGACGCCGGGGCCGTAGTAATAAGGCAGCTCGCCGCGTTTTTGAGCAGCTTCTAATGCCACTCGGCAGAGGCCACTTAGGCCGGGACCGCCTTTCACGTTGCCGATGCGGAAGTGCAACGTCAACGGTTGCACTTCCGCATTCTGCTCGAACGGAGCTCCGGCCCACGCGGCGATATCCGCATCGCCCGAGCAATCAATCACGATTTGCGGCTCGATGGTCACGAGGCCATCTTTGTTGGCGATCGTCACCGACGTGACTCGCGAGCCGCTCGACCGTGCATCACAGACGAACGAGTTGAAGAACACGCTCAAGTGACCGTTGAGTTCCTGAAACGTGCGATCCAAGAGCAGCTTGAACTCGAAGGTGTTGGGGATCGTCGGATTGTGCTTGGCGACAGTTTTGGCATTGGGCGCGACGACTCCCGACTTGGCCAGCAATTCGAGCGCGATGCCTCTCACAACGATGCGGTGATCGCGGATGTTGGCGATGCCATCGAAGTATGGCAGTCCGACGCTGGTGATGATGCCCCCTGCGAAGGGCGCCTTTTCCACCAGCAAGACTTTCGCGCCGCGCCTTGCCGCCGCGATGGCCGCGGCACTTCCTGCGCAACCTCCGCCGCAGACCAAGACATCCGTCGACAGTGTCCGTCGCGAGCGTGGCTGATTGGTCTCGGCACTCAGGACGGGAGTCACTCCCGTGACCGCCGCGACAGTCGCCGTGGCTTGCATGAACGAACGGCGAGATTGGATCGAGTCAGGCATCACAAGTTTTCTTCAACAAGCGGTCGAAATGGCGTTGCTGGGCACGGCGTGAAACCATCAACTGATGTGGGATCATAAGACTCGCGCGATCGTATTGGATTGGCTCAGTGGGAGTTCTGTACCAACTGCCGAGAACGCGGACCTCACGATGCCCAGTGCGACAAAGCACTCGCGCGTTGGCGACCATGCGCATGATGTCAGACGGCCAATTTCTTTGGCTGAGTCCGTCGGGTTGAGCAACGCGACGCCCGGTGTTGGAGTGCTGTCTGTGACGACTTCGAAGCGCTTCAACTCTTTGTTCACATGCCCCATCGCATGCAGGCGGGCGATGGGTTCTTGGCCGAGATAACAGCCTTTGGTGAAGGAAATTGCTTGCTGCGTACGGTTCGCTTCTTGAGCGAGATTCTCGTCGGTCAAGTCGCTGCCATAGAGTGGCAAACCAGCTTCGATGCGCAAGGTCTCGAAGACCGCAGGGCTCGCTGTGAGAGCTCCGGCTGCGAGCAGTTGTTCGTGTAAACGTGGCAACTGCTCGCGGGCGGTCGAGAGCCATAAGCAGGGGACTCCGAGCACGTCCGCACGCTTCATCCATACTCCGTTGTCTTGCAGGGACGGCAGCCGGAGTTGCGCATGATTCCAATCAGGGAGGAACCTCGCCCCTTCCAGTTGAGCCACCAGATCTGGCGCTTGTGGGCCGATGACGAGCAGCTCGCCATACGCTTGCGACCAATCGTGCAACGTCAAGTTTTCGAGCAGCAGGTACTTCCGCAGGTGGTTGATCAGGTTGGAAGCGTTGCCGGGCAGTGCTTCAATCCATAACGAGGACTCGCCAGCGAAGACAAACACATGTCCCAGAATACGGCCCTTGATGTTGCACAAGAACGCTTCGCATCCTGCTCCGATGCGCAAGGCTTTGATGTCGTGCGTACAGAAATTGTGAAAGAAGGCTTGCCGGTTGTCTCCTCGGAGTTCCAACTGGGTGCGGTCGCTGACATCCATCACGGCGGCCGTTTGGAGTGCGGCACGCAGGTCGACAGTGGATGGCTGGCGGTCAGTCATTCGAGGCCTTTTGGTGAAACGGAACATTGGTCCGTAAGCGAGATGCGCAGTCGGGCTGTGGTTAGGCATCGAGCCCGCCATCGGGATGGCATTTCACGGACGTTGTATCAGAGGAGATCCGTCTCTTCGTTCAAGACAGCACGGCGGCACGTGCGCGGCGAGTTTGCCGCGATCGTGGCGCCGATTGCTGGCCGCACATTGCGAGCCATTCGATGACGCGTTCCATGCGCATGCCGCGCGAGCCTTTTACGAGGATCACATCGCCCGCCTGCAATGCGGACTTAAGGCGGCTTAACAACGGTTCCAGTTCGGTGAAGGCCGCCGTGTGCTCGGGGGAAACGCCTGCTTCTTGAGCCGTTGCCACCACCACTTGGGCATGCTTGCCCAGCGACAAAATGAGATCGACGTGGGCCTCGGCAGCCGCGATGCCAACATCCTGATGACCGCTCAAGGCATCATCACCCAAGGCCAGCATGTCGCCCGTGACGAGAATACGTCGTCCCGTTGTCGGCCATTGGCCCAGCGTTCGACAGGCGGCGACCATGGCTTCTGGGCTCGCGTTGTAGGTGTCGTCGATGACAGTCCATTCGCCGAGCATCCGTATCTGACAACGACCTGCGACCGATTTGAAGTTGGCCAATCCGCAGGCGATCTCAGCATCGGTCAGTCCGAACTGTCGTCCGATTGCGACGGCGAAGAGTGCATTGCGTACGAGGTGTGCTCCAGCGGCTTCGAACTCGAACCGCTGCTCGCCGACGTAAAATTGCACGCGGCCATTGCAGACGACGATCCGCTCGGCCTTCAGCAGTGAATTGGGAGCACTCGCTTGTGTGCTGAGGAACTCAACTGGGCACGCGGACTTTGCAGCGAGAAAACGTTGTTCTGGATCGTCGAAGGGTAAGAACGCACGACCGTCGGTTGGCAGGCATTCCACAAGCTCTGCCTTTGCGGTACGCGTCTGATGCACTCCGCCAAATGTCTCTGAATGAGCTCGCCCGATACCCGTAATGATTCCGATATTTGGCAACGCCACCGAGCACAGTCGGCGAATATCGCCGACTTGCGACGCTCCCAGTTCCAGTACTGCGACTTCATGCTCGGCACTCAAATCAAACAAGCTAAGCGGCAATCCGACGTCGTTGTTGAAGTTCTTCTGGCTTTGAAACACACGGAAGCGAGTCGCCAGCACGCTCGACACCAACTCGCGTGTGGTCGTCTTGCCGAAACTTCCGGTAATACCAACGACCGGAGTTGCTAGCCGCAGGCGATGCCAGCGAGCTAGATCCGCGAGTGCTCGCAAGGGATCATCAACCTCGATCACCGAACACGATGTCGGCACCACGAGGTCACGTCCGCTTTGCACCACGCACGCCACCGCGCCTTGCTCAACGGCGTTGCTGACAAAGTTGTGTCCGTCGAAAGTCTCACCCGGCAAGGCCCAAAAAACGCTTGGTCCCGCGATCTGTCGGGAATCCGTTTCGATCAACAAAGCGTCGTTCGTTGTCCAACCAACTTGAGCCAGGCGACCGTTCGTCGCCGTCAGAATGTCTGAGAGTGTGAATGGCATGAGTGAGCCTCTGAATAAGTAAGAACGTGCGTTGACTCGGCTTCCGTAGTCTCGCTGACGACGGATGTTGTTTGAGCATCAAGGAGAGCGTTTGGGAACTAAGGCTGTTGAATGAGCCGGCGGTAACTGCTTCGCGAGCAACTCGCGCACAACGTGGCGGTCGTCAAACGGGAACTTCTCGCGACCGATGATCTGATACGGTTCGTGTCCTTTACCGGCGATCAGCACGCAGTCTCCGGCGCGTGCTTCCGATAACGCCCATTCGATTGCGGTGCGTCGTTCTGGATCGACATGGAACGCACTGAATCCCGCTGGCAATCCGGCCAAAATCTCTTCGATGATCGACTGCGGCGATTCCGTGCGCGGATTGTCGCTGGTCACAACAACGACATCTGCGAGTGATGCAGCCCGCGCCATTTTGGGGCGTTTCGTACGATCCCGATCGCCACCCGCACCGAAGACGCAGAACACACGACCCGAGCACACTTGCTTCAAACAGGTGACGACTCGCCGAATCGCATCGTCCGTATGCGCGTAGTCGACAAAGACATGAAACGACTGGCCACAGTCGACGCGTTCCAATCGACCGGGTACCGGCGGTGCGTCTTCGATGCCTCTCACAATGTCCGTTTGAGCCACTCCGAGGTGCGACGTGACAATCGCTGCCGCGAGCGCGTTCGAGACGTTATGCCGCGCTGGGATAGGCACAAGTAAGCGCGTGCGGATCGCATTTAGCGTGAACTCGCACTGCGTGCCGTCGAGCGACTCATCGAGAATTACCGCGCGGACATCGGCGTCAATGTCGATGCCGTAAGTTACGGTCTTCACCCCGGCCGCTCGACCTGTGGCGATGAAACGGTCTGCATGGGGATCGTCTGCATTGACCGCGAGTATTCCACCAGGGGCAATCTCACTAACGATTTTTAACTTGGCTGTGAGGTAGTTCTCGAAATTGCCGTGATAATCAAAGTGGTCCTGAGTCACATTGGTGATCGCCGCCGCTGTTAATCTCATGCCTGCCGTGCGTCGTTGATCGAGCGCGTGGCTCGACACTTCGATCGAGCAATGCGAGCACTCGGCTTCGACCATCTGTCGCAACCACCGCGCCAGCGATTTCGAGTCTGGAGTTGTCTGGCCGGCCTCTTGAGCTTGCTGGCCATCATCACACAGGATCGTGCCAAGCAATCCGCATCGATGGCCAGCGGCATTGAGGATCGAGCGGATCCACCAACTTGTTGTGGTCTTGCCATTAGTGCCGGTCACGCCCGCGACTTTTAAGTGTCGCGCCGGATGACCTAAGACGGCATCACATAAACGGGCATAAGCCGCGCGAGCATCCGGCACGACGCACTGTGGGGCACGAACTTCGGCCAGTGGTTTCTCGGTGAGGATTGCTTTGCAACCCCTGGCGATCGCCTCAACCGCGAAACGAGCTCCATTGACTCGCGTACCGGGCAACGCAGCAAAGACTGCTCCTATGCTGACCTGTCGGCTGTCTTCCGTGACATCGTTGGCCGCGATGTCTCCGCAACCCACAAAGCTAGCTTGCGGAAACAGGCGATGGAGACTGACCGAATGAGGTAACGGCGGTAACGCCATCTAACGGACCTCCTTGTCCGAACACACAACCAAAATTCAAGTCTTGATAGCAACCGGAGTCATTTGCCGGAGCGTTCACGCGTTGGATTTCGAGTCCCATCAGAATCCAACCACCGCTGAGCATGGCTTTGACGTGAATGAGCAGCCCTTAAGGCATCACATCGATTTGGAAAGCCAGGGCAGGCTCACAACCTCACGACAATCGGTCAATACGAGTCCATCTTGCTACTCGCTCCATAGGCCCCAGATTGACAAGTTATGAGGCAGGGCTAATCTGCCTGCGTCTCTCTTCTCTCTCCCTCGACCAAACGACTCAGCGTTAGGCCGAGCAGAAAGTTCGGTCGCCCGCTTGCAACGGGCGACCGGGCTTTCGAGACCCTGCAAGCTGCGGCGCGGCCGTTGACGGTGCGCAAGCTGTGAAAAGGGCGTCGTCCCACTCGTGATTTACTTCCTTTTTCGAGTGTGAGGACTGCATGATGCCCGCTGCTCTCGTTGACTTGTCGCCCGTTTCATTGGCTCCTCGTATCGAGTCCGCTCGTCGGCTGCTCGTTGAAGCTCAGCACCTAGAGTCGCTCCGGCAATTTGCGGCTGCGGAGTTCATCTTACAAGCCGCTGTTGCCTGCGACTCGTCACCCACGACGATGCTCGCACATGCCGAGTTTCTCGTCCGTCGCGAGCGATTGGAAGACGCACGCGCTGCTTATCGAGCCGCTTGGAATCAAGCGGCGCTCAGTGGTGATCCGCAGTTGCTGTCTGTTGTCTTACACAACTTGGCAAGCGTTGAACGGCAACTCGGAGATTGGTCGACCGCGCGTAGTCATCAATTCCGGGCGTTGTCCTTGGGACTAGATGAAATCGACACGAGTGCTGAAAACATCGCTGCCGATCTGACGGGCCGCGCGCTGGATGCGATGGCCAGCGGTGAGTATGCACTCGCCGAGAACTTGCTGTTGCGCTCACTCGCGATTGAGCGTACTGCAGGCACGCTAGACGGTGAGGCGGCGGACTGCGGTAACTTGGGAGTGCTTGCTGGACTGCGTGGCGACTTGTCGATTGGCATTCGCTTTTTAGCGCGAGCCTACTCACTTCATCGCCAACTGTGCGATGACCAAGGTGCCGGGGCAGACCTTTTGAATCTCGCCGAGATCTTTCTGAATTCGGGCCGTTTGAGCCTGACTGAGAAGTGTCTGCGCCGCGCGGTTTTCAATTTTAGACGTGCTGGTGCCGCCGTGTCCGAAGCGACGGCCGAGGCTCGACTCAAAGAAGTGACACAAGTCATCGGAGTTCTACAACGTGATCCGTTGCTGAATTAAGAAGTCCTACTTGGTGGCGCTTCCCGCTGGCTTCGTCGTCCACGAAGTCCATCGATGCCGCGATCATTGCTGGAGTAGAACCAATTGATCGCGGCAACAAATCGCCTCGCCATGGCGACGGGCGCCGATGGTTCCGGTGAACACTCTCGGTCGCTGCTACGTCACTTATTGTCGTTAAACTTAGTGGCTTGGATGAAGTGCCAGATGGCATCGAACTGCTGACGAGCGTCGCCTTCGAGGATTGTGGTGACCTTCGTCTTCTTTCCGTCGGCGGCGAGTTTGGGCATCTTCGTGTTGATGTCGAAACGCGGCGGGTCGAGCGTGAAGCGCTGGTAATAATCCTGACGCACTCGCTCTTTCACCAAAGCGAAGTTGATGCCCGGAGCGATCTTCGTCTTGTCGTCCCCTTGAGCCGGTTGCTGACCAACCGAATGACACTGCCGACAATCGAGCGCCGTCCTCTGCACGAGTGCCGTTCCAAATTCGACCTGCTTTGGATTGGGACTGAAGGCTGATTCCTCAGACCCGTCGATGCCGTGCTCGGCCGCGAGACCTTGCGCGAGCAACGTCGCGTGCTGCGGGAATGCCGGCATGCGGCCCTTCAGCCACGGTCGTAAGACATCATCAATCGGCTTTCGCTTCTTGGGCGCTGCTTGTGCTTTCGGATCCGCTTCGTTGCCGGTTGAAGCCTTCAACCGCTTTGTTCGCGGATAAAGGTCTGACGCTTGAGGCTCGAACACGCCTACTGCTGCCGGACCGAGATGCTGTGTCGGAGTGCCGCTCTTCAAGAATTTCTCGACCCAAGCACTGCGCAGCTTCTCGCCAGTCCAAGTGAGATTCGGCAGCACATCCGGCACGAGCCCACTCTCGCTTTCATCGGCGATGATCGAGCGGCGCGGACTGATGACGCCATCGCGGTCATGGCACGACTGGCAACGCAGCGTCTTGACCAACCGCTGCGACTCTTCGACGACAACGACTTGATCGAGCGTTGCACGATGGGTCGTCAGAAACGCGATCAACGCCGCTCGATCCTGCGGTGCAAGGTCGTACCACGGAGTGCCCACCTGCTGGTGACGATGCTCACCGAGGCAACCATTCGCCGCTCGCACGTCGCCAATTGGAATGACGGCGGGCGCTGGTTCGTCATCTGCTATTGGCGTCTTGAGTTCGTGACAACGCACGCAATGCCGACTCTTCAATAAGGGATAGCCTGTTCTCGGATCGTTCGTGAACTGAGGTGGCAGCGACTTCCAAAACGCGGTTCGCTCCGCCGAGCCCTCGCGAACAGGCATCGGCGTCTTGTTCGCCAAGAACGCGGTGAGATCGCTCACCTCTTGCTTCGACAGATGAAACTCCGGCATGCGTGCTCCCGCATGTCGCTGAGGCACAGCAAGGAACTTCGCGAGTCCTGCCAACGAATACTTCTGATTCAGATGAGCCAACGAACGACGGTCATGAGAATCGGCCTCTGCTGTCGGTGTCAGTCGATGACACGCGACGCAACTCAGATTCTCAAACAACTCTTGTCCCGGAGCGACGCGTCCCGGTTCGAAGCCCGTCGAGAAACGCGGCATCTCCGACAAATGATCGACCGAGGCAGCAACAATGCGCATCTCTTGCAAAGCCTGCTCGCGATCACCTTGAAAGAGATACGGCATCCCCGCGTGCTTCACGAAGCTCTGCGGATCATCGAGCCATTTGACGATCCAATCGAGGTGCCGCGAGGCCGTCGTCAGCGCTGGGGCCGTGAGCGGCAAAGAGCCTTTGCTCGGACTCGGCCCGTGGCAATTGCGGCAATGCAGTGACGAGAACAACTCACGCCCGCGTCGCAGTCGCTCGTACTTTCGGAGTTCAACGTCCTCGGAGTTGTGAAGCAGGACCGTCGGAGGCACCGGCTCGCGCGCGAAGTCGGCGGACTTCCACAACAATCGGAAACGCGCGGCTTTGCCGTCAGTCGGTGAGGCGTAATCGACAACGACCTTGTTGAGACCGCCGTTGAGCGATGTCGCTTTTCCTACCTCCGTCTTCTTGTCATTGACGAAGAGCAGTGCTTCGCCACTGCCCTCGACGCTGAACGTGACGGTCTGCTGCAACGGCACCTTCAAGAAACCTTCCCAACGAGTGACGAACGGGCCGGGCTTGAGGAACTGGCTCGCCGCTTGAGTCGGTGTCACAAAAGTTGCCGCCATGCGGTCAACGCGAGCATCCTCGAAGCTCAGGCGGCTCGCCTGAGTCACCGGGCCGACGTTGCTGAAACGCGCGATGAGCCCCGGCTTGAGATTGGCATCGAGCGACTCATCGCTCGTCGCGCGGCGCGTGAGCTTTGACTCGTCGAACTTCTCGCCGCGCACTGAGTTGAGCGTGAGATAGACCGTGCGTCGGAACTCTCGTGCTGTCGTAGCATGGGCTTCCAGCCCGTGCTTCTTTTCGTTCGATGTGGCCGAGACGCCCTGCGGCACGGGCTGGAAGCCCATGCTACGAGTGCGCAACACGCACGACACCGCCATGACGTTGACCGGCTTCACGTCCTTCAATTCCAAGAACACCGTGCGGTCATCGAGCAGCGTTGCCGAGCGGACTCGGACTTCATCGCGACCTTCTTGCTTCGGGTCAGAGACGCGGTACTCGGGCGAGCCGTAGGTCTTCGAGTAAAGATAATTCCATTGCTCGACATGAAAGCTACCGGGGTTCTCGGCGGCGTCTTTGTCGAGCGGGTCCGTGAAGCTCAGCGCGATGCCGTTCGAGTACGCCGTTGCCGAGACCGGCATGTCGATCGGCTGGCCGGTATAGCGGACTCGCTGCAAGCAACCGTCGGTCACAGCGGAGGTCGTCCAACCTCGGAGACCGGTGACGTAGAGCTGACCGTCATGCGGACTGAAGCGCCCGCGCATCGCTCCGGAGTCGAAGCGGAAGGGGAACTCGGTGAGGCCGGTTGGACTTGTTGCCGAGTCGCTCCGCGACTCGGCGGGGAGTTGCGGAGCAACTCCCCTACGAATCCCCAACATCGCCGAGCACTGCCCAAACGAGAAATGCAGCATGTGCCCGCTGAGTGGTCCCCACTTGTCGCTCGTGACCCAGCATTGGCCGCCGGATGAGTTATCGACTCGACGCGGAATCCAAACGGCCGGCGGATCAAACCCGAGCGGTCGTTCGGGAGTGATCCTCGGTCCGCCGCCGCCGAAGTGAGCACCGGGCTTTGCGATGAAGATGGCCGAGGCCGGAGTCCAGTCTCCCTCTTGAGGAGCCGCCGTCACGACATCGCCGGGGCCGAGCCCCATGCCGTTCGGATTCCTCAGTCCCGTCGAGATGATGTCGTACTTCGAGCCATCCGCTGAGACGCGCACGACTCCGAGATTGGCATGCACGAACCAAAAATTGCCGAGTGAATCTCGTTCGAGACAAGTGATGTAGTCATGCCCGCCAGCGGACGTCGGATAGATGTTGCTGAAGCACTCATAGTGATCGGCTTCGAGATCTCCGTTGAGGTCATGCAACCGCACGATCTGATCTCGACAGAGGACGTAGACGGCGTCCTTCACCTTGGAGTGCGGCGATTCATCGCCGCTTTTCTTCGCGGCTGTGCCGCCTTCCTTCTTTGCCTTGCCGGCATCCGTTTTTTCTGAGTTTGTGCGCGACGATGGCGCAGCGTCGTTTGAAGGTCGCTTCGCGACGGAAAGCGGTGATGAATCACCGCAGTCCAAGGGGAAGGAGCTTCTCACAATCACTAGCCCCAACGGCTGATGCAGCCCCGTTGCGAAGCGATGCCAACGCAGCCGAGTCGTTGTCTTGTTTAACGGCAAGCCGGAGGCGTCGGCGTTTGCTGCGGTGTCATTTTTAGTACCGGCGTCGCTTCCGCTGGCCGAGTCGCGCGACGCCGACGCCTTCGGCTTGCCGTTAAACGAATCATCCGCGCGGACGACCCACACATCGCCATGCACCGTGCAGACGGCGATGTCGCCGTTCGCGAAGAAGTCGTGACCGCTCGTGAAGAGCAGCGCTTTGTACGGGTTGTCGAACGGCAACTTAAAAGTGTCGACGACATACGGAGCTTCGTTCGCGGCAGCGACGAAGTCGGTCTCGATCTTCGCCGTCCACTTCGCCGCGCCAGGTGCTTGCAGAGCGACAAGTTCCGCTTCGTTCTTCGGCTTCGGAACAGCGACGCTTGCGAGTGCTTGCTCCCAACCAGCTTTGTCTTTGAGCAGCCCGGTCCAATACACGAGTTTGAAGCGGCGCATCTCGCGACTCGCCGGGACCTTGAACCCGCCGCTCAAACCGCCGTCGCCAGACGTCACGAACGGCTCGATCTTGATGTTGCCATCGCTGCGAAGTCCGACCCATGAACCGACTTCGCCATCGCGCTTCAGCAACGAGATCGGAGCAACGTTCGCCATCTCCAGATTGGCGACCTTGTGATGTAGCAAGAGTTGCAGGTCGCTCGCCGACGGTTCGACTTCGATGGTGCGAGTCACAACAAGCCGATCTCCGACTTGCTCGCACCACGGAGACTCGCGCACCGCGACGCCATCGACTTCGTAACTGAGGACGACTCGCTCGCCGTGCGTATGTAATCCGCGATACCTGATTGATGCTTTCGTAGCGGAAGTCGTGAGACTTCCGTCTTTCGGACCGACGCCGCTGCCGTCCGAAATCTCACGATTTCGGCTACTCCAACCGACATGTTCGATCGACTGAAACATGAAGCCACCGTCGGGCACAGGTGCCCCGATGATGCCGAAGCGAGCCGGGTTGAACTTCAAGAACCCGCCGGTCCAGATGGCTCGCACTTGAGCGTTCTCGGCATCGAAGCAGACCGTTGCTTGCTGCTGATCGCCGACTCGGATCGACGTCATCTTGCGACCCGCCCCGCCCGGCAGTCCGCCGACAACCGACGAGAGCCAACGTCCGATCTGCGACTCCTTCCAACGGTTATCGACCCAATCGCCTTCCCACTGATCGAAGCCGATCTGCTCCTTGCCCCAGTGTGCGGGCGGCTTCGGCTTGCCGCCCGCTGCTTGATTCGCCGCCGGTGCAGGAGCGGACACAGCGGCCTGAGCCACCGCCATCGTCGCGGACCTTGACTCATCTTTGAGCTTCGTCTTCTCCACGATCTCATCGCAGCGCCAGAGGCCGACGGTGTTGTCATCAACAACCGGAGCCTTCTCGGGCAGCGCGTCGATTGCATGTGCTCCGGTCCGAATGCGGACTTCGTCGATCAGCCCCGCGCAGCCGATGCCGCCTTCAGCCAAACGTCCGATCGCGAGAGGTCCGCTCTTCGACGTCTCGAACTCTTTCGGCAGCGGCTTATCGACAACCTGCTTGCCATCGACAAACAGCCGGATGCGTTTGGCTTCGAGCGTCATCGCCACGTGATGCCACTTGTCGTCGGCGATGCTGACGTCCGAGCGATACTCACCGCCGCAGCCCGGCAAGTAGACGCTGTAGTTTCCGCTACCGGCGTAGGAATACATCTCCCAGTGCGTCGCCGACGACTTCGGCTCGGACGCGATCAAGATGTTGAAGCTGTCCTTGCTGCTGAGCTTCGTCCAACACTCGACCGTCAGCGGTACAGAGCGTTGCATTGGCTTCGCTTCGATGCTGACTCCGCTTGAGCGTGCATCGAGAGCTTGTCCGAATTTTCCTTCCGTGAGCCGCAAGGCGCTAGCCGCGGGTGCCTTCGAACTTCCCCCGGCGCTAGCCGCCGAGTTGCTGGCCCCACCCGATTCACGAACCCCGCCCGACGCTAGCGCGTTCGGCTCACGGGGATCGTCTTCCGCTCGCAGCTTGAGCACCCGCCGATTCGCGGCCCATGCGGCGGCTCGACGGAGCATCTCGCGCGGCTCGAAGGCGTCGTACGTTTTCTCGCTATGCCCGAGCAGCGTTTGAAAGATTTTTCCTTTGCCATACTGCCCGACGAATGCGAGCGGTTCATCGCGCATCGTCACTTTCGACTTCGCGGTGATCAGCGGATCGACCGCGCGACCGTCCTGTTTGAAGTACAGCTCATCGACAACATCAAAGCCTTTGAGGCCCGCTGTGATGACGTGCTCGAGCGGAGTGACGTCGACATGAAACGGCCCGAAGGCATCGTGCCCGCTCTTCGCTTCGTCCTTGCCATGATGGTTCCAAACTCGGATCGCGATCTTGCGCAGCTCCGGCCAATCCGACTCGGCGGCCATCGGCAGCGAGAAGTGAAACGCGCTCGAATTGAAATGCATGAAGAGCACGCCGCCGCCGTTCTGCACGAAGTTCATGAACGCGGTCTGCGAGGCTTCACTCAGCGGCTTCGGGTCATGCCAGTTGACGTAGTTCGGCAAGAGGATGTCATAATTCTTACCAATGTCTTTCTTCGCGAGGTCTTCGATATCGAGCGACACATCGACCTTGATGCGCGGGTCCTTCTCCAAAGCCGCCTTCATGGCCGGAGTGGTCTTCTCCCAGTTGTGCCACTTATGCGCGTCATTGCCCGCGATGAGCAGCACGCGAATGGGCCGCTCGTCGATGACCGACCGAGCCGTGCCCTCAACACCCGCGAGCGCCTTCGTGATCTCGGCATGAGTGAAGTACCGAGCCTCAACGCCGTCCTTCGGCACGTCGAGCTTCGCCGTCCAAGCGATCGCATTGAGGATCAGCTTGCGGAACTCATTCCGTTCCCAGTTGGAATAAAAATGACCGCAAGTCGTCCCGAAGCCTCGTCCGCCATTCGCTCGTTGCTTCGCCCAAGCGACGACATTGCCATCGGGCGCTCGGCCTCCGAGAGCGGGCACAACGAAGAGAGGGCTGAGTCCCTCGACCTTGCCATCCTTTGAGTCCTTCTCATCCGCAAAGCGCAAGTTGAAATAGAACTCCTCTTTCATCTTGAACGGCTTCACGCCGCGCACGACGGGATGCTCGGGCGAGCCGATCTCGACATCGGCCTCTTTATGAGTGATCGCCGAGTACCATTTTCGTTGGCGGTCAGTCTCCCAATCAAAGTACCCGCCCGACCATTCGAGGATCTGCTTCGCGTACTGATCCGGGGCGAACGTCGAGAAGTGAAAGGTCAGAAACCCGCAGCCGCGATCAATCTGCTTCTGCACGGCCGCGAGGTTCTCCGCCGACCCAAAGTGCGGAGCCTCCTGATACAGATTCCCGTCGCGTCCATCCGAGATGACCATGATGGAATCCGCATCATCAAGCGTCTTCAAATCGCTCGGCATGCCATCGAGGTGATATTCAACCCGCACCTGCTCGCGGACGTTGGAATGATCCAGCATGACCTTGAGCAGCTTGACCGACCACGGATAGTCATGAACCCCATTCCCCGTCGGCCCATGCGACTTCGGCCCAGCTATGAGCACGATCTTTCTTGTTGGTTGATCTGCGGCTTGAACCGATAGGGAAATCCCAAACGCAGTCACGAGGAAGAGAGCGAGAAACGAGCGCATGAAGCGAACTCCGAGATGACGCGAGAGAACACAGCGAAGTTGGATTTGAGTCACCAAACCCGATGAACGCCGTAGGCATCCAACTTCGTATCGGCACTGACGATAGGAACCTGATCGACCAATGCTTGCGAGATGATAAGACGGTCGAATGGGTATTTGTGGTGAAACGGTAGGTCGATCAATCGAGATGTGTGCCGCTGCTGAATTGGGATCGTCTTGAAGCCGTAGCTGTTGAAGGCCACATCAAGAAAATCGTCGTAGGGACGGTTTAGTTGCCACTTCCCCAAACTGATCCTGATTGCCATTTCCCAGTACGAAGCAGGGCTAACCAAGATGGTATGAGTTGGCTCGCTAATGACCCGCCGCGCGGGTTCGCTGAGTTGCGATGAAGCCTCGATAAACCAAAACAGAGAATGAGTATCAAGCAACACTTTCACGGCGTGTACTCCGCAAAGTGTTCCAGATGCTCATCGTCGTCCTGCAGGATGGTGATAACCCCTTTTCCCAATCCGTGAACTCGCGGTTGTCGACTTAAGGACGGCTCAGTCGTCTCTGAGATGAGCTTCGCGACGGGAGATGCATTGCGAGTGAAGACAAGTTCGTCGCCGGGATGCAATCGCAACAAGAGGTCGCAAATGATTGGATCGGCTCCTTCCAATGGCATTGTCAGTTGCACGGCAATTCCTTTGATTTGGCATTTTGAATTCAGGTCATCAACCGGCCGATCACGATGTTACTCCGATATGAAAGTCGGCTTCGTGACCAATGCGAAGCACGAACGAACGGCGATCCGGGAAGGCGAGTTTGACGGCTTGAGCAGCAGCCAGAAACGAGTTTCCCAAGAAGAAAGTCTTTGAAGTTGGCTCGATGGCGACGAACTCATCGGGATGCTCGGCCTCCAGCGTTTGCTTCGACTCGGACTCGTAAACGTCTTTTGCTAATTGCGCGATTCTCATCATCAGATCCCTAAACGGAGAAGTGAGTTCAAACTTCAGTGAGCCTAGTGTTGTTCGCCGTCGGGACCATCGAGTCCGTTCAACAACTCCGCCTTGAGCACGTCCCATGAAACGGCGCCTTCCCAGTCTCCCGAACGCCGTTCGAGTTCTGCGTAGAACTCGGCATCGTCGAGTCGGTCGATGTCGTTGAGCGGTGCATCAGCCTCATCGCTGAGTTCTTCATCGTGCTCGCTCATGAAGTCGAGCGCCTGCTCGATGTCTTCTGCGGTGAGTTGCTTGTACTTCGCGAGGATCTGCTCGCGAGTCGCTCCCGATGCAAACCATTCCATGATGAGTGATACACTGATTCGAGTGCCCGCGATGATCGGCTTGCCGCTGAGGATGTCGGGATTGGAGACGATGCGATCAAACATGGTTGGAACCTATTTCGATACGTCGGTTCTTGAATCTCCGTCTTGCTGTTGAGCATTCCATTCAGCCCGTCTTCGGCGAGCAGTTCCCAGTCCCGCGAGAGCTTCGTCGAGTCCACGATCGTGGTTATGAAGAGGGAATAGAGTCGTCCCGTTCTCAAACTGCTGCGCCCGCTGATCACGAAGTCGATACAGAGCATCGCGATCAAGCTGCGAACGTGAGATTCGCAAGACTTTCATGCGAAGTCGACGATTCCAGTTTCTTTCATGGCCATCCAACGACAACGACTTGATCCCATTCTGAGTGATGAGTGGCGCGTTGATCTCGACGTAGTCCAGCGGTGCAAACCAAGTGAATGCCTGCATGAGCTTCATGTCAGCATCGGTCATCGAATCACCATCAAGAACGACAGCCTTAAGATCGGACTCGAACAACACACCTCGTTCGATGTACTCGTCCATGCGATCGCATTCACGTTCTCGACTGTAGGTGCAGACTTCACGAAACAACCTTGTCGAAAGTAACACGCCCCTTTTTAGGAGTTCGCCAACGGCATCGTCGGGATTCACGGCATGTGCGGGCAGCCCATCTCTGATGCCTGCTTGTCTTCCGCTCCGGTGCGCGTAAAACGGCGAACAAGGGTCATCAACGAGGCACCATCCACCGCGAAGTACTTGCGCCGCGAGGAAATACTCTTCACCGCGCGCGGTTGCTTCGACGGCTTGTTGATAGCCGCTGCGATAGCCCAACCACGAAGAGAGGTAGGCTCCCGTCATGCGTGCCGGGATCAATAGGACGCACCCGAAGACCAGTTTCCCAAACCAATTGCGTCTCCCGCTTCGAGTCAGCACCGTTACCAAGCAGATGACGAAGATTGAGATGACGAATCCCAGAAACGGACTCAGCAGCAACGCTGTGCCGATGAGGTAATGCCATGTTGTGAACTTCGGCAGCAATCTTCGTTGAGTTGAATGGTTCGGAGCGGCTGGAATTTTGATTTCATCCACAGCCATTCTAGTTCTCCATTGGTTTGGAAATTCGGTCAGCAGATTGGCTTAGGCGTGAGCATAGGTTGGATCTCGGTCTAAAGTCGCATTCGCGTTAGAGTGGGCGATGGCAGAGGCTTTGAGTTGTCGCAATGCATGAGAGGCTTGCCGTGATGAATGTTTTGAACATTGCTTTTGAATTGTGGAGACGAAAGCTGGAGTTGGTGTTGAATGCCAGTTTTGTTGTGTCGAAGTTCTGCCAGAAAGTTATCGCGATCAAAGTCGTCGATGTCGTCTGGCGCGGACTCCACGAGGCAATCGGCGATCGCCATCGATCTTCCTTTGAGCACAGCAAACCGACTGCGATGATGTCCATTGGGGGCGCAATTATGGTTCTATTTTGGCGGCTGAGAACGAGTCACAACTCGATGCAGCGTACTTCGATCCCAATAATCATGCTTACGAAACGCCCTCCGCTTTGAACTGCGTTACATTTTCTCTCCGAGTTCTTGCCTCTCTGTGTTGATCGCGAGCGGTCCAGTCAGCCTGTCGCTTGCGGGCACCTTTCAGGCTCAATGGGATCGCCGTTTCGGAGCAACAAACCTGACAACTGCGTTCATCCTTGCTCGCCGAATCACTTCTGCGTCATCCTTGACGGCTGCAGATTCTCAAGACCTTGATCAGGATCCGCTAACCTGTCTCTATGAAAGCGGTCGAGGCCGAGATTGCGATACTCGTGGTGATCTCGCTTTTGATATTTGAGTCGATCTACTTTGAGGCATCTGTGATAATTCTTCCGTTCGATTGAGGCCTAAGTCGTGCTGAGTATCAAACGTCTAAGGTGGGGAGTGCTGCTGGTCGTCGTGACAGTTTCGGCATGGGGGATGTCTTACCTGATGTATCCCACTGCCGATCAAGTTTTTGATCATGTCGTCTCAATGTTGAGGCAAGGTGACCTTGTTCGAGCTGAAAAAATTGCTCAAGAGTATCAAGAGTTACTGGGTTCAACTGAATACGAACGTCCCTTGCGAGGTGGTTTGTTGGTACACGCGGGGCTTCATCAACAAGCACTTCGCTATTTGACACCCGAAGACGCTGTCGGCAAAGCTCGCGAATCAGTACTAGTTTGGGCTGGTGAATGCTTTTTCGTCAGTCGAGACCTTGCACGCGCTGAGATGCTGCTGCGGAACGCGGTCGCAGAGTTTCCGTCTAACCTACATGCAGTTCGACTTTTGGCAGCGGTCTACTTTGACCTCGGAGCAATGCAACTGGCGCTCGCTCAGCTTCAAACAATCCAGGCTTTCGACCCGAATGATTTTCGCTCTTTTCACACGGCAGGAGTGATCTATCTGGATTTCGAGCAATTTGATCTTGCGGTAGCAAATCTAGAAACAGCGTTGGAGAGAAAGCCACCCCCGAAGTTACGGGCGGAGATTTCACTGGATCTTTCGCACGCTTATCGCCGTCTGCTGAAGTATAACAATGCCTTAGCTTTGTCAAAATCGACGAATCCAAGCCCGCGAGCTTTCGCCGAAATTGCCTTATCGCAATTGGGATTGGGGCAGTTGGATGATGCCGAAAAAAGCGTAATCGCTGGCCGTCGATTTGAATCTAGTGATCCGATGTTGTTACGAGCTGAAGCGCTCGTTCTGATTGAGCAGCGTAAGTTCGATGATGCTAGCATCGTGCTGATGAAGCTCACTGAATTGGAGCCGCATGAATTTGATGTATACTACAAACTTGCGAATGTTTATCGGCAATTAGGGCGCGACTCGGAGCATCAACAGGCACTCGCTCGCTTTGAAGAACTCAAACTCATCCGCGAACGAGTAGCGGTGCTGAATCACAAGGCGAATCAATTGCCATACGACGCTGATATTCGCCATGAGCTTGCAGATCTGTGTCACCAAATGGGACGATTTGATTTGGAGCACGATTGGCGCAACGCCGCCGCCGCATGCAAAGACCTAATGATCATTCGCTTTCAACAACCGATTCCCGTTTCGGCGGTTCCACAGAAATGACTTTTAACTCAAGTCATTGTTCTGCGGACAAGCTTTGGCGATATTTCTGCGCCATCGCCGTTTGCCCCTCCTGCTCATAGTGTTCAACAAGTAGTTCCATGGCGCCGCGATGATGTGGGGCAAGTTCCAACGTTGACCTTAACCAACCAAGTCCTTGGGTTCTGTAACCATAGTCAATGAGCCTTTTGCCTATTTCATAGTGGCTCGCCGCGTCTTTCGGCTTTTCTTTCGCATGATCCAGCGCGAGGTGCATCTTCTCTAATTCTTTATCGGCTTCGCTTACAAAGTCGAGATGTAATTTGGCCTCTGGATCACCTTGCGAACTCAGAGCTTGGCCTAGCAGATACCGGAAATCGTAGTCTCGTGGAGAACGCTTCAAATGCAACCGGACGATGGAGAGTACACGCTCGACTTGGCCTTCTCGAAACAGTTGTCGTGCCAATAATAGTTGTACTTGGCGATGCTCAGAGTGGATCTTTGCAAGTTGCTCCAGCAGACGAAGTGCGTCTTGTGCATTTCCTGTCTCTAAATAGAAAGTTGCCAGTGAAATATTGAAATCAATATCTTTATCCGATTTATATGACCATTTATTCAGTAACAGCCCTGCTTCCCGATATCGATGTTGAGACACCAAGGTAATGAAAAGTCGCTGCTTTACATCCTTGCGATTGGGAGCGAGTTCGGCAGCCCGCTGGTACAGTTCAATTGCTCGATGCGTTTGACCGACCTGCTCGGTGACGTTTGCTCGAACAACGATTGGCTGAGCATCTCCCGGAAAATCCTTCTCCCAGAGTTCCAGCAACTGGTTGGCCTCTGCGATGCGATAGTTTAGGAGCAATCCATTGATGATCGCTTCGCAAATCTCCGCTGCGTCATCTCCTGGTGCAACCAAAAAGCGACGCGCTGTCGACTCGTAGTCATTGAGTTCGCCGCTTTGAGTGTGTGCTAGTACTTCCTCTCTTCGCAGTGCGTCTGAGGACACCCCGAGTGTCTTGGCCTGCTCCAACTGTCGGAACATCTTCGTCATGTCCCCTTGAAGGCGGGCATGTCGAGCGCGCAGGAATGCCACTTGGCCAGAATGGGGTAGCAGGCATGTCAAGCGAGTCAACCAATCGCCTGCGGCCTCCAAATCGCGTTCTTTCAAACAACGCTTCGCCTGATCAAGATGGAACCAAGTTAAGCACCCGTAAGTTCCAATGACGAGACATGCTGTGAAAACGGATGTTTTTAGATGTTTTCGAATGGATTTTTGTGAGAGGCTTATGCCGTGAGTACTCACTTTGCCCCCAAAGTAAAGACGCTAACGATTATTGTGCGACCAGCAGTGCTACGTAAAATAGCATTGATGTGATCACAAGATTCCGGTCAACAAAAGCCGTGACGTGCTTTGACGGCAAGGTGGCCTATTGTTCGCTCCGGCGCCGGATGCCGATACTTGAAGTTCTAGGTGCGAGGTGAGCGTTTTGTCGATGCTTGCCGGAATTTTTGGTGTCAAATGTTCATCACGCAAAAGAAAACAAACAAAACATTGACGATGCGAGTGGCGTCCGTGACGATCTCCACGGCATTGAATCAAGCAAGGCATTATTTTCTAAGCTTTGCGTCGTTTTCCGAACCGGTCCTCCAAGGAGTTCGAAAATGTTACGGCACAAGAAAAGAGGCTTCACTTTGATCGAGTTGCTAGTGGTGATTGCCATCATCGCAGTCTTGGTCGCTCTGCTCCTGCCGGCTGTGCAGCAGGCTCGTGAAGCTGCGCGACGCAGTCAGTGCAAGAATAACCTCAAGCAATACGGATTGGGTCTGGCTAGCTACGAAGAGACTAACAAGCAATTCCCTGGGGGGGGGTCAGGGGACTGGGATTGGGGAACTCGTCCTGGAATTGGATGGCAAGTTCGCATTCTGCCGTTCATGGATCAGGTGACCTTGTACGAAAAAGTTGATATGAATTCGAACGCAGCGTGGGATTCTTGCTACCAAACTGACGCCAGTGGCAATTGCACTCAGCGTGTGCGCCACAAGCAAGTTCCGTATGCGCTTTGTCCATCAGACTCAGCTCAGCATACCTATAATACTGATTGGGTGCCAACAAACTATAACGGTAGCCTTGGGTCGCAGCGAACTCCGCCAGCGAATGGCGCGTGTAATCTCTTTCTGACCCCCAACACCCACTACGAAGAACCGCAGGGCAACGCTGATCACGGAAATGATATTGTTGGAAACAACATCTCCGGGGCGTTTGGGCGAATGCAAGCGGGCTTTCCGATTGCTGCTTTTACCGACGGAATGTCAAATACGATCCTTGTCGGTGAAATGTTACCGCATTGCGACTTAAGTCACACTCCGAGTTGGTGGCAACATAACACGCAAGGAAATGCGCATGCTTCAACGGTAGTGCCAATCAATACGATGACGACATGTCGCGGTGAGCCGAATCCGGAGTACCCAGCTTGTACGGATCCTGCAAACTGGAATATTTCTTGGGGATTCCGGTCACGCCATACTGGTGGTGCCCAGTTCTTGTTTGGCGATGGCACTGTTAGATTCTTAAGTCAAAATATCGACTATCGTACTTATCAAAATATGGGTGGCCGCCGCGATAATCAAGTTGTGAATCTGCCAGCTGACTAGACGTGAAATGCTTGTTTAGAAGTGAGTGATGCTATCGGCGTCTGGAGTGTGCTCCAGGCGCCGTTTTTTGTTCCTTGATCCACACGAAGGTGGTTCGAAATGCTTTGTTCTCGCCGACTTTTGGTAGCGTGTTTTCTTGCTGTGTTATGTGGCTGCAGTCAAAGTGGGCCCAAAATCGAATTGGCCCCTTGTAAGGGCACTGTTATGTACGAAGGAAAGCCAGTCTCGGGGGCGGTGGTGACGTTTGCTGTCTCAAACTCGCCGCTCGCAATTGCGACTACGGATTCCAGTGGTTCTTTTATTATGACTACGGCGGGCAGAAAAGGGGCACCGATTGGTTTGGCGAAGGTGGGAGTCAGCAAGTCCCAGGACTCCAGTTCAACGATGCCTACCAGTCCAAAAGCCGACGATATGATCAAAATGGCTAAAGACGAAATGAAGAAGCCTAAAACAGTGAAGAAGCCGCCGATTCCCGCGAAGTACGCGAATCCAGAACAGAGCGGGCTTACGGCTGATATTAGTGCTGATGCATCGGCGAATGACTTTTCGTTTATACTTAATGATTAGCCGTGCTGAATGCTGAGAAGCGATTTAAGAACGCAAACGATTAGTCGCGACAAGTAGATGTGGTCGCCATCGTTTGCGTTTTTTATTTGGGGTTATTTTGTTGTTTGGAGTCGAGTTGCTTTTGAGGTTTTGGCCGTTGATGATGTTGGTTGTAAGCGTGATTTTTCAGATGTCATGTGGTGCGAACGGCTTAATTTGATGTTGAATTGACATGGTTGGAACGCGGCTAGGGCCGGGGCGTGCTGTCTGCTGAGTTGGCTAGAAGTTCCTTTAAAGTCTTTGGAAAACTGTGTGCGTCCGTGCATAATATTTGCTTAAGACGCTTGCCTGGCTCCTGTTTAAACTGCTGTGTTGTCGATCGGCGGTGCCATTTTCTAATTCCAAGGGTGCTCGAGGTTGCGTCGACCGATCATAGTAAATTTGGGCGTTCGCTCTGATTCAGATCTCTTTATATAAGGAGATGTTTGTTTTGAGGCCCAATAATCGTCGCGACGATGGTGTTTTCTATGTGTCGATGCGCAGTCAATCTTTTTCTTGTTTCGTGATTTTGTTATTATTAAATTTGGGTTGTGAAAAGAATCCAAATGTCAAACGGAGTGGTGATGTTGGTGCGCGAGTTGTTGCATTTTGTGGCGCGTGTCACAATATGCCTGATCCGGAGACGTTGCCTCGCGATGCGTGGTTTCAGGCCGTGCAGAATGGATTCGATTTTTACCATGCATCTGGGCGAGCAGATCTCCAGGTGCCTGCATTAAATGATGTCGTTCAATGGTTTCGTGAACGCGCGGCCGAAGATGTTGATATTCATCCGCAGCATCTGGCTAATTCGCCAATCAGGTTTCGACCTCAGCAGTTTGGTGTGTTGACTGGTTACGGCGCGACTGATGCATCTGTCTCTCATGTGCTGATCGACGGAGAAGTTGGGGCGTTACGCGTTTTTGTTGGTGATATGAAAAATGGCGCTGTATTTCGCTTAGATCCTCGGTTTCCAGTTGCTCGTCCAGAGTCGTTTGTGTCAACAGAGCATCCCGCCGGTATGGCTATTTGTGATTTGGATGCGGACGGTGGTTTGGATCTCGTTGTAGCGAACTTGGGTTCTTTTCAACCGCTTGATCACTCGCGAGGTGCTGTTACCTGGGTGAGACTGCTTCCAGATGGGACCGCCGAGAATCGTGTCATTCTCGATGGCGTCGGGCGCGTTTCTGATGTGAGGCCAGCGGACTTCGATGGTGACGGTGATATAGACCTCGTCGTTGCTGAATTTGGCTGGCGAAAGACAGGGCGTGTTTTGATCCTTTGGCAGCATTCTGATGCCGGCGGAGTGCC
>Ga0172376_10001487_pt1 | contig 29943 bp, 24 predicted proteins | sample Lak35m_FD_121114 | JGI IMG/M metagenome (GOLD analysis project Ga0172376, IMG submission 121114) | Freshwater microbial communities from Kabuno Bay, South-Kivu, Congo - kab_092012_35m | ecosystem: Environmental > Aquatic > Freshwater > Lake | place: Democratic Republic of the Congo: South-Kivu...
ACCTACACATTACTGTCCCGTTCGCCGCTGTCCCCGTATTGCTACGGTTCTCGCTCGACTTGCATGCCTAATCCACGCCGCCAACGTTCACTCTGAGCCAGAATCAAACCCTTCAATTTGTTGAATCGTCATTCCCCTCGCGTTGCCGCTGGGGGTTGTGCGATACGACTGAATCGAAGTTATTCGATCTGTCTGTGTTACTCACATGGTTCCCGACGCGGGCCAGCCTGCAATCCCGAATTAAACGGAATACAAAAGGCCCTGTCGGTGCCGGTCACACGATCGCGTGCCGGCCGAAACCGAAAGAGATCAACTGCCGAATTGTCAAAGAACGCTCCAACCATTTGTTTCACTCGCGTGAACCAATTGGTCAGAGAGGAAAATCTACCAGGGACGGCCCGGAGGTCAACACCCCATGCCGCGGACTGTTGAAAATCGGCAGTTCGCGGGCGAAACGTAAGCCACAGACACTTGGGCCACGACCGCTTTCCTGCCCGTTGCAATCCTATTTTTCGGCAGCCAGCATGACGGGCACGTCGAGGGCGTGCCCCTCGCGTTCAACGGTGATAAGCACCTGCTCGCCCGGGCTTTTCGACTCGATTGCCGACAGAAAATCATCGGCTGTTTTCACCGCCTGACCGCCCACCGCGACAATCAAGTCGGCCCCCGCTCGGTCAACACGCTCAAACTCCGCGACAAAAGGCCCCTGTCGCCGCCGTTCGCGAATCACTCGAAAGCCGCGTAGGCCCGCGCGTTCCGCCGGCCCCTCGGGCGCGAGCGCCGCCACGAGCAGGCCGCGGTCCGTCTGATAAACCCTGGAAATCCCGGCGTCTGGCCGCACCACTCGACCCCGCTGAATGAGTTGGGGAACGATGCGTGCGAGCGTTCCAACCGGGATCGCAAACCCCACTCCCGAACTCTGCCCCGTCCGGCTGGCAATGGCCGTATTCATGCCGATCAGGCGGCTCGAGCTATCGAGCAGCGGGCCGCCGGAATTGCCGGGGTTAATCGCGGCGTCAGTTTGGATGATCGACTTGATTGTGCGGCCGCTCCGCGTCGGCAGCGAGCGATTAAGGCTTGAAATGATGCCGGTCGTAAGTGTGCGCTCGAGCCCGAACGGATTGCCGATGGCGAAGACGCGCTGGCCGACGCGCAAGTCGCCGGAGCTTCCGAACGTCACCGGCACGAGCAGGTCTTGTGGCGCATCGACCTTGATCACCGCAACGTCGGTCGCGGGATCAAAACCCACGAGCGTTGCCTGATGCGACGACCCATCGAAGAGCAGCACCTGAATCTCCTTGGCCCCCTCGACCACATGGAAATTGGTGAGCACGTGCCCCTGTGTATCGAGCACGATTCCGGACCCCGCTCCCTCGGAGGGCACCTCGAGCAGGAACAGGCCCGAAGCGACCGTTGCCTTGGTGTTGATGTTGACGACGCCCCGGTTCACCGCATCGTAGACGGCGATGTTCGTCCGCTCCTCCGGCGTGAAGGCGCGGCCCGGCTCCTCGGCGGCAGCCTGGGCCTGGAGATGCACGAAAAACACCGCAAAAAGCAGGCAGCGTCGCATGGCGAGCATCCAAGGTTCGGGGGGGTCGACGGGGCTTACAGATGAATATTGCGAGTATTGCCGGTTCGCCACGACGGTCCAAGGCGAGGTTGCCACGGAAAAAGCCGCCCCGGGCACCCCACAAAACCGCCAAGAACGACGTTGGCTGGGAAAGCGGTAGTAAATATGCTCTGGGGTAAAGATTCGTTGGACCGCATGGTCTTGGATCGCATGGAAGCCAGTGCCAGAAAAATGCCAGGAGGGATCATGTCGCCCCGGTTGCCGTTCCTACTCGCCTTCGCCCTGATGGCGATGCCTTGCGCGGCGGTGCAAGCCGCTCCCGAGGCCGCGGCGATCTCCTTCGTGGAATCCGCGCCCGGCGATGACTCCATGCCACCGGTGACGGCGATCGCCCTCCGGCGGCCGGCCGAACCGACCGCGAGGGAGTCGGCGCCGACGGACGTCGTGGTGCTGATCGACACCTCGGCGAGCCAAGTCGGCGACTATCGGCAACGCGCCCGCGCGTCCGTCACGGGCCTGCTCGAGAAGGCGCGGCCGAACGACCGCTTTCGGTTCGCCGCCGTCGACATCGCTTGCGAGGAGCTCGGCGATCAATTTGCCGCCGCGGCAGGCTCGGAGACGGCCGCAGCGATCGATTCGCTCGACGCGAGGCCCCCCCTTGGTTCGACCGATTTCACGAATGTCATCCGCGAGGCGGCCCAATTCTTCGAAGCGTCGCCTGCTCCGCGAGCGATCGTCTACGTTGGGGATGGCCCGAGCCCCGGCAGCGTCGATCAGGGCGAATTCCAAGACCTACTTGCGACGCTGCGGACGAAACGCATTTCCTTCTCGAGCATCGGCATCGGCCCCCAGGTGCATTGGCCCTGCCTGGCGGCTGTGGCGCACGCCACCGGAGGCATGCTGCTCGTGCCAGACGAATCTGTCTCTCCTCGCGATGCAGGGAGTCGCATCGGCGCCCTCGCCGTGGAGCCCGTCTGGTGGCCAGAAGATGTGATGCTCTCGAGCAATCTGCCCGACGCGCGGGTGCGGATGCTTCCAGGTCACTTGCCCCCGCTCCGGCGCGACCGTGATTCGATCGTCTTGGTGGAAGGGCCGCTCGACCGCGGCCGGCTCGAGATGGCGCTCGAAGACTCGACCAGCGCGGGCAGCCATCCGGCGGCAGTCGAGATTCCGTCGGCCGAACCCCGACAGGAAAACGCATTTCTCGTCGAGCTGGCACGAAACGCCCGCGACAGCGACGGAGCATTCCTTCCCCTCCTCGGCCGCGAGGGACTGGAACTGGCCCGCACCGCGATCCGCGGCGAGGCGGCCACGCTGGCCAAACTGTCCCGTCAGGCGGAGGCCGCCGGCGCCCATTGGCCCGCCCTGCGGCTGGCGGTGGCCTCGCTGCGGCGCGACCCCGACAACGTCGATGCTTCGCTGGTGCGATCGGTCGCGCTCAAGAGGCTCCAAGGTGACGAAGAGCCTGCCGACGAACAGATGCGGGAAGAAGATGCCGCCACGGAAGACGCTGAGCAGCCGGCTGCAGAACTCGAGCCGCTGCCCGCGCCGCGTGCAGCAGCCGGATCAAGAGGCCAGGCCGCTTCGGCGAGGGAGCCCGTGGGCGATCCACGGGAACTCGCCGAGTTCAATGCGATGCGCCGTGTCCGTGGCCAGCAACTCGAGCAGGAAACTGCCGTGCGGCTGCGGAACGCGCGGCAGTTGATGGCGGTCGATCCCGACAAATCGCGTTCCGACCTCAAGGACCTGCAGCGTGCCGTGCTCGCCTCCGATGACCTCGATCCCGCGATGCGCGACCGGCTGGCTCGCCAGATCGAGATCAGCGTGCGGGAGTCGATCGTGCGGTCTCGCGAGAAGGCCGAGTGCGAGCTTGCCGCCGAGCGCAGCCGCGCGATCGGTCGCGAACGAATGCGGCTCGACAACGAGCTCCGCCGCCGCGAAGAACGAATCAAGCAGCTCACCGATCGCTACAACGCGCTCGTCGAAGAGGGAATCCGCATCGGCTACGCCCAGGCTGAGCGGTATCCGGCCGTACTCGGCGACAACACCCGCCGCGAAGCGAAGGTGATCGCACGAACCGAGCCGCCAACCACTGCCTTCACGGAGGCAGAGCGATTCCCGGCCGAACAACTCGCCCAAGAGGCTCCTGATCTCTACGCCAATCACCCGGTGCCCATGCCCGCTCGTGTGGTCGGCCGCATGGCCCCGATCGAGGCGCGGATCCACGATCACGTCGCAGAGAACTGGCGCACCCGCCGCGACCAGGAACGCGGCTTCATGGATGCTCTGCACCTGGTCGATGTGGCTGCCATTCCGATGCCCGACGAGCCGCCGATTCTCTACCCAAGCGCCAGCCGCTGGGCAGAACTCACTGGGAAGCGGGAAAAGTACAAGTCGGTCGATCTCGCCAATCCAGGTAGCAACGAGAAGAAGATCTACGAGGCGCTCGGCAAGCCCGTGGAAAACTTCGATTTCTCGGAGACGCCGCTTCGCGACGTGATCGCACAGATCCAAGACTCCCAGGGCATCCCCGTGCAGATCGATGCGAAGGCGCTCGAGGATGCGGGACTCGATCTCGAGGCTCCCGTTACCCGCAATGTTTCGGGCATCTCGCTGCGGTCGGCGCTGCGGCTCCTGCTCGGCGATCTCGACCTCACCTATCTCATCAAGGACGAGGTCCTCCTGATCACGACGAAGGACAAGGCGGCCGAAAATCTTGTCGTGAAGGTCTATCCGGTGGCCGACCTCGTCATGCCGGTGAACCCCAGCAGTGGCCTCAATCCATTCCAGACAGGTGGCGGCATGGGCGGCGCCGGCGGCGTGAACAGCGGGATGGGCATGGGCGGCGGGATGGGCGGCGGCATGGGCATGGGCGGCATGGGCGGCGGCATGTTTCAGATCTCCGATGCCCGCGCCCGGATCGGCCGCAACGAGGAGACATCGCTGCCGACGGCGGCAAGGACCCCCCCCAGTGCCGAGCAGACGCAGCAAGCAACAGTCGATGACGATGACATTGCGCTGCCTCCATCGATCACCGAATCAGCCGATATCCGCGGGGCTGTGAGGGCATACCTCGCCCCGCGCCGGCGCGGCGACGAGGCATCAGCCGCCGACGACTCAGCGTCTCGATCTGACGCCATGCACGCGGACGATCGGGAGCTCGCAGCCCGCCTAGCAAGGCTGCGGGTCACTGCCGCAGAACTCGGAAAGCAGGGCGACTTCGAGCAGGCCGCGGATCTGATCTCGGCGGCGATCACAGCCGGTCATCCGGAGCCGTGGATGTATGAAGCGCTCGCGGTATCGCTCGACGCGGCTGGACGGCCGAAACGCGATGTCGAGCGGGCTCTGCTGTCGGCAGCCGACTTTGCCACGTCCCCGGCAGATCTGCTGGCGCTTGCGAATTACCTCGCCCGCTTCGGCTCCGAACGACAGGCCGTCCGCATCTGCCGGCAGGTGACGACGCTCGACCCGGCCAACCGGGAGGCATACGCCCTCGCCATGTCGCTCGCCGCCCGGAGCGAAGATGCGACGGCGCTCTGCTGGTCGTGCGCCGGCGTCCTGGCCCATGAATGGCCGGCCGATCAACAGGAGATCGCCACTCGGGCCGGCCGCCTCTCCAAGGCAACGATCGACAGGCTGCGGCAGGAGGGGAAGGCGGCGGAGGCCGAAGCCTTCGAAGCATCGATCGACGAGGCGCTCGTCCGCGACATAGAGTTGGAACTTACCTGGAACGGCGATGCCGACATCGACCTTGTCGTCGAGGAGCCGAGCGGCACGGTTTGCTCACTTGCATCGCCCCGATCCACATCCGGCGGCACACTGCTGGGCGACACGGCGGCCGCCGTTGACCTTAAGAGCGCGACGCAGCGGGAACGCTATGTCGCCGCCAAGGCCTTTCCCGGCACGTATTGGATTCTCGTGCGCCGGGCGACAGGCAACGTCGCGGCCGACACCGTGACGGCGGAACTGACGCTCCATCGAGGCACGGACCGCGAGCAAAAGCTCCGTCGCCAGATTCCGCTGGGAGCGAACGAGGTTGTATTCAACGTCGATCTTCCCGAAGGCCGACGCCGCGAACCGCTCCTCGACGCTCAGGTCGCCCATGATGTGGCCGTTCAACAAGATCTCGGCCGAGCGATTCTGGCGCAGCAGCTTGGCGGCATCGCCGACCCAGCGGCCGCTGCATCGCTTTCGCAGAGCCGTCGCGTCACAGGAGGGCAGCCCGTCCCGGGGATGCCGTTCTTCCGAAGCGGCGCCGTCGGCTACCAGCCCGTCATCACGACACTGCCGGAAGGCACCAACATGTTTGCGACCGCCGTGGTCTCCGCCGACCGTCGCTACGTCCGCGTCACAGTCACGCCGCTCTTCTCGGGCGTCGGCCAGGTGACGCAGTTCAACTTCTCCGGCACCGGAGCCCAGGGAACTGGTCAGGGCGGGGCAGGAGGTGGCGGTGGCATGGGTGGCGGTGGCATGGGTGGCGGTGGCATGGGCGGCGGTGGCATGGGTGGTGGTGGCATGGGTGGTGGTGGCATGGGTGGTGGTGGCATGGGCGGTGGTGGCATGGGCGGCGGTGGCATGGGCGGCGGTGGCATGGGCGGCGGTGGCGGCATGGGCATGGGCATGTGCTGGGTTGCCCGCGAGGTATACGGCCCGGCGAATCCGCGTTGGTTGGTCTTCCGCGGCTGGCTCCTTGCCGAAGCACCGACCTGGCTCGTCGATCTCTACGCCACACATGGCGAAGACTTCGCCTCGTGGATTCATGACAAACCGTTCATCAAAGGCATGGTGCGATTCCTGATGGATTGCGCGATCGCCGCGCGGGCGTCGTAACCATGGCGACGTTCGGAGTGATCCTCGCTGCGGCCGGCCAGAGCAGCCGTTTCCAGGATGCCAACTACAAGAAGCCGTTCGCACCGCTCGCCGGCCGCGCGGTCTGGCTGCATTCCGCCGAGAAGTTTCTCGAGCGGTCCGACGTGAAGCAGGTGGTGATCGTCGTTGCACCGGAAGACCGCGAGGCGTTTGTCGAGAAGTTTGGCGCTAATCTCGCGTTCATGGGCGTGACGCTGGCGGAGGGGGGCGCCCACCGTGCCGACTCCGTCCGGCGCGGCTTGGAAAAGTTCGGCCCCGAAATCGACTTTGTCGCGATCCACGATGCAGCCCGCCCCTGTATCGCCACCCCGTGGATCGACCGCGTCTTCGAGGCGGGGGTTCGCACCGGCGCCGCCATCCTCGCGACGCCCGTGGTGGGCACGCTCAAGCGGGTGGGCCCCGACAGCACGATCTCCGAGACGGTCGATCGCACCGGCCTGTGGGAGGCACAGACGCCGCAGGTATTCTCGCGCGACTTGCTCGGGCGGGCCTTCGCGTCGCGGCAGGACGGCCAGCCCACCGACGAGGCGCAGCTCGTCGAGGGGCTGGGGCAGCGGGTCATGGTCGTCCCCGGCTCGCCCATCAACCTCAAGATCACCTCGCGCGAAGACCTGCGGCTGGCCGAACAGGCGCTCAAGGCGCTCCCCAAGCCGAAACTCTCCGGCCCCGCGCATCCGTTCGCCAACGACGACATGTGGAGGTGACGATGGCGGCAGACCTCCTCGCCGATTTTCAGTCTCGCGGTCTCGTCCACCAGTCGACCGACCAAGACTCCCTGCGGCAGTGGCTCGCGGGCGGCGGCCGCCGCGTCTATGCGGGCTTCGACCCCACGGCCGACAGCCTGCACGTGGGCCACTTGGTCGCCCTCATGCTCTTGCGCCGCGTCGCGCACGCGGGGCACGAGCCGGTGGCACTCGTCGGGGGCGCCACCGGCATGATCGGCGACCCGAGCGGCCGCAGCGAGGAGCGCAACCTGCTCTCGCCGGAGGAACTGGCGGCCAACGTTGCCGGCGTCGATCGGCAAATCCGGTCGATCCTCGAGCCCACTGGCCGCACGGTCCACGTCGTCAACAACGCCGACTGGATGCGGGGCGTGGGCTACCTCGAATTTCTCCGCGATGTCGGCAAGCATGTGCCGCTCTCGCAGATGCTCGCCAAGGACTCCGTGAAGAGCCGACTCGAGCGGGATGGCGGCCTCTCCTACACCGAGTTCAGCTACATGCTGCTCCAGGCCTGGGACTTCGTGCACCTCTCCGACGCCCTCGACTGCCGCGTGCAGATCGGCGGCAGCGACCAGTGGGGCAACATCACTGCCGGCATCGAGCTCGGCCGCCGGCTGCGGTCCCGAGATCTCCACGGCATTACCTGCCCGCTGCTCACGAAGGCCGACGGCACGAAGATGGGCAAGACCGCGTCGGGCGCGATCTGGCTCGACCCACGCCGCACGAGCCCCTACCGCTTCTACCAATACTGGATCAACCTCGATGACGACGACGCCGGCCGCTGCGTCGATCGGCTGACGGAGCTGCCGCGCGACGAGATCGCGTCGCTCGCCGGCCTGCGGGCCGCCAACCCCGCCGCTCGCGACACGCAAAAGCGCCTCGCCGAGGAACTCACCAGGCTCGTCCATGGCGACACCGGGCTGGCGGCCTCGAAGCAGGCCACCGCCATCTTTTTCGGCGCCGAGATCGGCGGCCTCGACGACGCCGCGCTCGCCGAGATTTTCGCCGACGTGCCGAGCCGCGAATTTCCGCGAACTGTGCTCGAGGGCGACGGCCTGCCGCTCGTCGAGGCGCTCGAAGCCACCGGCCTCGCCACGACGAAGTCCGCCGCCCGGCGGACGATCGAGCAGGGCGGGGCCTACGTCAACAACCGCCGGATCGCAGACGTCGCCCACCGTCTCACGCGCGACCACCTTTCCGGCACCTCGACGCTCGTGCTGCGTTCAGGCAAGAAGAGCTACGCCCTGGCCCGCTTTCTCTAACTCTGCCGGCGGACGGCGAGGATCCCCATGCGCCTCGCAACAGCCATCCTGCTCGCGGTCCTCTTGATCGCAGGCCGGCCCGCCCCGCTTCACGGCGACGAGCCTCCGGCTGTCGGCAAGGTCGCGGACCTCGAAGATCGGCTGAAGACCGGCCTGCGGGCGCGGCGGCCGGAGGAGCATCGGTTCATCGAGCGGGTCGTGCTGCTCGTGCGCGAGGGACACCTGCCCGGCAAACTCGTCGACTCGACCTATCTCTGGGCGCTCGAGCGACAGCAGAAATATCCCTACCCGTTGTTCGAACGGGCGCTGCGCATCCAGGCCGACCGCCTCGGCGTCGACCTGTAGGGTGGGCTTCAGCCTGCCTCTGCCGCTGACCGGAGCAATTCGTAGATCCGCGGGTCGGCGAGCGATTCGGCGATGAATCGGGCGCCGGTGAAATCGTGCCGGCGACTGTGGCCGCCCGGAACGGCCACGACCGTCGCCCCCGCCGCGACGGCCGCCTTGCAGCCGTTCGCGGAATCCTCGAGCACGAGCATGTCGGCCACGTCGATACCCAGCCGCCGGGCCGCCGACTGGTGGATCTCGGGATGCGGCTTGCCGTGCGTGACGTCGGCCGACGTGAGCACGAAGCTGAATCGCTCGAGCAGCCCGACACGGCCGAGCACGTCGTGCGCGAAGTCGGGGCCGCTGCTCGTGGCCACGCCGCGCGGAATCCCGCGTTGCTCCAGCATGTCGACGAGCGACAAGGCGCCTGTCATCGTCTCGAGCCTCGTGTCGAGCAGCCCCGCGAAGATCTCGCGGGTCTCGGTGGCGAGTGTCTCGATCGTGTCGTCGAGCCCGTGCCAGTCGATCATGATCTGGAGCGACACCAGCTGCGGGCGGCCCATCATCCGGTCGAGCAGGTCGGCTTCGAACGTGCGGCCGCGACGCGCAAGCAGCTCGCCGCCGACGTGCTGATAGAGTTCCTCGGTGTTGACGAGCAGGCCGTCGAGATCGAAGGCGACGCCGCGGATTGGCGATCGCGTTTCGACGGCGGGCATGTCGCGGCTCATTGGGATGGCTCTCCGGAATCGCGATTCACCCGCAACACGGCGTACGCGTCGTTGGCGTGCACCCGCTCCACCGGCAGATCGGTCGTCATTGGAACACAGCCAGGCCGACAGGCCTCGAGCGTCTTGAGCGGCACGATGAGGAAATCGGCGCCGTATTCGTCGGCGACGCGGCGCATCCGGTCCGCACCGAGCGCCACGGTCGAGGTCTCCATGTTCACGAGCGAGCCGTCGGCGGAGAAACAGTCGACGATGCGGCGCCGCCAGGCGACGAGCGAGCGGGCGTCTTGTGGACTGTTCTTCCAGGAGACGACCTCGCGGCGACCCGTGCGCCAGGTGAAGCTCGCGGCGCCGCGGGGCGTGAGGAAGCAGGCGTCGGCGGGCGTGTTGTGGGTCACCCAGTCGCAGATGTCGGCCCACGCCGCTGCTTCCACTTTTGCATCGGCCCGCGGCAGCGTGTTTCCCACCCGCGGCCAATGCCGCGATTGCCCCGCCAGGTCGAGGCAGAGCAGGAGCGCGATGATCGCCCGCCACCCATATGGTGGCAGCAGCCCGAGGCGGCGACATGCCGAGTCGTCTTCCACGAGCGCCGCGGCCGACACGGCCAGCGAAAAGGGAACGATCACGTCGGCCAGCCGAAACCAATAGAACCGCAGCAGGCAGATCGCGGCATCGGGGGCAACGCGCTGGCAGCATGCGATCGCGGCGCCAGTGAGCGAGATCCCGATCGCCGCGAGCGTGAACGCTTCGAGCCGCGACCACGCGGGAGGCCGCGTGGGGCCAAGAAGTCTGCCCGCGAGCCACCAGCCGAGGATGGCGAGCAGATGGCGGGCGATGAGCGGTTCTGCGAACGAGCCCAACAGGAGGTGGTGGGGCAGACGCTCGACGACGTAGATCCGATTGGCAGCCAGGCGCTCGGCGGCGGTGGCGCCGGCCGAAAGCCCGAGCGCCGGCACCACGCCGCAGGCGGCGAGCGAAGCGCCACCGATCAAAGCCGCGATCGCGACCGCTCTCCGCGGCCATGCGGCCGCCGCGCCCGACGCGATCCATACGGCTGCGATCGCCACCATGGCCCACCCGCCGACGATCGGATGCACCGCCGTGGCGGCGCCGGCCAGGAGCCAGCCGATCGGGAATCGCCCCGTCGCGATCTCTCCCACGGCCGCGAGCACGAGCGCCCAGGCGAAAACCTTCGCCTCACAGCCGCCGATCACCCACTCCCCCGCCATCGTCGTCTGGCGGACAGCCAAGGAAAACGCCGCAGCGGCGATGATTCGTCCCCATGATGATGCGAGGAGGGGCACGACGCCGTGCCGAAAGCCGATGGCTACCGCGAGCCAGCCGAGGCCACGGCCGATCCAGGCAGCCTGCTCCAGCGGCAAGGCAGCCGCCAGCGGTCCGAAGAGCAGATAAAACACGCCATGGGCGTCGGGCGTCTCCAAGAAGAAATCGCCGGCAGCCCAGCCGGGATCGGCGCCATGGCGGGCCTTCGTCAGATACACCGCCTCGTTGATGTCGGGCGCCGGCCAGGCGCCGGCCGCCGCGAAGATCGCCGTCATGATCGCGATCTCGGCCACGGCCGCGGTCTTGCTTCCGCTCTGCATCCGCCGCACCTATAAAATCTCCCGAGTTCTCCAAGCCGCGTCCTGCCTGCCCGAAGGATACCACCGATGCCCTCCTCCGACCGGTCATCACCGACATCCCACGGGGCGGCGCTCCGCCGGCTCGCGGCGGAAGGCACGTTCGCGATCCCCGGCGCTCCGATCGCGCTGGCCGCCAAGATCATCGAGCGCGAGGGCTTCGAGGCGATCTATCTGTCAGGGGCGGCCTTCTCCGCCGGGATCCTCGGCGTGCCCGACATCGGACTGCTCACGCTCGAGCAGCTCGTCGCCCAAACACGGCTGCTCGCATCGGCCGTGGAAATCCCGCTGGTGGTCGATGCCGACACCGGCTTCGGCGGACCCGACAGGGTCGCTGAATGCGTGCAAAAGCTCGAGGCCGCCGGCGCTGCCGCGATCCAGCTCGAGGACCAGCGGCGGCCAAAGCGGTGCGGGCATCTTCCCGGCAAGGAGATCGTCGAGCCGGAGGAGATGGCAGAAAAGATCGCGGCCGCCAGCGCCGCCCGGCGCGATCCCGCCACCGTGATCATCGGCCGCAGCGACGCCCGCGGCGTGACCGATCTCGACGACTGCCTGCGGCGGCTGCGACTCTATCGCGACGCCGGCGCCGACTGGCTCTTCCCCGAAGCGCTCGCCTCGCGGGCCGAATTCCAGACCGTGGGCCGCGAGTTCGCCGGCACGCCGCTCGTGGCCAACATGACGGAATTCGGCGTCAGCCCACTGCTCACGCTCGACGAGCTTTCCGGCTACGGGTTCACCGCCGTGCTCTATCCCGTCACCCTGCTACGGCTGGCGATGAAGGCGATCGAGGCAGGCCTCGGCCTGATCGCCGACGAGGGCTCGCAGGAGGGCCTGCTCGACCTGATGCAGTCGCGCGAAGAACTCTACGATCTGCTCGACTACGACCCGAAGCAGCCTGAAAAGCACCTCCCCGCCACCAACTAACACATGCATTCCACTCCCCACAAACCAGAAGCGTCCGACGTCGCCCGCGGCCTCGCCGGCGTCGTCGCCGGACGCACCAAGATCTGCTCGCTCGAGGGCGATCTCCGTTACCGCGGCTATGCGATCGGGCCGCTGGCAGAGACGGGTGACTTCGAGGAGGTGGCGTTTTTGCTCCTGTACGGTGAACTCCCTTCGCCGGCGGAATACGCGGCCTTCTCTCGCCGCGTCCATGAGGCCGCCCGGTCGCTCGACCCGGTCGTGATCGACTGCCTCGCGCGGCTTGCCGCCAAAACGCCCAATGCCTCGCCGATGGATGTGCTCCGCACCGGCGTGAGCCTGCTCGGTCAGATCGAGCGGGATCAGGCCCCGGGATCGCGCGACGCGCTGCTCGCGCAGGCCGAGCGGCTGCTCGGGCAGGTGCCGGCGATCCTGGCGGCATGGATGGACCTGGCCGCAGGCCGGCCCGTCGCCGCCTGGCCCGAGGGCTCACTCGCCCAGTCGCTGCTCGAACGACTCACCGGCCGCCCGCCGTCACGGGAACAAACGGCGATCTTCGGCACGACGCTCGTGCTCTATGCCGAGCATGAGTTCAACGCCTCGACGTTCACGGCTCGCACGATCGTCTCCACCGGCTCCGACATGCACTCGGGCGTGGTCGGCGCGATCGGCGCGCTCAAGGGCCCGCTCCATGGCGGCGCCAACGAGCAGGTGCTCGACACGCTCTCCGCCATCGGCTCGATCGACCGGGCCGATTCCTGGGTCGCCGAGCAGTTCGCGGCGAAGCGGGTCGTGATGGGGTTTGGGCACCGGGTCTACAAAGACGGAGACGTGCGGGCGAAACTCCTCGGCAGGATGTGCCGGGCGCTCGCCGCCGGCACGCCCGCGGAGGCGCTCGAAGATCTCGCCGACCGGGTCGAGCGGATCATGCTCGAGAAAAAAGGGCTCCGCCCAAATCTCGACTGGCCCGCCGCCCGCGTCTACCACGCGCTCGGCCTGCCGGTGAGCGTGTTCACGCCGATCTTCGTCGTCGCGCGGATGAGCGGCTGGACCGCCCACGTGATCGAGCAGATCGGCGACAACTGTCTCATCCGGCCGCTCTCAATCTACTGCGGCGCGTTGCCACGCGACTACGTGCCCGCAACGTTGCGGCAACGGTAGGTAAAAAAAGGTGTCAGGACTCTTTTCCGTCCCGGAAAAGAGTCCTGACACCTTTTTTTAGGGCAGCGTTGCCGTTTGGCCGACGGCGGCCGGACGAACGAGCCCTGCCTGGCCGCTGGCCTGCGGCTCTGCGGCCGCAGGCTCGACGGTCGCCTGGACGGTGACGGTGGGCACGGCCCCCTCACCGAGGTCGGTCGAGATCTTGAGCTGTCGCTCGATCCGACCGGAGAGCGTGCCGGCCTCGAATGTCACCGGCAGGATGTGCACCGTCGCCGGCGTTTCCTTTGTTGGGCAGGAGAGGCACCCATCGGAGCAGGAGACGCCCGTCACGCAAAACGGTCGGTTGGCCCGGACCACCACGTTCTTCGTGGTCGTGCCACCCGGCTGCACCGTGCCGAGCGCGAGCAGCTGCGGGCTGACGGTCACCGCAGCCACCACGCGGCCTTCCACGTCCATCGGAATCTGGGCGGCCCGCGGATCGTTGGTCACGAGAATGAGCTGCCCCTTGACGTAGCCGGCCGGCGTCTCCGACTTGAGCCGCAGCATCAGGTCATAGATCGACTGCGACGGCGAGTGGGTGGGCTTCGAGAGCTGCACCTCGAAATTCGGGTTCGCACTGCGGACGTCCTTGATCTCCCACGGCGTGCTGCCGACGTGCGTGATCCGCACACTCCGCTCCGCCCCCTTCCCGAGGTCCACGTTGCCGAGATCGACGAACGGCGGATCGAATGTGACATCGCCGCGGATGTTGCCGGCGACGCGGAGCTGCACCTCGGCGTAGAACGGCTTGTCAAATGTGACCGTGATCGTGGCGCCATGCTGCCCGAGAAATGTCCGCGTGTTGAACTTCGCGATCACTTCGCTCGTCTCGTGCGTCTTGAGGTCTCGCTTGGTCACTTCGGGCGACGTGCAGCCGCAGCTCGTCCGTACGCCGACAACGTGCACGTCTTCCTTGTACAGATTCCGAAACGTGAAACGAAACTCGGTCTTGGAGCCGCGGGCGACGGTGCCGAAGTTATGGCTCGTCGCGGAGAACATCTTGTTCGCCCATTCCTGCGCGCCCGCCGCTTCGGCGGTCAGGGCGAAGAGCATCGCGACGATGGCGATCGGGGAAAGGCGAGACGTCACCGACGGGGCGGCGAACACGGAGAAAGCCCTGGAGGCGGAAGACTTGAGGACGGAAGATGCGATTGAACTAGGCCGTGATAGCAGCATGAAGAAGAGTAAGGATGCCATGAAAGCGTCGTCAAATGGGCGGGGGCTGAATGGCCGGCGGGGCTACGATCCGCCTCCACGCAAGTATCCCCCATCAGCAGTGTCGCGGCGGCCTGCGCGGGCTTTTTCGCGGGAAAATTCAGGTCCGGCCGGGGCACGACCGATACAGCCCTTGAAGTTTCCTATACTGGCAAAGTCGTCGGCGATCGAACCGGGCCAGCGCGGCCTGGAAATCATTCGGCGGCGAACGATCACCCAACGGGGGCGTACCGGTTTCGACCGGATGGCAAGAGGTTCAGATTGCGTGTCGTGGTTGGTCGGCTGGCCACGTTAAAAGTCGACCAAGCTTCAATTGCCGAAGCTCGTTTCTCTCTGGCTGCTTAACGAAGCAACCCCGAGCGATGGCCCCAGTCGGAAGGGTCTCCCAATCGGTCGCCAAATCCGACTCGCCCCGTTTCACCGCCTGGTACGGACGGGGTTAAAAAAGTTCCGGGCTGGCCTGTGACGCACCCTGTCGGCCGGGGACGCGCGGGCGAGACCTAAATTGACCGGATACACACGTAGACGTCTGTGCTGAAACATCACGGGACAGGGGTTCGACTCCCCTCGCCTCCACTCGAACAATTTTCGCAAAGTAGACCGCTTGCTCCGCAAGCGGATCCCCGCCGGCTCAATCAATCCGCCCAAACCGGCTTCTGACGACCCGTACCCCGTCGCCGGACGTTCGCTTCGGGCATCCATGCCCTCCGCTCACTCGATGCTGACTGCGCTCCGCCATCCTGGCTGCGCCGACCAATCCGCCCCAGGCGGATCGGTGCCCGAGCAACGCCGGCTCCCGGGGCACGGGTCACCAGAAGCCTCCCTCGTGCGGCGGTCCGATTGCTTCGGACGAGCGAGCCCGGGTCGGCTGAAGCTCGCGGAGCATTTGGACCGAGTCCTCGAGGGCCACCGCGACGCGACTTCTGCCGCCCGGGCGAGCGGCTGCGGTAGAGGGATCCGCTTGCGCCGCAAGCGGTCTACGCCAGTCTCAATTAACTCCAGCCTGGCTTGGGCTGGGGGTGCACCAGTGGCTGCGTCATGATACGGTCGCGAGCGGTGCGAACTTGGTCTCCCGAGAGGAGTTCGAGGGCGAGGTCGAACGAAATGTCGGCGTGCGGAGAGAGCGGCACGACTCGGCCCTGCCGCTCCTCGAACGACCGCGGGTTCGGGTAGTTCGTGCCCGGCTCGATACCGGTCACGTAGCCGTCGGCGAGGCCGCCCTGGTTTTTCCAGAGGGTGAGGCAGGGTAATTCGGCCGCCCGCCATGACAGCCGCGCGGCCTTGGTGGCATCGGGCGCGACGAGCATCGCCGCCGCTCGCCCGGATGCATCTGGCTGCAGCCGCATGAAGTGCACCTGCTCGCCGCGGCCGGCCTCGGGGGCGGCGTAGCGATTCCACGACGGCACGTCGCCGACGGCGGCGGCATCGCGCGGGGCAAGTTCCTCGACGTCGGCCACAAGCGAGGCCCCCGCGCCGAGCAGCGGCGGGCCGACATTCACGTGGTAGAGCATCTGCATCGTCGTCGGCCGGTCGGAGCGGTTTTCGACCCGGTCGGTCCAGGCCACCCGCGGTCGATCGGCCTCGAGCTCGATCCGGGTGTGCAGGCGGAGGTCATGGATCAGAAAACGCGTTTCATCCACCGCGCCGGTGAGCGCGACAGTGCCGTTTGCATCGTCGAGCGTCACGGTCACATCGTGGGCCGGCAGGTTGGCGATCCGCCCGTGCAAGCCGTGCAGCAACCGGCCGTTGGCCGCGAAGTCCGGGGCGCCGTTGCTGACGAGGCCACACCTGGCAACGAGTTCATCGAAGCCGTCGAGCCAGCCGATCCCCGACGGCTCCGTGAGCGGAACGTGCCGCGGATGCACTGGCCCTGCCGCCGGCGATTGCCAGCCCAGTTCGACGTCGCCGCAGTTCATCTTCCAGATGCCGAGGCCGCGGTCGGGCAGGACGATCGCCCGCGTGCTCCCCGCCACGAGCTCCACCTGCAAGACGCCCTCGCGCGGTCCGCCCCGCAGCCGCCGCGCCGTCACGCTCAGCGGCCCGAGTGATGCGGAGCATTCGCCGTCGATCGTGATGCACTTCTTTGCCATCGAAAACAGCTCCTGGAATAAGAAACCCTGCGACGTGGATCCGAAACCGAGTGAAGACTACATTACGGTCCCCCCGGAGCCAGAGCATTCCATGTCACATGCCGCACCGATCGCCATCGTTCTCGCCGCCGGGAAAGGGACCCGCATGGGGGGCGATCTTCCCAAGGTGCTCTTCGAGGCGGCGGGGAAGCCGCTCGTATGCTGGGTGCTCGACGCGCTGGCGGCAGCGGGGGTTCAGGACCGAATCGTGGTCGTCGGCTACCGGGCCGACATGGTGGAGCGGGCGTTGGCGGGCAGCCCGGGCGTGTCGTTCGCGCTGCAGCGCGAACAGCATGGCACGGGCGATGCGGTCGCTGCGGCGGCCGATGCGATCCGAGCCCGACTCGCAGGCGAGCCCGCCGACAGCCGCCGGCCCGTCGTGATCGTCTGCGGCGATTCCCCGATGCTTCGCCCGGAGAGCGTCACCGGCCTCTTGCAGGAGTTCTCCTCGCGCGATGCGTCGTGCCTGCTCGGCACGGCCGTGACCGACGATCCATCCGGCCTCGGCCGCATCGTGCGGGATGGCAACGGGCGGTTCACACGTATCGTGGAGCAGAAGGATGCAACGCTCGAAGAACGTGGCATCCGCGAGGTCAACATGAGCACCTACGTCTTCGAGGCCCGCGACCTGCTCGAGTCGCTCGCCAGCCTGCGGCCCGACAATGCAGCCGGCGAGTATTACATCACCGACTGTCACGGCATGCTGCTCGCTGCCGGCAAGGTCGTCGACGCCATCCCCTGCCTCGATGCCAGCGAGACCCTTTCCGTGAACACGCCGGAGCAACTCGCGGCCGTGGCCGAGGCGATCCTGAGACGGTAGGTCGACCCGGGATCCGCTTCCGGAGGAAGCGGTCTACGGGAGGAGTCATGTCCGACTTGATCCGCTGATCGCATGCGGTCAAATACGTCGTCGTCCGAGCCCTGCCGCCCCCGGGATCCCTCTCGCGCCCATGAACGACCTCAAGATCTTCGCCGGCCCCGCCAACGAGCCGCTCGCGCAGGATATCTGCCGTTACCTCAACCTGCCGATGGGGAAGATCACGCTCGGGCGGTTTCCCGATGGTGAGATCTCCTGCAAGATCGACGAAGACGTGCGCGGCCGCGATGTCTTCATCGTGCAGCCCACCTGCCCGCCAGTGAACGAGCACCTCATGGAGCTGCTCGTGATGATCGACAGCTTCAAGCGGGCCAGTTCATACCGGCTCACCGCCGTCATCCCCTACTTCGGCTACGCCCGCCAAGACCGCAAGGATGCAGGCCGCGTGCCGATCACGGCGAAGCTCGTGGCCAACCTGATCACCCGCGCCGGCGCCGATCGCGTGCTCGCGATGGATCTCCACGCCGCCCAGATCCAAGGCTTCTTCGACGTGCCGGTGGATCACCTCTACGCCGCTCCCGTGCTCAACAACCATTTTCAATCGATGGACCTGCCGCACGACGACATCGTCGTCGTGAGTGCCGATGCCGGTGGCATTAAGCGGGCGGTCGGCCATGCAAACCGCTTCGGCGTCCCGCTGGCGGTCGTCGACAAAAGGCGGATCTCGGCGGAGACGACGAAGAGCGCACACATCATCGGAGCGAGCGTCGAGGGGAAGATCGCCCTGATGTTCGACGACATGATCAGCACGGCCGGCTCGATCTGCTCGGCGGCCAACGTCGTCCACAGCCACGGCGCCAAGGCGATCTACGCCGCCGCCACCCACGGCCTGCTCGTCGGGCCGGCGATCGAGCGGCTGAAGGCGGCCCCGTTTTCCGGCATCATCATCACCGATTCGATCCCACTGCCCACCGAAAAGTCGCTGCCTCAGATCACGGTCCTCTCCGTGGCCAGTCTCCTCGGCCAGGCGATCAAGCGAATTCACCGCAATGAATCGGTTTCGATGATGTTTCAGTAAAGCACGCCCGCGGGGCTCGCGAGGCCCGCTTCGCGTCAGCCCTGGTAGACCGCTTGCTCCGCAAGCGGATTCCAAAACAAGATCCGCTTGCGGAGCAAGCGGTCTACCAGTCGGCTGAAAACCACGGGTTTCCGGGGCTCGGCTTGCGAAATCGTGGCGGGATGGCAGAATACTAGGCTCAAATCTTGGAGTTTTTCTCGGAGTTTTTTCATGAGCGAGTCTCTCGAAGTCGTGTCGCGGAAGGCGACCGGCTCCCGCGAAAGCCGTCGTTTGCGCCGCCAGGGGTTGGTTCCGGCCGTGCTGTATGGCCACGGCGAGAAGTGCGTCGACCTGGCCGCGAAGCGCGAGGCTCTGGAGGCCGTCGTGCGGCATGGCAGCCGCGTCGTCGAGCTGAAGGGGGCCGTGAAGGAGAGTGCCCTGATTCGCGAGCTCCAGTGGGACACCTTCGGTGTCGAGCCGATCCATGTCGATCTCCTGCGGGTCAGCAAGTCGGACCGCGTCAAGGTGAAGGTGCCGGTTGACATGAAGGGGGAGGCCCCCGGCCACCGAGCCGGCGGCGTGGTCACGCTGCTCGTCCACGAGATCGAGATCGAGTGCACTCCCGACGCGATCCCCGAGAAGATCCATGCCCAGATCGGCAAGCTGGAGTTGGGCGGCACGATCAAGGCGCACGACCTCGAGCTGCCGAAGGGCGCCCGGGTCGTGGGCGGTCACGATGAGACGATCGTCAGCTGCATCATTCCGTCTCACAAGGGCGAGGAAGCTGCCGCGGTACCCGGTGCCGCCGAACCCGAATTGATTGGCCGCAAGGCGGCCGAGGAAGGAGAGGGAGAAGCGGCCGAGGGCTGACCGCGAGTCCTCGCGGGTCCCCATGCCTCGCGAGCCTTATCCGGCGCAGACACGTGAAACTGCTGGCAGGCCTGGGAAATCCGGGGCGCAATTACGAGGGCACTCGCCACAACGTCGGCTTCGACGTCTTGGAAGTCCTCGCCAGCCGCTCCGGCTCTCCGGCACGCCGTCCCCGGTTTCAGGGCGAGACCACGCAGGTCGCGATTCGGGGCTGCCAGGCCCTGCTCTTGTGGCCGCTGACGTGGATGAACCTGAGCGGGGCCAGCGTCCTGGCTGCACGAGACTTCTACAAGATCGACGATGCCGACATCCTGGTGATATGCGATGATTTTCAGCTTCCAACCGACACGATCCGGCTGCGGGCAAGCGGCTCAGCGGGCGGTCAAAACGGCCTCGCCGACGTGCTCGCCCGGCTGGGCACCAACGCCATCCCGCGGCTGCGGGTCGGCATCGGCCCGGTGGCAGCCGGCTGGAAAACAGCCGACTTCGTGCTCGGCCGCTTCTCCAAATCGGAACGAGCTGCGGTCGACGTGTCAGTTGAACGGGCGGCCGACGCCGCTGAGGAATGGGTGGCGGTCGGTATTGAAGCCGCAATGAACCGCTACAACTGAATCCAGTATCCGCGCACGAAATCAGCTGTCAGACAAAGCCAACGGAACCAGAAACACGGAACCACAAACAAGGAGCAAGGCGATCATGGTGGTGTATGAAGGGATGTTCATTCTCGATGCCTCGAAGTATTCCCGCGATCCGGCGGGGATGGCGGAGCAGGTGGTCAACCTGATCCAGCAGCATGGTGGCACCGTGCTGGCCTCCCGCCTGTGGGACGAGCGGAAACTCGCCTACCCGATCAAGGGCCACAAGAAAGGCGTCTACTGGCTCACCTATTTCCGAATGCCGAGCGGCAATCTGGTGGCACTCGAACGGCAGTGCGAAATCACCGACGACATCCTTCGCAAGCTCGTCCTGAAGGTCGAGCCGCGGATCGCCGACGCCCTCGTCCAGCACGCGCTGGCGGGAGACGCCGGACAGCGGAGGACCTCGGCGGCCCCCGCCACGCCCCACGCCGCCGCCACGGAGTAAAAATCCCCTCGCCGAAAAGCCGTCGCCGGCCGGCCCTTGCACCCCCCGGCCGGAAGGGCTACATTGCTTGACAGTTGTACAGTATTTCGACAGCAGTTCAGCAACGGCATCAGTATTCTGAAGGAGGTAGAGCCATGGCGAGTTTCAACAAGGTGGTCCTGCTGGGAAACGTGACCCGCGATCCTGAGCTTCGCTACATCGCCAACGGAACGGCGGTCACCGACATCGGCCTGGCCGTCAACGACCGCCGTAAGACGGCGACGGGAGAATGGGTCGAGGAGACCACGTTCGTCGACGTGACCCTCTGGGGTCGCACTGCCGAGGTTGCCGGCGAATATGTCACCAAGGGCTCGCCCCTGTTGATCGAGGGCCGCCTCAAACTCGACACCTGGGAAAAGGACGGCAAGAAAAACTCAAAGCTCCGTGTCGTTGGCGAACGCATGCAACTGCTTGGCTCGCGGGGTGACGGCCCGCGGGGGGATGGTGCGCGTCCCGCCAAGGCCCGAGCGGCTGGTGGTCGCCCAGCCCCCCAGGTCGACGAATACGATCAGTCCGGAGGGTATGATGCCGCTGTTTCAGGCGGCGCGGAAAGCTCGGGCCCGGTGGGTTCCGACGACGACATCCCGTTCTGAGCCCACACTCATTCACCCAGCCCACTCGCCCCCAACAACTACATCCAGACATTCCAGAGGAGCCCCATCATGCCCACGAAGGAAATGCCCAAAATCTCCCCCGCCCAGTTGCAAGGAAGTCGTTCCCACATGCCCAAGGGCAAGCGGGGCGGCATCGAGCTTTTGCTCGTCCATAACGTCGAGCACCTCGGGAAGCAGGGCGAGGTGGTCGAGGTGAAGCGCGGCTACGCCTACAACTATCTCCTCCCCCAGGGGTTGGCCACGGTTGCCACAGAGCATCACAAGCGGATGGTCGAGAAGCACCGCGCGAAGCTCGAGGAGATCGCCCGTGAGCGCATGGCCGGGCTGCGAAGCCTGCTCGAGGAGCTTGCGCGCACGAGCGTCACGATCGAGGCCAACGCCAACGACGAAGGACATCTCTACGGCTCCGTGGGTGCTCCCGAGATTTCACGGTCGCTCAAGCAGCAGGATCTCATGGTCTCCCCCGACCAGATCATCCTGCAGGGGCCGCTTCGTGAGGTGGGCCTTTACACCGTCCGGATTCGTCTTGCCTCGGAAGTCGAGGGCGACCTCAAGGTCTGGGTGGTTCCGTCGAGCGGTGACGCTGCCTCCAAGTAGCTCAATGCTTTTGTCTTGAGCCACGGCCGAGGAGGCCGGAGTTCATTCGCGTCGCGAGGGTCGCTTCGCCGAGGAATCGTCACGCAGGGAGGCTGATCGATGGCGTCATCGAGAGAAGCTGCCGGGCCGCGGAGCGGGCCGGGCGCCGAAAGCAGCCGCCGGCAGCAGCGCCGCCGCGAGTCGGGCCCGAGCGATGCCGGGCGGGGGCTTTTGCCGGTCGAGCGTCCCGCCAACGTAGACGCCGAACGAGCGGTCCTCGGCAGCGTGCTGCTGAAGCCCGACGTCTGCGACGACGTGGCTCTCATCCTCCGGCCTGAAGACTTCCATGACGAGGCCCATCAGGTCCTCTTTCGGCATCTGCTCGAACTGCATGACGGCGGCAAGCGGATCGACGCCACCATCGTGCTCGAGCGGCTGCGGTCGAAGGGGGATCTCGAACGCATCGGTGGCGCGGCCGCGCTGGCGGAAATTCTTCAGGCGGTGCCCCATGCCGCCCATGCCACGCACTACGCGCAGATCGTCCGCGACAAGGCTATGCTGCGGTCGCTGATCGACGCGAGCACCGACATCCTCCGCGATGCCTACGACTCGGTGGACGAACCGCGGGAGCTGCTGGCCCGCGCTGAGTCGAAGATCTTCGAAATCCTCGAGCATCGCAGTTCGGCCGAAGCGAAGCCGATCAACGAGGTGCTTGAAGACGTGATGGTCCGAATGGACGCCCGCATGAAGCACGAGCACGCCCTGGGCGGCGTGGAGACGGGCTTCACCGACCTCGACACGCTCTGTGGCGGCCTCCACAATTCCGAACTGATCATCCTGGCGGCCCGGCCCAGCATGGGAAAGACGGCGTTTGCGATGAACATCGCCGAGCACGCGGCGATCACTGCCAAGCAGCCGGTGCTTTTCGTGAGCCTGGAAATGGCTTGCCTCGAACTCGCCGACCGTCTCCTCTGCTCGGCGGCGCAGGTCAATGGGCATCGACTCCGCAACGGCACGATCTCCCAGGAAGACCGGCGACGGCTCGTGCAGAAGTCAGCCGAAATCAGCAACTCGCCGCTCTACATCGACGACACACCTGGCCGCACGCTCACCGAAATCGCCGCCGTCGCCCGCAGGCTCAAACGCCGCCAGGGCCTTTCGCTCATCGTCATCGACTATCTCCAGCTCATCGAGCCGGACAACCCACGCGACCCGCGGCAGGAGCAGGTGGCGCGGATCGCACGGCGACTGAAGATGATGTCACGCGAACTCGACATCCCGGTGCTCTGCCTCGCACAGCTCAACCGGCAGGCGGAGGCCTCGCGCGACAACCGTCCCCGCCTGAACCATCTCCGCGAATCGGGCGCCATCGAGCAGGATGCCGACGTGGTGATGTTCGTGCATCGCGAGGAGTATTACCAGACGACCGAAGAGGATCGCGAACGGGTGAAGGGCCAGGCGGAAATCATCATCGCCAAGCAGCGCAACGGTCCCATTGGCGACGTGAAGCTCCTCTGGCAGCACGACTTCACGCGATTCGTGAACCTCGAACACCGCCCATACGACGAGTTCGAGCAGTTTTCGAGTTTTTAGTTACACGGAAAACATGAGCATCCTGCTCATTTTTCCTTGGCGGGCTCCGCCCGCTTGCGCGAACCCGGCCCTCCGAGCCTAGCGCCCGCAGTAGGACAGGCCTCCGTGCCTGCCATGTAACCGGAGGTGAAGGGATCGGCTGAAGATCGCCGAGCATTTGGACCGATTCTTCGAGGGCCACCGCGAGGCGACTTCTGCCGTCCCTGAGCCGGCGATGCTCGCAAGGCCATGAAGGCTAGCCGCGGCGAGTGCGGTCGGTGCCGGGGATGACGTCAAGCTCGAGGCCGTCGTTCTCTCCCCGCTCGAGCCGCTCCCACGCGATCGCGCCCATGGCCGCGTTGTCGGTGCAGAGCGAACGCGGCGGAATGAAGACATCGATGCCGCGTCGGCGACCGAAGGCCTCGAGCGATTCCCGCAGGAGCGTGTTGGCCGTGACGCCGCCACCGATCGCCAACGACTTCGAGCCGGTGCGGTCGATCGCAAGTTCCACCTTCGCGAGGATCGCATCGACCGCCGCCTGCTGAAACGAGGCCGCCAAGTCTGCGAGCCGCTGGCCCGTGGGAGACGGCGTGTCGGCAGGCGCCCCGGGGGGCCGCACGAGATACCGCAGCGCCGTCTTCAGGCCGCTGAAGCTCAGGTCGATCCGCTCGCGGTCGGCGGCGAGCGGCCGTGGCAGGCGGTGGGCCTTCGGGTTGCCCCCGGCCGCGGCCCTCTCGATCCAGGGCCCACCGGGGTAGCCGAGCCCGAGCAGGCTCGCCGCCTTGTCGAAGGCCTCGCCGGCCGCATCGTCGATGGTGCCGCCCAGGCGATCGAGTTCGAGCGGCGAATGGGCATGGAAGAGCGAGGTATGGCCGCCGCTCGCGACGAGGCCCACGCAGGGATAGACATTCGCCTGCGGATGGGCCAACTGGCAGGCGTAGAGATGGGCGGCGATGTGATCGTAGCCCACGATCGGAATGCCGAGCGACGCGGCGATCCCCTTGGCTGCGGCGAGCCCCACCAGGAGCGAGCCGACAAGCCCGGGCCTGACGGCCACGGCCACGGCCGCAAGGTCGGCGCGGGTGATGCCGGCTCCCGCGACTGCTTCGTCGATCACCGGGATGATCCGCTCGACATGCGCCCGCGACGCCACCTCGGGCACGACGCCACGCCACCGCGCATGGAGTTGATCCTGGCTGGCGACGACGCTCGACAGCACGGTGCGGTCGCGGGCGATCACCGCCGCCGCCGTCTCGTCACAGGTCGTCTCAATCGCAAGCAACAGCATTGCGGAGATCATACCCGGGCGGTGCGAAACCGATTTCGATCCCGTCGCAAGGGCAGGATGCCGATGTTTCGCGTGAAGGCAGACAGGCACGGAGGCCTGTCCTACGCATTGCGCTAGGCCCGGAGGGCCGGGTTAGCACCAGCGGGCGGAGCCCGCCAAGCGAAAATCGGCAGGATGCCGATGTTTCGCGTGAACTCAGAAGTCGTACCAGACACCAAAGCCGTAGCGATTCTGGTTGTAGAAGACGAACTCGTACTGCGGATCGGAGCCATAGAGATATTCGAAGCCGAGGCGGAAGAGCTTTTCGCTGCGTCGGCCGCGCCAGGCCCAGCCGGCCTGCACGCAGACGTTGCCGCCCCAGTCGAGTTCCTGCCGCGACATGCCGTTCACGGCGAGGAAGGGCGCACCGAGCGCGCCGGTCGGCCGGGCCTGGATGAGTTCCGCGCCGAACTGCCCCTCCCAAGGCTCCGACCCGCCGGCGTTGTAAAATGCCCAGCCGACCTCACCGTAGATCCGCAGCCAGTCGTAGGGGTAGTAGGAGTTGCCCCACACGAAGCAGTCGCGGACGTAGTTCACGCGGGGAAACCACGGATACCGCAACATCGATTCATCGCCGAGATGCGCGCTGTTGTGGTAGTAGGCAAGCTTTGTCTGCCAGCGGCCGATGCCGTAGACGAGCGGTACGCCAAAGCGATAGTCGCCGGAGCGGAAATCCCGCTCGTCTTCCGGATCGAGCCGCACGAACGCCGCCCCCTCGATCTGCACCTCGAATCCCTGCGGATGCACGACCGAGTCGGAGCCGTAGCGGAGGATCGAGGCCCGACCACCGAGGGTCGTGTCCCACAAGACACCCTCTCGCTTGGTGGGCTCGAAGACACCGGGGTTGGTGTCGTAATACATCACGGAGCCGATCCGCGGCTCCTTCGGCCCGGCGAGGTAGCTCGTGTAGATGAGGTTGTTTGGGAGCATCTGCCAAAACCACGGCTTCGGCGCCCAGAGGTCGACGAAGTCCTCCGGAAATCCGGCGTTTGGCAGGAAGAGCTCTTCCTCGGCGGGGGGCATCGCCTCGTAGGGCACGTCGAGCACTACCGGCCCCTGCGGTCGGGTCGGCGGCAGCTCATACACCGACGGCGGATCGATTGTCGCCTGACCGGCAGCCGGGCACGCGGCGACCGCGAGCAGGACGGCAGTGAAACCGAGCAGGAGTCGATGGAGCATGTGGATGCGCACGGGCGAACACGGCAGGAACAGGCAACGCAGTGACGCATGCCGGCGCCGGAGAGACGCGTCACTCTAGGGACGCACACCACCCCGGCCACAGAGAGATCGGCATACCGGCATCGCAGCAACAGGCGGCCATTGGACTCGGAAGGGAGTGGTCACAACACGGGAAAGGAGGGTAAGATCGCGACTCTTTGGTCCGGGCTAGATCTCCCCTTTTCATCCGATCCCCCGCATGCCCCAGCCTGCTTCATCTTCGGAAAACGCCTCCGCCGCCCGCTGTGAGGACGCCATTGCGACGGCGCTGGGCCGCATCCCGAGCGGACTCTTTGTCATCACGTGGCGTCATGAGGACGCCGACCGCACGATGCTCGCCAGCTGGGTCATGCAGGCTGGATTCGCGCCGCCGGCTTTGACCGTGGCCGTGGCCGCCTCGCGTGATCTGCTCGCGGCGATCGCCGGAGGCACGCCGTTCGTGATCAATATTCTCTGCGAGTCGCAGCGGCCACTCTTGGCACGGTTTGGCCGTCCTGCCGCTCCCGGCGAGGATCCATTCGCAGGCCTCGACATCATCCGCAGCCCGTGCGGCGCGGCGGCGCTCGCCAGCGGCTCAGGCTGGCTCGAATGTCGTGGCACGGCGCAGGCCACCGGTGGCGACCATGTGATCGTCGTCGCGGAGGTGACGGCGGCCGGCAATGGCTCGGGAGAGCCGTCTCTGGTGCACACGCGCCGTAATGGGCTACGTTACTGAGATGGAAGCCATGCCAAATCATCGTCTACCGCCATTGCATCCACTGCTCCTCATTGCCTGCCTGCTCGGCATCGTGCTGGGAGGCTGCTCCGGGCAGCCGAACCCCGGCCAAGAACAGGCGGCTGGTGTCGGTGGCGTGAAGCGGTTCATGTTTCTCACCAACGGCGACGACCCGTTTTGGGATGCGCTCGGAGCCGGTCTCGCGGAGGGTGCGAAGCAGCATGGGCTCGAGGCGAAGGGGCTCAAGGCCGTTCTCGAAAAGAACAATGGCACGGCCCAAGGGCAGATCGAAAAACTCCGCCAGTTCGCCAGCCAGTCCGACATCGCGGGCGTGGCAATCTCCGTGATCCAGGCGGAAAACGCCGCGATCGTCGAGGAGATGAAAAACCTCGCCGCGAATGGGGTGAAGGTGATCACGGTCGATGGCGACGTGAACCGGGCGACGTTCCGTGATGCCCGGCCGTATTACATCGGCACCGACAACATCGCGGGCGGACAGCTGCTCGGCGCCGCTGCACAGAAGCTGTTTGCCAGCCGCGGCACGTCCTCCGGCGGCTACGTCCAGTTTGCCGGCTTCACCGACAACGACAACGCGCGCGCCCGCATGAACGGATTCAAGCAGGCCGTTGGCGACGCCTACCGCGAGGTGGACCGGATGAGCGATGAGATGGATCTCTCGAAGGCCCGCGACAACGTCCGCAGCGCCCTCGTCAACCATCCCGAACTCATCGGGCTCGTGGGCATCTGGGCCTACAACGCGCCCGCGATCGCGGAGGTCACGGAGGAGCGCGGTGTCCGCGACCGCCTCACGATCGTGACGTTCGACGCCCAGGCAGCCGCGCTCGACCACATGGCCGGCGGCCGCATCGACGCGATGGTGGCCCAAAACCCGTTCGAGATGGGGATCAAGACGGTGCGGCTCCTCACAGCCCTGCTTGAAGATGACAAGGCAACGGTGATGGAGATGTTTCCACGGGCGGGCGAGCCCGACGGTGATCTCCACACCACCGGTCTGCGGCTGATCGTGCCCGACGCCGACACGCCGCTCGAGGCGGCCGCATTCGCGAGGGACGGCGTCGAGGTGATGCCTCTCTCCACGTTCCGCGCGTGGCTCGCGAAGCACGGCCTGTCGAGTTCTTGAAGGGCGCTGGCGATGCCGCAACCGGATGCGTCTCGACGTGGATCGTGGCTGCTGCGGCCCGGTGAATGGGCGCTCGTGCTGGCCATCGCCGTCGCCATCGCGGCCACCGCCGCCATCGACGCCAATCACAGCTACTTCTTCCGTCCGCTGGAAAGCCTCCGCGACATCGCCCGCAACACGGCACTCCTGGGCATGTTCGCCCTCGGTGCCACCGTGGTCATCATCGCCGGGGGCATCGACCTGTCTGCCGGCTCGATGATCGCGCTCTCCGGCACCGTCTGCGCCACGACGATGCTCGCCCTTTCGCCGCAGGCGATGATGGCCTTCAAGCCGGTGGGGCCGGCCGTGGTGGCGGTGGCGATGGCCGCGAGTCTGCTCGCCGGGTTCCTCGTCGGCACGCTGCATGCCTGGCTGATCACGGCGATCCGGCTGCCACCGTTCATCGCGACGCTCGCCACGCTCGTCGGCCTGCGAAGCCTGGCCCGGGCTCTTTGTGAGAGCAGCACAGCCGCGATCACGCCGACGAAAAGCGCCCTCATCAACGTCGCCGATCCGCTCTTCAAGACGATCCGCGACAATGTCTGGATTCCGGTGGCCGTCTTTGCCGTGTTGGCAGTCGTCACCTGGCTGATCCTCACCCGGACCGTTCTCGGCCGCCATCTGCATGCGCTCGGCGGTAACGAACAGGCGGCCCGGCTCGCCGGCATCCGCACCGACAACGTGAAGTGGTTCGCCTACTGCTACGGCGCGATGACGGCGGCCCTGGCCGGGCTCTTCTACGTCGCCAACGAGTCGGTCGCCGCGCCGGTCAACCAGGGCCGCGGTCACGAGCTCAACGCGATCGCGGCCGCCGTCGTCGGCGGCTGCTCCTTGGCAGGCGGCGTGGGCACCGTGCCGGGCACCGTGCTCGGCACGATCTTCCTGCGGGTCGTGATCGACGCGGTCTCGAAGATCATCAAGACCGGGGCCGACGTCTACGAGGGGCTGATCGTGGGCGTGGTCGTCGTCATCGCCGTGACGTTCTCGCAGCTCGGCCAGATGGGCCGTCACGGCCGTCGGCTGCTGCCGGGGCCGCTCGGTCTCTGCGTGATTCCCTCGCTCAGCCTGATCTGCGGGGGCGTCGCCACGATGACCGCGGGCCGCAATGCCGGGCTCGCAGCGGGCCTCCTCGCGCTCGTGCTCCTGTCGATCCTGCGGGCATGGGAATCGCGTCGGGCGGCGACCGCAGGGTGAACCGATGAGCGACGCCTTTCCTGCCGATGCCGTCGTAATGCGTTCGATCACGAAGCGGTTTCCCGGCGTCGTGGCGCTCGACGGCGTCACGCTCGCCGTACGCCGCGGCGAGCTCCATGCGATCTGCGGCGAGAACGGCGCCGGCAAGAGCACGCTCATGAAGATCCTCTCGGGCGTCTATAGGCCCGACGAGGGCACGCTCGAGGTAGATGGATCGCCCGTTTGCTTCTCCTGCACCCGCGATGCCGAGCAGGCGGGCATCGCGATCATCCATCAGGAGCTCGCCCTCGTCGAAGAACTGCCGGTCATGGCGAATGTGTTCCTGGGCCGTGAGCGGCGCGGCCGCTTCGGCCTCGTCGACGACCGCACGATGGCCGAGGAGTGCGGCGGGCTGCTCGCGTCGCTCGAATGTCAGGTTTCCCCGCACGACCGCACCGGCAGCCTCCGCGTCGGTGACCAGCAACTCGTCGAGATCGCCAAAGCGCTTTCGCTCGACGCCCGGGTCCTCGTGATGGACGAGCCCACGAGCGCCCTGACCGAGGCGGAATCGGCCCGGCTCGAGCGGACGATCCAACGGCTCCGCGAGCGTGGCACCACGATCCTCTACATTTCGCACAAGATGGACGAGGTCTTCCGACTCGCAGACCGGATCACGGTGCTGCGCGACGGCCGGCACGTGAAGACGGTGGACCGCGCCGCCACGTCGCCCCAGGAGATCACCGGCTGGATGGTGGGCCGCGAAATCGCCCGCCATGACTTCCATGCGCTGCGGATTCGCGGTCGCCGCGTGCTCGAGGTCGAGCACCTCTCGCTCCCCTGGCCCGAGCACCCGCGGGGCTACCGGCTCGACGACATCTCGTTCGACCTGCATGCCGGCGAGATTCTCGGCGTGGCCGGGCTCATGGGCGCCGGCCGCACGGAACTGCTCGAGACGATCTTCGGGGCCGTGGAGCCGATTTGGACGGGCCAGATCCGTGTCAATGGCCGACCGGTGCGGTTTACGCATCCGCGCGAGGCCTGCGCCGCGCGGATCGCCATGGTGACGGAAGACCGCAAACGGCTCGGGCTGTTTCCCGATCTCGACGTTGCGGCCAACGTGAGCCT
>Ga0172376_10001492_pt1 | contig 29905 bp, 55 predicted proteins | sample Lak35m_FD_121114 | JGI IMG/M metagenome (GOLD analysis project Ga0172376, IMG submission 121114) | Freshwater microbial communities from Kabuno Bay, South-Kivu, Congo - kab_092012_35m | ecosystem: Environmental > Aquatic > Freshwater > Lake | place: Democratic Republic of the Congo: South-Kivu...
AGTGAATAAGGCCGATAAAACCGATGGTCTATCACAAAAGGCCGTAGATGCTTATCGCCGTGAGAATCCAGGTTCAAAGTTAAAAACAGCCGTTACAGAAAAGAATCCAAAAGGTAAACGAGCTGCACGCCGTAAATCATTCTGCTCTCGCATGGGTGGTATGAAGAAACGCCTTACGAACCCAGAAAATGCTCGTGATCCAGATAGCCCAATCAACAAGGCATTACGCCGTTGGAATTGCTAATAAATGACACAGTTTAGTACCCACACGAACGAATTTTTAAATACCAACAAGACCATCTATGAAGTGGTCATGTTGGCAGACCGTTATGGTAATCTCGCTGGTGGTACTGGTGGTACCTCAGTTGATGGTTTTGGCCGTTTGCGTGTCGGTAATCCACACACTATCTTTGAATCAAGTAATCGTTTTCAATTAAATGAAGCCTTCTCATCTTCAAATACAGCGAACACTACAATTACATTTGTGGATAATGATGGTTGTGTTAATCTTACCGTTGGTACCGCAGCTACAGATAGTATTGTAAGAGAAACAAAGAAAGTATTTCCATATCAACCAGGTAAATCATTACTTGTTTTAAATACCACAACATTTTCTGAACCACAAGCCAATCTTACACAAAGGGTTGGTTATTTCAGTGCCAACAATGGTGTTTACTTAGAACAGGAAGGAAATACCGCATACATGGTGATGCGTAGTCAATCAAGTGGTGCATCATTAGCAAATAATCGTATCGCACAATCCGATTGGAATGTAGATAAATTTGATGGTTTAGGTCCAAGTGGTTATACATTAGACATGACCAAATCGCAAATCTTCTGGTCAGATTTTGAATGGCTTGGTGTTGGTACCGTAAGAACAGGTTTTGTAATTAATGGTGAATTGGTAATGGCTCACAAGTTTCACCATGCCAATCTTGGTGAATCAACTTACATGACCACAGCCTGTTTACCAATTCGTTATGAAATATTTAATACTGGTGTAACATCAAGTAATAGCACGATGAAACAAATTTGTAGTGCTGTTATTTCTGAAGGTGGTTATAATCAAGTAACCATTACAAGGTCATCATCAACAGGAATTACGGGCAAAACATTACCATCTGGTGGCGTAAAAACTCCAATGATTAATATTCGTTTGAAAAGTGGTAGAACGGATGCGATTGTCATACCTTCTTCAGTGACAATGTATGGTTTTCAAAATACACCATTTAAAATTTACATTATGAAAGATGGTACATTACAGAACACCACATGGACAACTACAGACACAAAAAGTTCTGTTGAGTATGATTTAACCGCAAACACAATTACCGGTGGTACAATTGTTTATGAAGCAGTTTTTAAAGGACAAGAAACAGTAGCACCATTACTTTTAATGGATCATTTCAATCATTCTTTACAACTTACAAGAGACTTAGGCAAAACAGAAGGTAACGTATTTTCTATAGTTGTAGAGGCGACAACAAACAACGATAAAGCACTTACAACATTATCTTGGCAAGAACATACAGTTTAAAAAGGGGAAACAAATGTCTATCTATGACAAATCAATCAAAAACGTAGCTGAAGCCGCTGCAAAAATCATGGGTGAAGCATTGAAAGGTAATCAACATAAAATTGATGCCAACAAGAATAACAAAATTGATTCACATGACTTCAAATTACTTCGTGCTGGTAAGAAACCAGAACAAGTAAAAGAATCTGGTGAAATGGGTCCTGTAAAAAATACTATGGGTTCAGTAATGATGAAGCATAAAACATCAGGAAAAGAAATCAATATTATAAACACTCCTGAAGCCATTAAGCAACACCAGGCAAGAGGCTATGAGAAACTTTCTACAGTAAAGAAAGAAGAAGTGGAACAGTTAGATGAATTGTCACCATCAACTCTTACATCTTATAGACATAAGGCTAGAGATAGTGAATTAAGAAATAAAGAAACCGTTCGCCGTGATGCTGAGTTTCAGCAGCAAGCAACGAATCCTAGAGTAGCAGCCAAATCTGCTGCCTATGCTGTGAAAGCCCAGGCAACAGCTGAAAAACGCCGTGCTGGTATAGAGAAAGCGACTAGTCGTTTATCAAAAGAAGAAGTGGAACTCCAAGAAATGAGTGATATGATTGATGCTCTAATTCAAGAGTATGAATCAAAAGGTGGAACATATAGACACAAAGGCACATATGGTTACGGTGGTAAAGGTGCCGAGCATGGTGAGACAGATTATAAAAAAGAAAATGATCTGTCTAAAGCAACAGAAAAACCAGCCAAAAAGAAATATGGTTCACGCCAAAATTATGTTCGTTCAACTCGTGTCAATGAGTCTTTTTCTGAACTTCTACAAAAATATACCGAAGGTGGTGTAAAATCACTGAACGAATCAATGTATGTTTTACAAGAAGAAGCCGACAATGACCAATTTACTGCTGAACTAGAAAAATCCAAAAAGAAAGATGCTGGTCAGGATCGTAATGATAAAGCGATTGCTGCTGGTGCCACACAATCAGTAAAATCAGTCAGTGAAGAAGTAGATAACATAGAAGAAGCAATGAGTCATCAAGCTGCGACTACGATGAAGCACATCAAACCAGGAACTTTAAGACAAAATTATGGTGATAAGAAAGATGCTGCTAACATTAAACCTGGAATTTCAGGTGTTGCGGACAGATTAGCCATGCTTAATAGAGCCAAAAAAGAAGGTCGCCTTAAAGAGGATCAAGAACAGATTGATGAGAATCTTCCAATGACCAGTCTAAAACCAGGCCATGATGAAAAGGCCGCAAGATTTTTAGCTCGTCAAGTAAAAGGCACACCAGTTAAAGGTAAGGCTCAAAGTGCTCCACAAAAAGAAGGCGGCATGAAGAAAGTTAAGGAAGAAGTAGAACAGCTAGATGAAGGTCCATTTTCTTCCGGTGCATTAAAACCATCTAAAGAATTTTTGGACAAAGCAAAGAAAGTTCCATCAAAGGGCACGATTCGTGGTAAAGATCATAAAGGTGTTTATACTTCTAAGACGGTAAACGGCAAAGAAGTTTCCCGTGTATATGAAGATGCAGAACAGGTTGATGAACGCACAATGACCGAACCAGAAATGAAAGAGCGTGAGCGTATCGTTAAGGGTATGAAGAAAGGCCTATCTGGTTTCAAACAGCGTTATGGTGAGCGTGCTAAATCTGTTCTTTATGCCACAGCATCCAAGCAGGCCATGAAAGAAGAATCTGAATCTGAACATTACAAAGCTGGTCACGATTATGCTTCAGACCACGCACAAGATTCTGGTTTTAAAGTAACTGCTCGTGCAAGAAAGAAAGAGATGTTGTCTGATAATCCTCATAAAAAAGGGACACCAGAACACGCTGATTGGCATAAAGGTGCTTTAGCCGGTCACCAAATGGCTTTAGATAACATGTAAGGTGTAACCATGTATAATACTGCCATCAAAACTAGAATGAAGGACTAAGAATGAAAAAAGCATCGGATGTTTTTAAGTCTATCCGATTTGCCAAAGGAGAGCCTCGTGGTAAACCTCATTTATCTACTGACGATGAGGAACACGGGGCAGTTGGTGAAAAGGAATTTAATCAACAAGTTCAACATGTAAAGAAACGGGCTATGCAAGAAGAAAAGAAAGATAAGTATGACGAAGGTGAATATGACCAAGAAGGTGATATGGCGAAATCAGACCTTCGTTCAATCATAGCAAACGCACAAAAACTCCATGATATGATTGATGATGCCGATAATCTTCCAGAATGGGTTCAATCTAAAATTACAGTGGCTGAAGATTATATGTCAACCGTTGCAAATTACATGACGGCTGAAATGTCTGAGGCCGTGAAAAAACCTAATGCTACCACTCGTCATCTAAGGCAATATCCAGTCAGTGATAAGGATGTGGCTAAACCTGTTTTTAAAGACCCAAGTCCTATGATGAAAGACAGTATTAAGCAAGATAAAATCCGCAGTCTAAAAAATCTTATTGCTGTTGCCAAAGTAAAAGGCGTTCATCATAAAGTCAAAGAATACGAATCAGAATTGAAAAAGTTGAAAGAAATGGCGGAAGAAACTGAATACCTTGAAGAAAAGAATAAACCAACCAATCCAGAATTATGGTCTAGAGCAGTATCTATGGCCCGTTCTAAGTTTGATGTATACCCTAGCGCTTATGCTAATGGTTGGGCTGCTAAGTGGTATAAATCAAAAGGCGGTGGTTGGAAATCTGTAAGTGAGGCTAAAGAAAATCCACCTTTTGATCCACCATACAAGACCGTGAAAAAAGATGTAGTTGATAAGTCTGGTGCAAAACATGGACCAATGTCTATAGCCAAGCATTTAGCAAAAACAGCCGCACAAAAACAAGCCACTGCGAAGAAACCATTAAAAGAATCTCGCAAAGCTGAAATTGTAAAAGAAATTGTTAAGAAAAAGAAAGATGAAAAGGCCAAAGACAAATTTGAGGCCGATCCGACTTTATCTAGTGAAGTTATGAAAGATTGATACGGATAAATAACAGAACAAATCAAATTTCTAGGAGAGATAAAAATGTCACTTTGGTCAAACACAGATGCAAACACTAGCGTTCCAAAGTTTGCACCTTCAACTGTAAAGTTAGAAAATACACAAGATAATAGCAATCTAATGTATGCTAACACTACAGCGGATGCTTTCATCACTGGAGCGACAATCGGTGTATTCGGTGTGTCACCAGATGAAACATTTGGAACAGGAAACGTTGGTACATTAACAATTGTGGCCGCTGGTACAGGCTTCACAGCACGTCCAACTCTTACAATCACTGGTGCAAATACAACGCAAGCAACGGCACTTGCCAATGGTACAGTTGTTTCTGCAACAATTACCAATGCTGGTACTGGTTATGCTGTAGGCAATACATTCACCGCAACTGCTGGCACAGGCACTTCAGCTGTTCTTACAATCACCACAGTTGATGGTAACGGTAACGTAACTGCTGTTTCTATTACAACAGCTGGTGATTATACCGTTCTGCCAACCCTTACAAACAACCCATTTACTTCAAACACTGGCTCTGGTACAGGATTCACCGCCAATCTCGCAATCGGTGTCGGTTCTACACAAATCACTGCTGCTGGTGAAGCCTATGAAGCAAACAGTGTGGCCGTAACTGTTGGTGGTTCTGGTGGTACAGGTGCTTCTGTAACTGCTGGTTTAACTGGTCAAGACGCAAGTAACAAAGGTGCTCATGCTGGTTGGATATTACGCACTGTAGGTTCTGGTGGTCGTGCTGGTCGTGTAAACGTTGAAACTCTTGTTGCTATGGGTTCAATGACTGGCGATGGTGATGACGATACCGTTGTAGCACCGTAATGCGGTTTAAGCAATATGTTACTGAAATGGAATCCATCACATTGGCGATGGATTCCGAAGACCTTGTTGATGTTATAAATCAACAATTGGAGGCTGAACTCTCACAGAATTTTTCATCACCCGAATCTGGATTTGAAAAACTCCGTGAGATTGTCAGTGGCTATGGTGGAGAAATGCCACCACTCAGTGACTTAGATTCCGAAGGAGATGAAATAGCAATTGATGTGAATGAAGATTTAGTTTTGTATGTAATATATTCCTTGACAGATGCTGGTGATTATGAATTCTATGCTGAAATTACAGATGATGAAGGCCTTGAAGAAATCATGTCTGAAGGGGATGACGAAGAAGAAAAAGACTAATGTTTGAAGATTTAAATAATGAAAACTTTATCATCTATGCTATGAAGGCCTATGATAAACCAAACTGCCTAATGAGTGAGTTCAAAGAAGATATGAAGAAGTTTAATTATCTTAAAAGACTTTTTCATAAGTATCGCAAAGCAGGAGAACTAAGAGAACAATTAGTTTTGAATCATCTTGTTGTAATATATAATGTCTTTGGCCCTGAACCTGCAACAAGAATGCTCTTTTACAGAATGTCCAAAGAAGATTATTCGGCTTTGAAGACGTATTTGATTTTTTTAAACTGGATGCCAAATGTTGTAAAAGGTATCAAGGGTCAAGATATAAGATCGTCAGACATAGAGGTAGACATGACGATAGCAGAGGCACTCAGGAAAATTAAATGAAAAAATTTAAGCAGTATCTTGTTCCAAAAGAAGAAAGAAATACCGATTCTCCAAAATCTTTAGTAGAACAAGCCTGGGCTCGGGCAAAAGAAAAAATTGAAAATAATCGGATTGTTATTGAACCTACGATTATAGAGCATGTTCAGCCCAAACAACAATTACTCACTGAAGAAATTATACCTGAAGAAAAACCACAACCACCTGTAGATTTAATTTCTGAGGTCGTAAACACTGGTGCCGACAGTGTTTTGTTAAAATTAAACAAAGGTGAAAAAGGTGACAAGGGAGATAAAGGAGACAAAGGTGATCCTGGGCCACAAGGTGAACGTGGTATTGCCGGTATTATGGGTCTTCGTGGTGAAATAGGTCTTCCAGGTCCCGAAGGCAAACAAGGTAAACAGGGTATCAAAGGTGATGTTGGTCCACAGGGTAAAACCGGAGGCAAAGGGCCAAAAGGTGACCGAGGAGAAAAAGGTGATCCTGGGCCACAAGGACCACAGGGGGAACAAGGCCCCGAAGGACCGCCAGGACCACAAGGGCCTAAAGGTGATTTACCGGATATTGCACCATTCTTAGAAAAATTCAATAAACTTTCCAAAAACTTTAACGATAGAATTGATAGAGTTGTTTCTACTGGCGCTTTGGCTGGTGGTGTTGGTTCAGGTTCTTATTGGTTGCATGACTTAGGTGATACTGATTATAACTTAAAAAATGCTACCGACGGCCAAGTTTTAACATATGATTCTACTTTAGAAAAATGGACGGCCAAAGATTCAACCGGCGGTGGCGGAACAATAGATCAATTCGCAAGAGATACCGCTAATTCTTCATCTACATTAGCGCAAGCTGCATTTAATCAAGCAAATACTGGTGTTAATGTTTTTGATCAAAACTTAAACACATCTAATAGTGTGACATTCAATGAAGTTACAGCAAACAATGTTTACTTTGATAATCTAAATTTAACAGGTAACATTTTTAATAGCACCGCTTGTAGTGCAATTAATTTTATTGACAATAATTCTGGTGATGGTTACGGTGGTTCTACAATTGAAATAATTCCTGATACCAATTTAACTTTCAATGACAGATATTTAATTATTGATCCAACTGCTCCAAATCACATTCATATTCGTGCGGGTGGAACACAAGATGATAGTAACGCAGAATTATATCTTGGCGGCGAAAACAGTTATTTTAAAGTTGACAATGGACAAGATCCATTAGTTCAAATTTCATCAAATACCTATCTTTGGACATTCCAAACAGACGGTACATTATTATTTCCAGATTCTTCAACACAAACTACTGCATATCAGACAGAAGTTTGGGATACTGCCAATGCAGCATTTGACGCTGCAAATAATGCTGCGTCTACAATACCTCAAAATCGTCAAACAACTAATTATACTCTACAATTGTCTGATGCCGGTAAACATATCTATTATCCTCAAGCATCTGACATAGTATTATTCATACCAACGACAGCTAATGTAGCCTTTGCAAACGGTGATACAATTATGTTAGTGTCACAAACAACATCAAGTGCAAATGTAACAATTACTCCTAACACTGGAGTATCTTTATATTTAGCTGGAAATACAACATCATCTTCTCGCAATTTAACTTCTTATGGCATGGCAACATTAATACAGGTTGCTGCAAATACATGGTTTATTAATGGTACCGGGCTTGCATAATGTCTAGTATTATGATGGTTGCTATGAATAATGTTCAAGCGCCAGTGGTAACACCACAAAGTAATCTTGTAACAGATAATTTATTTTTACATTTAGATGCTAGTGACGTTTCTTCTTATCCAGGATCTGGCACTACATGGTATGATTTAACTCCTAACAATAATGATGCAACTATCAATGGCGCAACCTACAGTGAAACGGATGGTGGTATATTTGATTTAGATGGTTCTAATGATAATATACAAATACCACATGTTTCTTCATTATCATTATCAACCTCGGTGCAAAGAACAATTCAAGTATGGGTTAAAATTGATGCTTTACCTGCCTTAAATGCACAGATACCTGTGTTTGGAAAATTATCAAGCAGTTTTAATTTTGATGGCTATTGGGGTGGATTATTTTCTAACGGAGGCGTTGTCAGGTGTGTAACAAATGGAACAGGTATTCAAAGAATTTCTAATTCCACATTAACCATTTCTATTAATAATTGGTATTTTTTTACGTTTATGTCAAGAATTACTAGTACCACAAACACCACCAAAGTTTATATAAACGAAACTGAATATATCACCACAGCTCATGGTACAGATGGTTACACCGAAAGTAATCCGTTGTATCTAGGATATATTGGTGCTGGAGTCAGTTCTCCATACTTAAACGGGAAAATAGGAGCCTGTTATTTTTACACGAAAGGTTTAAGTGCAGCTGAAGTTTCACAAAATTTTGACGCAACAAAAACTCGGTATGGATTATAAATATACTAGCAGAGAAAAACGATGGCTAATGAATTCAAAAAAGAGTGTGGTGTAGGCATGTATTGGTGTAATACCGATAAGAAATGTAAGCCTATCCAAGAAGCAAATGCAGCTGCGATTGCTGCAGCCACGGCCATAGCAAAGAAAAAATCTGGTAATTATGATAAGAAGGGATTTAGAAGAACACCTTATAAAAATCCAGATGCACCAAATGTTAAAACTAATGCTCAACGCCGTAAAGAAATGAAAGAAGACGCACCAGTAAACGCCGTTGGTGGTGGTCAAGTCGCAGGCCTTGGTGTAGGACCACAGGGTGAACCGGGCATAAGTAAGAAAAAGAAACTCGCATCGTTTATTTCATTTATTCGTAGGAAATAAAAATGTTGTTTATATTAGAATTTCTTCCTTCTTGGGTATTTTTAGCACTGATTGGCCTTGGTGCCCTCGGGTATCTTGCCACTTATCTTATCAAATTTGTACCCATTCCTATGGTGTACGTCTATAAGGCACCAATACAAATAGCATCAATTGTTCTGATGATTTTTGCCACGTTTATGTATGGCGGTGCGTATAATAATGACGCATGGATGGCAAAAGTTAAAGAGATGGAGGACAAAGTTGCCGTTGCCGAAGAACAGGCCAAAAAAGAGAATGTAAGAATTGAAGAGAAGATTGTAGAAACGACCAAAGAAATCAAAGTCAAAGGTGATACAATCGTTAAAGAGATTCAGGTACCTGGTCCCGAAAGAATTAAAGAAGTTACCAAAGACATGAGTGAAGACCAGAAGAAGGCCTACGAAGCAAAAGTAGCCGAACTTGAAAATGCGATTAAGAATTGTCCAATACCTTCAATGATACTTGACGCACACAACAAGGCAGCAAATCTTGTACCACCTGCGAAATCCACTGGAGAAAAGAAATGAGAGTTATATTATTATCTCTAGTGATTTTTATGTCTGGTTGTGCCATGTTTCAGAAACCGGTACCTGTGGCACCAAAGTGGCCTGATGTACCACCTGCACTCAAAGAAAAATGTGAGGCACTTAAAACAGTTGCAATGGAGAAAGTTTCAATTACCGATATGATGAAAGTGATTGTTGAAAATTATACACTACATTACCAGTGTTCAGCCAAAGTAGATGGTTGGAACGAATGGTATAATTCGCAGAAGAAGATTTATGAGACTGTGGTTCCAGATAAAAGTAAGAAACCATGGTATAATTTCTGGAGCAGATGATGAAATATACAATACTTGGACTGTTATTTCTTACTTTCGTTCTCAGTGGTTGTGCTGCAAGTAAACACGAACTTTATTATGAAACCACAAAGTCTGTAAGTAAAGATAACACCATGTCACAAACGGCCTGCTGGGCAGCCATAGGTGAGATAGCAAAGGGATCCGATAGTGCTGTGAGAGTTGGTGCGATAGCCCTTGCTGATAGATGTAAGAATGAAGCCACTAAAGTAGAGCCACCAAAAACAAATTGGTTAGGACTATAACACATGGATTTAACAGTAGAACAATTAAAACAATTACTTCCAAAGAACCCTTATGTGACCTACTGGCATACAGCTCTAGCGCAGTTGTTTCCAGACTATGAAATTAATACACCACAAAGAATGGCTGCATTTGTAGCACAGTGCGCCCATGAATCTGGTGGTTTTATGGTTCTACAGGAGAACCTGAATTACAAATGGCAATCTCTTCGTAAGGTATTTCCAAAGTATTTTCCAACCGATGAGATAGCCCAACAATACGCAGGTAAACCAAACAAACAAGAAGCAATCGCCAACCGTGTATATGCCAGTCGTATGGGGAATGGACCTGAAGATTCTGGTGATGGTTGGCGTTATCGTGGTCGTGGTTTGATTCAATTGACAGGCCGTGATAATTATGCTTGGTTTGCTGCATCTCTCAGCATTTCACCAGAAGAAGCAACAGAATACCTTGGCACCTTTGAAGGTGCTGCACAATCAGCCTGTTGGTTCTGGGAAACAAATAAACTGAATCAATTTGCTGACAAGGGAGACATTGTAACATTAACAAAACGCATTAACGGTGGCACGATAGGACTTCAGGATCGCATTAAACATTATGAACATGCGCTTCACGTCCTGGGGGTATAGATGGTGGCAGACCAAAAACTTTTCAAATTTTTAATGTTTTTGCTTGTACTACCACTTGGTCTTGCCATTTTTGGTGGAGACCGTTTTCGTTATCCGTGCCAAGACCCACAGAATTGGGAAAAACAAATGTGTAAGTTTCCCGATTGTGATGTAACAAGAACATGTCCAGAGCATGTATTCAAAGGGCAACGTGATCCAAGATTAGGACCACCGCCAACAAGAGTAGAACCAATGGCCTCCGCAACACCTGCACCACAGAGTTGTCCTGCGCCGGCACAAGGAGCAAATTGTGGAAAATAATAACAGTTTTATATACACAGAAGAGCAGTTAATGGCTCGTCTGAAGTTTTTTATTGGTGTGTGTCTGGCATTGACACTCACTGGTATTGTTTTTGTTGTTTTGTATTCTTTGATTTTCGTTACACAACCATTGAACGCCATTTCACCGATTGACCAAAAATTCTTTGAGTTGATTGTACCAATTGCAACCTTTCTTACTGGTACACTTTCTGGTATCATGTTAGCAGGTGCCAAGAAAGAAGACCAAGAGGCCATGTTAGCTGCACAAAAGATGGCCAACGAAAACTTTGAGGCAACCAAGAAAGCCATGACAGCACCGCCACCACAACAATCATCCATGCCTACAGTGACAGTAGGAAATAATGGTGCGATTACAATAGGCGGTGGTAGTAATGGTGCGCCGCCAGGTGTGATTGTTGGTTTTGGTGGAAAACCTGCACCTCCAATGGCACCACAACCGGAACTGTAAAATGACTTGGTTTAGGCACCGTAGAAAAAGTCCACCACCTAAACCAATACCAAATCCGCCACTGCCACCTACTGATGAAAAACCTAATCCAAAGTATTTTTCGTGACAGTATAGATGGTTCGTGGAGTAGCCGTAGAATTATAACGTTTTTAGCATTTGTATTTTGTAGTATTGCCTTCTTTGCCAATTTGTTTTGGGAGAAAAATATAAATGCCGCAATGTTTGAAGGAATGATGTATATTGTATTAGGTGGTCTGGGATTTACAGTGAGTGAAAAATTCGCAAGTAAACCTCAGGTAAAATTTTATGGCACACCACTGCCAAAAACTAAGGAGAAAGAAATATGAAATCAGTAATCGCATTAATTTTCACATCACTATTTGCCACTTCAGTTATTGCTGCCGAGGCTAAGAAAGAAGAACCAAAGAAAGACGCACCTAAGGCTGAGGCGAAGAAAGCCGAAGCTAAAAAATAATCGGAGAATCGGATGAAATATTTTATCACACTCTTTGCGACAATGGCTATGGCTGCATGTGCCTATGCCTCTGAACCAGCAAAGAAGGAAGAGCCAAAGAAAGCCGAAGTCAAAAAGGTTTGTATTGACAAGGTGACAAAAGATGGCAAACCTGTTATGGATAAAGATGGAAAACAAGCTCAAGATTGTAAAGAGATGAAAGTCCACCAGAAACTTGAAGGTACTAAAGTTCCTGATAAGAAATAATCCATGGCTACCACTGCCGAACGTCTTGGTGTCGTTGAAACCAAGGTAGAAAATCTAAATGAAAAGGTTGATGAGCTAAAAGTTGAGATAAAAGATTTACATGAGTGCCTTGATAGAACCAGAGATGGTTTGGCCGAGAAACTTGATGTAATGTATAACGCATCTTGTGACCAACATAAAGCTCTAGCCTCAGATTTAGAGAAACTTAAAAAAGACAAAGATAAAATTGTTTGGTTAGTAGGCGGTGGTATTGCCTTTCTTGGTTGGTTAAGTGGCCATTCAGATAAGGTTTTGGAAGTAATCAAAACTTTTACTTGACACGCATCTTCGTATGCTTTATAATGGATCGTTATGTTATCACTTGATATTAAATATCTTCGCCTTCTTTCTTCCCGTTTGCGTAATTTCAAGCAGAAGAAAGAGGGCCTTTTTAATTTCTCTTGCCCAATTTGTGGAGATTCTAAGAAGAATCTTACCAAAGCCCGTGGGTATGCGTTTGCCAAGGGTAATGATTATTTCTATCGTTGCCACAACTGCGGAATAAGTACAAATGTTGGTAACCTCATTAAATACATTGACGCTACCACCCACAAAGAATATGTCCTTGAACGGTACACCTCGGGTAGAACCAATAACGCCAATTCAGCCAACGCAGTATTACAAATATCCGCACCAAAATTTGGAAAACTACAAAAGCAAAAGGTTTTTGAGCACGCTGAATGGTGCGACAAGTTACCATCTGGACATTTTTGCCTAGAGTACCTAAAAAGACGACAGATACCAGAAAATGTCTACAAGTTACTGCTGTTTACTAGCAAGTACGCAGATTTTGTTACATCAATTTATTCCGAGCATGGAAAACAACTAACTAATGATGCAAGACTGGTGATCCCTTTCTATGATGAAAACGATGAATTAATTGCTGTTTCGGGCCGAGCCCTTGAAACCAGTGATAAATCTCTTCGGTATGTGACCGTTCGTACTAATCAATCACAAAACAAATTGATTTATGGTCTTGATAGAATAAAATCATCGGAAAAAATACTCTTGGTTGAGGGTCCACTAGATTCCCTTTTTCTAAATAACTGTCTGGCCTCAGGTGATGCCAACTTGGCCCTAACGGCAAAAGAAATCTCTGGTGATGTAACATTAATATTTGATAATGAACCTCGTAACAAAGAAATATTGAAAATGATGAGTAGAGCGATTGATATAGGTTACGATGTGGTTATATGGCCTGAATCAATTGAAGGTAAAGACATTAATGAGATGGTGATGAGTGGTATTTCACCAAGTGAGATTTCAGATATTATAAGTAGTAACACATTCAATGGGATAACAGCGAAACTAAAATTTAACATGTGGAAGAAATTATGAAAGTCAGCTTAGTGAGTTACAGTACAGCAGCACCTTTACTATGTGGTGAGGGTGTTATAGAAATAAAGGATTTAATTGCATTTTGTGCTCGTGTATCAAATCCAAGTAATCAAACAAACACCGAAACAAGTGAGAAATTGATTCGTTATCTAATTAAGAATAAACACTGGTCACCACTTGAAATGGTGAATATGTGTTTAGAGATTGAAACCACCAGAGACATAGCGAGACAGATATTGCGACACCGATCTTTTTCATTTCAAGAATTCAGTCAACGATATGCTGATCCAACCAAAGACCTAGATTTTGAAGTTCGTGAAGCCCGCCTGCAAGACAATAAGAACCGACAAAACAGTATAGAAACTGATGATGAAAGACTCCAAAAGAAATGGGAGATGGCGCAGCACCGGGTTATCCATGAGGCCCGAGCTGCATATGAGTGGGCTATCAAAAATGGTATCGCCAAAGAGGTTGCTAGGGTTGTATTACCTGAAGGCAATACCGTTTCTCGCATGTATATGAATGGTACCCTTCGTTCATGGATTCACTACATAGAACTCCGTTCAGCCAACGGTACACAAAAAGAACATAGAGATATAGCACTGGCCTGTGCTGAAGTCATTGGGAATGTTTTTCCAATGGCCAATGAATTCGCATTACAACAATAATAACGGAGCATTATATGGATAATATCGTTCACGGTATCAAGGTAGACTTTTCTCGTGATAATTTATTTGATGACCTTGGTGTCAAACGATTAAAAGAGTCCTATATGAGAGAAGATGAAAAATCACCACAAGAAAGGTTTGCGTATGTCTCAGCAGCATTTCGATCAAATCCAGAACACAGTCAGCGTCTTTATAATTATAGCTCTATGCACTGGCTTAGCTATAGCACACCAATACTCTCTTATGGACGTTCAAAGCGGGGTCTTCCTATTAGTTGCTTTCTACCTTATTTGGATGATAGTGCTGAAGGTCTGGTCGACACTTTATCGGAAGTCAATTGGCTCTCAATGCTTGGTGGAGGAGTAGGAATTGGTGTTGGTATTCGTTCAGCGGATGATAAAAGTGTTGGAGTCATGCCACATCTTCGCACATATGACGCATCATCTCTCGCTTATAGACAAGGTAGGACTCGTCGTGGTTCTTATGCTGCATACCTTGATATTTCTCACCCTGATATTTTAATGTTTTTGGACATGCGTAAACCCACCGGTGATCCTAATATGCGAGCACTGAATTTACACCATGGAGTTAATATCTCTGATGATTTTATGCACATACTTGAAAAATGTATGCTTGATCCTGAGGCCGATGATACATGGGAACTGAAAGATCCACATGATGGTACAGTAAGAGAAACTATATCGGCTCGTGAACTATGGCAACGTGTATTAGAATTGAGGATGCAAACTGGAGAACCTTATCTCCATTTTATTGACACAAGTAATAAAGCCCTACCAGACTTTCAAAAGAAACTTGGTTTGAAAATTCGTCAATCAAACCTATGCTCAGAGATTATTTTACCTACCGACAAACAAAGAACGGCCGTATGTTGCCTTAGTTCAGTCAATCTGGAGTATTATGATGATTGGAAAAATGATAAGTATTTTCTTCGGGACGTTGCCGAGATGCTTGATAATGTATTGCAGCACTTTATTGATAATGCTCCTGATTCTGTTTCACGGGCTAAATTCTCTGCTTCTAGTGAGCGTAGCATTGGTGTGGGCGCTCTCGGCTATCATGCTTACTTACAAAGGAATGGTATACCTTTTGAATCCGCCCTCGCAGTAAGTAAAAACAAACAAATTTTTAAACATATTCGTGAAGGATTAGATCATGCAAATATCGAACTCGGAAAAGAAAGAGGCGAGGCTCCTGATGCTACAGGTACAGGTAAGCGTTTTAGCCACATGCTTGCTATTGCTCCTAATGCTTCAAGTTCCATTATTATGGGCAATACTAGCCCCTCCATTGAGCCTTATCGTGCTAATGCTTATAGACAAGACACTCTTTCGGGTGCTTTTCTAAACAAAAATAAATGGTTAGACAAAATTATCATGGAGAAATGCAATGCCGATTCTAACTTGGACTACAACGAAATCTGGTCAAGTATCATCGCCAATGATGGCAGCGTTCAACATCTTGAGTTCCTATCAGACTGGGAACGTGACGTATTTAAGACCTCTATGGAAATTGACCAAAGATGGGTCATACAGCATGCCGCTGATCGCCAGCCCTATATTGATCAAGCGCAAAGTCTCAATCTCTTTTTCAGACCAGACTCAAACATCAAATACATCCACGCAGTACACTTTATGGCGTGGAAACAAGGACTCAAAACGCTTTACTACTGCCGCTCAGAGAAGATTGGCAAAGCTGATAAAGTCTCTAAGCGAATTGAAAGACAAGTCATAGAAGAAATAGATTTAAAACAATTAGCAACCGAAGAGGTTTGCTTAGCTTGCGAGGGATAACAAAATGGAAGAAATTATGGCCTTTAATTTCTTTTCATTACATTTAGATAATATTAATTTATTATCTATAATGATTGGTATGTTATTAGGGTCTACCATGTTCCGCCATCGGGCTGCATTTTGGGTTGCAGTTTATTTTATTATCATTTTTGTTTATTACTTTATCAGATACACATATAAAATTTAACGGAGAATAGATGAAAATACTTAAGTTTCAAGCCGATTGGTGTGAACCTTGTAAGGCTCTCACCAAACTCATGGAAGAAATTGATACTAAAATTGAAGTAGAAGTTATTGATATTGACAAAGAGCCACTAACATCAGCGAAGTATGGTATTCGTGGTGTTCCTACATTAGTGAAAATAGATGAGAATGGTATTGTGGATAGGCTAACTGGTTACAAAAATAAAAAACAAATAGAGGATTTCATTAATGGTTAAAAAGGATTGAAAGTGGAAACAACTTTGTTAATTGACGGTGGGCTTGGAAGATTTATTTCAGCAATACCAGCGTTAGAAAAATTTGTAAAAAAAAATCCAGACACGATAATTATCACCTATTATTGGACTCAAATATACTGGGGTAATAAAATTTTAAGACCGTCTGTTATAGATTCTTCAACAAAAGGAATATTTAAAATAATAAAAGACACCAAGATTATTAAACCAGAACCTTATTACAATACAAATTATCTTAATAATAGAATTTCAATAGTGGAAGCTTTTAATGAGGAAATAAATGGTGATAATGAAAAAATGTCTTTGCCAAAAATTTATCTATCAGCCGAAGAGTTAAAAAGTGGAAAAAATATAGCAAAACAAAACAATAAAAAACTCGTTGTTTTCCAACCTTTTGGCCAAAATGCGGTGTTTACAAATGATGATGTAATTGACAATAGTATTCGTTCTTTGAGTAAAAAGATGACTTTGGATATTATTCAAATGTTAAAAAATCAAAATTTCGACATAGCGTTTTTCGATAATAGAGAAGTGCCTTTTTTAAATAAAAATCTTTTTTTGCCGATACAAAATGTTGATTGTAGAGTTTGGTCTTCTATTATTGCTAATTGTGATTATTTTATTGGGTGTGACAGTGCTGGCCAACACATAGCTAGAGCCTTTAATATTCCAGGAACTGTTATTTTAGGAGGAACTAGTGAAATTAATACAAGTTATCCTGATCATTTTAATATTGTAAGAAGAAATGAAGATTATTCATATGCAAGTTACCGTTTAGCAGATTTTGATAATTATCTCTCTTGCTTGGAAAATAGTGATTTGATGAACTTTACAGATGAAGAAATTTTATTATTGAAAGAAAATATTTTAAAAAATTTAAATATAACACTAAAGAATTATAGCACAATTAAAATTTAAAGGTAATTTAAAGAAAATGGTTAAAAAGCAACATACAAATCTTACACAAGAACGACAGTATTATAAACCATTCAACTATCCATGGGCCTATGATGCTTGGTTAAAACACGAACAGAGTCATTGGCTTCATACGGAAGTACCAATGCTTGAAGATGTGAAAGATTGGAAAAATAAACTATCAGACCATGAGAAGAAATTCCTCACCAATATCTTTCGTTTCTTTACGCAAGGTGATATTGATGTGGCTGGCGGTTATGTTAAAAACTATTTGCCATATTTTCCACAACCCGAAATTCGTATGATGCTATGTGGTTTTGCAGCAAGAGAGGCCTTACACATTGCTGCCTATTCTCATCTCATTGAATCTCTTGGAATGCCAGAAACTACATACAATGAGTTTCTACAATATTCCGAGATGAAAGAGAAGCATGATTACCTTTTGGATCTCAGCTCGAAAAACGGCACTAAAGAATCTACCGCCACACACATTGCTGCGTTCTCAGCGTTTACGGAAGGCATGCAGCTCTTTAGTTCTTTTATTATGCTTCTTAATTTTCCTCGTCACGGCCTAATGAAAGGCATGGGTCAAATTGTAACTTGGTCAATTGTAGATGAAACTCAACATGCTGAAGCCATGATTAAATTGTTTCGTACCTACATAGAAGAAAATAAAGAAATCTGGAATGACGATCTTAAATCTAAAATTTATACCATTGCAACAAAGATGGTTGATTTGGAAGATAAGTTTATTGACCTGGCATTTGGTGTGGTACCTTTGGCTAATTTGGACGCTAGTGACGTTAAACAGTATATCCGCTATATTGCTGACCGTCGCCTTATTAGCCTGGGTCTTAAAGGAATCATGAAAGTCAAGAAGAATCCTCTGCCGTGGGTTGAAGAAATGATTAATGCGCCAACACATACCAATTTCTTTGAGAATCGTGCTACAGATTATGCCAAAGGTGCTCTGAGTGGTAATTGGGATGAGGTGTGGGCCAAGGCTGCATAATGCCTACACTTAAACACACTTGCGATAACTGTGATTCGGTGTTTTCAATACGTTATGAGGAAGAGTTTTGCGAAGATTCACCACACTATTGTCCATTTTGCGGAGACTATATAATCCAAGATGATTATATAGATGAAGAAGATGACTAATGTGGACATACAAAGGCCAGGAATTTTGCGAAGAACATATCGGCTCTACTTACGGTTATGTTTATTGTATTACCAATCTACAAGATGGCAAACAGTACATTGGTAAGAAGTTTTTCAGTAAGGCTGGTTATAAGACCGTAAAAGGTAAACGCAAGAAAATCCGAAAACCCTCAGACTGGTTAACCTACTGGGGGTCTAACAAAACTCTCCTTGAAGATATGCAAAGGCTCGGTGAACAACATTTTCGCCGAGAGATTTTGCATTTATGTACTACCAGATCCGATTGTGCCTATTTGGAACTAAGAGAACAAATAGACCGGCGTGTATTAGAATCTGATAGGTATTATAACGATTGGATCATGGTAAAAGTTCGTAAAGATCATATAAAATTTCATAAGGTGAAATAATCTATGTTGCAATGCGTCATGAAAAGCATATATAATACTATGGCGCCTTACAAAGGGCCACAACAGGAGAATATATGCTTAGAAAGATTTTTGAGTTCTTTAAATTAGATTACCAGTCTATGTTGGATGACTACATTAGCGCAAGAAACCCAACTTGCGAAGCTGATGTTGAAAGGCTCGTGAAAGAGTTTGAGCGTAAGTTTTCCATCCATTAAATCGTCTAAAGGAGATTAACATGTTTGATGCTTTTATTGATACAGTCCAGAGTTACAAAAAACAATTCGTGTCCACTTTTGTTACTGAAAAGTCCACTCGTGATGCACTGACAAAATGGCTTGATGCCGAAACTGATTTTGCCAAGCAGTCATTCAAAACAGCTGAAGTCCTAAGTAAAGAAACTTATGGTCATTTCAGTAAGATGGGATTCAAAACCAACTAATTTGGTAGAGGTTTTCTAAAGCATACATAAGAGTATGCAGAAACGAATTAGAAAACCTCAAAAATCCCAGGCCTTCATTGATACTGAAGTTAATTGTATGTCTTTCATGCCTGTAAATCGTAATGGTTGGTGGATTAAGTTTTCCACCAATAGAAATGGTAACATCTTGTTATTGTTTACTTCGGCATTTACAGGCCAAACCGTTGTAAGATTTTTTGACCTTGAAGATGAAGCCGTGAAGTTTGTCAATTTCATCACCGAATGTGATCCCACCGAAGAATTAGTCTTCCAATAAATTGCCGCATATACTCTTTATTATATGTTAAACTGAAGCATGTATATTGAAGGCAGACTTACCAACTTACAGAAAAAGGCAATACATTACTTTGCCAATAAACTCTTTTCTTACCAACTTAAACGCAATCTAAGTGTTCGTGTTATCATACGGCGAAAACCAATGGAATTCTACGGTCTGGCTGAAGTGATTTCTTATAACACCAGTGGTCGTGCTCGTGAGTTTAATATTGAAATTAACGGAACAATAAGTACCGAAGACAAGATAAGAACATTGGCACACGAAATGGTACACATTAAACAATATGCTTATGATGAGTTGAATGGTGAAATGACCTTGTGGCGTGGTAAAAAGGTAGATCCTGATAAAATACCATATGCACAACAACCATGGGAAATAGAGGCCTGGACAAAAGGTGATAGGCTTTATAGGAGTTTTATGAATGGGCATGTTCGATTATGTGCGCTACAACAGCCACCAATATCAAACTAAAGATACACCAGCACAATTATTGGATCATTATGAAATCCGTGAGGATGGTACACTATGGCATACTGCCTATGACACCGAATGGATTGAAGATGAAACCTATTTTTTAAAGGCTTATCTTCGGCATTTTAATGAACGTGAAGAATTTTGTGGTGATTTTATTGGTGAGATTAGGTTTTATCGGAGCCTAGATAAAGAATATAAAATTTGGGAAGAATATTCGGCCTATTTTGTGAAAGGCCAAATGCGTGAAATACATAAAATAAGTGGAGAATAACATGGCAAATTCAAATACTATTCGTTCTATTATTCCAGTAACCTCAAACAACTTAGACACACTCACAATCACTGGAGCAAATCAGATTCAACCATTAACAACATATCCATTTCAAGTATTGACTCCTGTAGATATAGATACTTATCAAGGAGAAATGGTAGTGGCTGAAATAACTATACCAGATAGTGATGCCATGATTACAGGTATGTCAGCAGCAGGCTTTAGAGAAGAAGTAAAGAAAAAGTTATTATATTTGCTTGCTGAACAACTAATGAAAAATAAATTAATTGAGTTTACGAGCCAACAATTTGCACATTCAAACGATACAAAATTTCGTGCCAGAATTTTTGCTGTACCTGACCAACGAATAAGAATGATTCGTAAAAATATGCCATGAAATACACCTTAATCAAATATAGAGATGCTGGGTTACACACCTATACTTGGTTTTGGATTGATGAAAATGACCGAATGGTGAGTCCTTTTTTTGATACTGAAGATGAGGCGAAAAAATGGGCAAATATTACGGAATTATTTAAGCATTCGTAATTTCTAAGTAAATGATTATGTAACCCTTTTTGCGAGGTCGTATGAAAAAACTTTTAACAATTCTATTTTTCTCTTTATTTTCTCTTGGTGCCAATGCAGCCGACATTACAGGTGCAGGTGCCACATTTCCTTATCCAATCTATGCCAAATGGGCTGAATCATACCACAAGGCCACTGGTGTTGGATTAAACTATCAATCAATCGGTAGTTCTGGTGGCATAAGACAAATCAATTCAAAAACCGTAACATTTGGTGCGACCGATGCACCAGTGAAAGGTGAGGACCTAGATAAAAATGGTCAAATCCAATTTCCTGCTATCATTGGTGGTACTGTACCTGTGGTTAACCTGGATGGATTCAAGCCCGGTGAATTGCGAATTACTGGACCTGTTTTAGCTGATATTTACATGGGCAATATAACAAAGTGGAATGATGAAAAACTTAGCAAACTTAATCCTGGAAAGAAGTTACCTGATACTCAAATTACTGTTGTTCATAGGGCTGATGGTTCTGGCACTACTTTTAATTTTACCGATTATCTTAGTGAAGTTAGCAGTGAGTGGAAGACTAGAGTAGGTAAAGGTGCCGCAGTAAAATGGATACCACAAACAGCAGTGGGCGGTAAAGGTAACGAAGGTGTTGCAGCGAATGTTGGTCGTGTAAAAGGTGCCATTGGTTATGTAGAATATGCCTATGTGAAAAAGAACAATATGAATTTTTTACAGTTACAAAACAAATCAGGTAACTTTGTAAGCCCCGATGATACAACATTTGCTGCAGCTGCGGCAGGTGCAGACTGGTTCTCGGTACCAGGTATGGGACTGAGTATTGTAAATCAGGGTGGCAAAGATACCTGGCCTATTTCAACGGCAAGTTTTATTGTCATGTATAAAGACCCTGCTGATAAAAAGGCCTCGGCTGAAGTAATTAAGTTTTTTGATTGGTCATTTAGAAACGGTAAGAAGATGAGCGAAGATTTAGATTACGTTCACCTTCCTGAAACGTTACAAAATGCCATACGAACTAAAGTATGGTCACAAATTAAATGACACCCACTCTTTGGTTGTTTGTAGCGGTAGTATTCATTATAACTGCCGCTATAGTGATACCAAATCTGATAGTATGGCGAAGACGTAGAAAATAAACAGGAGAATATAATGGCTAAGTGGAAAATTACCCCAACGTTCAAAAAATCAATCTTAGAGGTTCAAGAATGGGTTAAAAATGGTGAACCTGGTTACATAAACCATGAGATTGGTTGGCGTTGGGGTGAATTTATTGTAGAAACTGATGATGACAATCCGCCCGACCTACAAGAAGGTGTTGATATGTTTGATTGTGGTTATGACTGTGATGAATGGGAAACTACCGATGGATGGTGGGAAGATACCGAGGTAGATATTTCCAGTGATGAAGAAAAAGAAGAGATTGAAGAGTTTCTCACCGAAAATTCTCTCTACGACCTTGAAGAAAAAGGTTGGGTCATGTCCGACTCCTACATGTATATTAATTGTGAGCTAAATATTGAAAAGATAAATTGATAGAGTATAAACAAAAGACTAATACAATTAGGTGTTAAAAATGTTATATAAGTTTGACATAAGAGATTACATGAAAATTTATTCTGATTTTCTAACAGAAGAAGAGTGTAAAGAAACTATTAATTTATTAGAAGAACAGTATTGGCAGAAGCATAGTTACAAAGATGGTGTGACTGGAAATTCTGAACAATATGAAAATGATTTATCAGTTTGCTTTGGTTATGGTGATTTTTTTGATGAACAAATGAATAAAATTTGGGGTTTCATAAAAGAATATTATACCCATATCAATCAAAAAACATTTGATACATGGCATGGATACACACGAATTCGTTATAATCGTTATAGTGAGGGTGAAGAAATGCGTAACCATATAGATCATATAAACACAATATTTGACGGAGAAAGAAAAGGTATTCCAGTTTTATCTGTTTTGGGTTCTTTAAATGATGATTATGAAGGTGGTAAATTATTGTTTTTTAATGATGTTGAAGTGATTATTCCACCTGGTTCTATTCTTATATTCCCAAGCACTTTTATGTGGCCGCATCTTGTTACACCAGTTACAAAAGGTAAAAGATATAGTTTTGTGTCGTGGGTTTGGTAAATTTTCTGAGTTAAATAATGAATGAAAATGATTTAGTTTATCGCCTTTTGAAGAGAGCCGAGATACGCCGGCAGATACCTACCAGGAAATCAGTGCAAAACAATGAAGCTGACCGTATTGCTGACTTACTTGAAGAGGCCGCTGCAGAAATTTCACGTTTAAGGTTTTACGAGAAAGAATATATCGGGAGAGAATAATGGCAAGAAAAAAGAAAGAAACCAAAATGACCATGGAAATGCCAGGTACCTTAGGTCATCCAAAAGTTATTTTACCTGAGCAAGAAGAAGTTTGGCCTAAGGTAACCAAAGGGAGTTATTCCACCCGCACTGAACACAAAGATGGTACAGTTGATTTTTATACCGATTGGAAGGCCCTTGGTGCCCATGTGAAAGAAGTGTTCAAAAATATGGACAAATAATGTTTACTGAGAAAATCATTACAAAAATCGGTTATATAGAAGCTACAATACCTTTTGCATATTATAATCAATTGCTTCAAAACATCAATGAAAATCCACCAACAGAGCTTTATAATAAAAGTTTAGCTGGTCAAATTGAAAATGAGAAAAAAATTGATTTTAATTTATTTCCGCAAGAAATAAAAAATATTATATTTGATGGTTGTGTAAAATATATTGATACTTTTGGCCATGATTTTTTCATTAAAAATGTTTCATTAAAACATAAACTTCAATTTTTGAATATTTGGATAAACTTCCAAAAATCTGGAGAATACAATCCAATTCATAATCATACCGGAGACTTAGTTTTTGTTACTTGGTTGCAAATTCCATATGATCTAAATGAAGAGCAAAGTCAACCCTCTTGCATACATTCAAATTTTCCAGTGGCTTCAAAATTTCAATTTACAAACATAACAAACCCCTATACCGATAAAATAAACAATTTGTTAGACATTGATAAATCATATGAAGGTAAAATTATTATTTTTCATGCCGATATGTACCACTTGGTATATCCGTTTTTTACTAGTGACAAATACAGAATTTCTGTTTCTGGAAATTTAAGGATAATGCCTGATGAAGATTAAAATTTGTGTCTTAGGAACCGGAACTGTAGGTGTTATGTCGGTTTGCCATTATTTAAAGTATCTTTAAACACACTTAAAATGCCTAATGTTCGGCGAGAAAAAACTTGCCCTCAGTGCCAAAAGAAACACCGGCGCCGAGGGCCATTTTGTTGCCAAGGATGCCATAATCGTTTTCGCCCACCGTCGGATGTTCAGCGAGAGCATATGCGAAAGGTGGCTATAGAATATAATAAAACACCAGAAGCCATAGCACACCAGAAACTATTTGGTATTGATTCTGAAGACTTTGCCATTGAAATACCAACAATATATGACATGCCCGATGGTTATGAAAAATCCGAGGACTGGTAACCACTACACTCAAACACGAGAAATTCTCATTTCCTGCGAACTCCTACACTCCCGATATAGTGTGTTGTATTTTCGCAACAGCCCTTGACAATGACCAGATTTCATGTATAATGGGCAACATAGTGATTTGGAGTTTGAAATGAGAATTGTTTTTGATTATGGTTTAGTCCGGGTTATCAGTCTTGGTGATCCCTTTAATAACAGCGCCGATATACAGGTGCAAGTAAAAAACGGTGAGAATTGGATGTTTCATACGGGATTTAACAGTCTCAGTGATGATTACGCTTACACCAATGCCCGTGAGGCCGCTGGTCGTGCCGTTGCCAAGATTGCTGCTGAAAAGTCTGCCTCTTTACCTGCTGAAAAGGTGTAATATGATGAGTGACCGTGAAGTTTTTTCTGGTATTGTAATAATTTTTTGTTTTACCCTTGTGTTATTGACCGTGGGTATTATTTGAGGTGTGATATGGGAACTAGATCATTAACTTTTGTCTATGATGAAAACGATACACCAATCCTTAACATGTATCGTCAATTTGATGGTTATCCATCAGGCCATGGTGCCGAACTTGCAGAATTCCTAGCAGGACTCAAACTGGTCAATGGCTTTGGCAATAACGGCAAGGGCTTGGCCAATGGTATGGGCTGTCTTGCTGCTCAAATGATTGCTCACTTTAAAGATGGTGTAGGAGGCTTTTACATCCACTCGGTCTTGGAAACGGACTTGGGTCAGGACTATGAATATCATGTCTACGAGGACAAAGTCCGTATAACGAACGGCTACTCCGACAACGAAGAAATTTTCAATGGCTCTTGGGCAAAATTTGTTAAGTTTTGTAAGAATCCAGTTGTGCAGCAAGGGTAATATGAGTCTCTACCGCCATTTCTGTAAAGAGTGGGACTTCCTTGAAATTGATGAAAATGATCCAGAATTTGAAGCCTGCATGTGCTCGTTTAAAGGTGACAGCGTGAAAATTCAATTTGCTCATACACCAGCTTTGTTTGAGATGTTTCCACTAGACAAATGGAGCCGAGACCACACCGTAAAAATACTTGGTGCTCGGCAAATTGGCTATGATATTACACCAACCACCATGGGATACTCTTTTCGGTTTAGAACCAAAGAGGATTTTGAGTTAGCCAAATCTTTAATACAAAATGCAGACGTTGAATGATGATGATGAAAGTTTATATACATGGCTGATTTTGCTAAGCGTAGGTGGGAAATAGATAAGGCTCGCAATAAAAAAATGCAGGAGCTCATGGCAGAATATGATAAGACTGTCTATTATCCTGCCAAAAAAGCTTTGATTGAAGAATGTGGTAAGATTGGTCATCGTGGCGGAAAATACCATGACAACGGATTTGGTTGGTCATGGTTTTATTGTGCTGGATGTGGTGGTCGATACGATATAACTGGACCAAATGGTGAAAAAAGTGATGAAAAATGAATGGCTTGATGAAGACGGTTATCCTACTGAAGCATCACTTGACAAAATTGCCAATTGGCACTACAATGATGATACTGGCTGGTTTGAGTTTATAAAAGAACTTTGGCATCTGAAAGAATATGGTTGGGAAGAAAAGACTGTACCTCATCCATGGAAAGAAAATACCACTGTTTATCAATATCATATCAGTACCGCTGGTTGGTCTGGCAATGAAGATATTATAAGAGCAATGACAAAAAATCATGTGCTCTGGAGTATTTGTTGGGTGCAATCTCGGCGTGGTGGCCATTATATTTTTGAAAAATGGAAAAATGGGATGGTGGAAAATGAATAACAATACAGAACCATTATTTTCTGTAACTGCCCGTGATTGTGATTGGTCTTATACCAGAGGTACTGGTGCAGGCGGACAGAAGCGAAACAAAACCTCTTCGGCTGTTCATTGTACCCACCGACTATCAGGTGCTCGTGGGTATTCTGAGTCGAGCCGCTCACAATTGGACAATCGCCGTGATGCCTTTCGTAAGATGGCCGCCACCGATAAGTTTCAAAAATGGGCACGAATTGAGTTTATGAAGCGTACCGGGCAACAATTAGAATTTGAAAGATGGCTTGAAAAAGAGTTGACAAAGATAAAAATTGAGATTAAAATAGATGGAAAGTGGACAGAGGTCAAGGCACATATGTTGGTAGATGATCCTGAGGATTTTAAAATTGAATGGTTGGCAACAAATGAATAATTATGAAAAACATGCAATGCGAGAATTTAGAGCAGCAGGTTGGACTGATGAGATATTTTAGTTACAATGAATATGATCCAGACAATCCTCTGGCAGATGAGACTGGTGGCTATGTTGTGACCATGCCCGAATCTGAAATACGCAAAACATACTGGCCCTATTGGTATGAAAGAATGTGCAAGAAGTTTGGCAAGACCGAAGTTGATGCCAAGTTTACCTTTGAAGATTGTCTGGATGATTGGGTAATTCTAAATTGGGCATGGGAAAGTAACAATGAACATTGAAAATCAAGCAAGATGGTATGCTACAAAGTTAATCTTGGTATACTTCAGCATCATGGGGGTGCTAGGGGGCCTGGCCTATATTAATGTTCTTTATATGCTAACTATCATATTACTATTTTTAGTATTCGCAGTAGCAAGAGCCATTTATCAGGATGCTTACTACGATAAACTAAGAGAGTTGGAAAGAAAGAATGAAAGATGACCGCCTGGAAATGTTAAGTGATAAGGTTCGTATGGGTGAACCGATAGGCTTTAATGAGGCGATTGATGTTATAGATTATCAGATGAAATTAAAACAAGAACGAATCAACAATTCTTGGTTTAACAGAGTACGAAGATTTTTTGGGATGAAAAATGAACATAATTAGATTACGCAAGAGAGAATTAAATAGAATCAAAGAACTATTTGACACCATTCACACCACCGGAGATGTGGGATTTGTAACGCTTACTCAACATGATGAAGAATCTGGCATTGGCTATGAACTAAGAGCCACCTTCCAGATTACTCACAAAGACACCGTTGGTGATTTTGTTATAACCATCACTGACCACAGGGACTGGTAATGGGTAATACATACGAAGTTAAAGTATGGGAATCAGCGGTAGCCAGTAACCACTTTTACTGGTTGGAGATTTACAAAGGTGAGAGTTTACTGAAAGCGTTATATAATCTATGGTGGTGCCGCCGAAATGGTTGGAAGTGCATTAAACTAGAGTACCGCCCGTAGCTGTTGCTTCCATACAACAGCCTTGACAATTGCCGTGGTTTCTGTATAATGGCACCATACAGTGAGAAACAAGACATGAAATTACTTTCTACCGGCAATCCCAAGATCCTCAAAGGCACCAGCCAAGGGTTCAATACTTACATTTTACACCTTGCACCCGCCAATGTGAGTGGCTACGAAACCTGTCCCAAGCGTACCGCAGGCTGCACCGCTGCCTGTCTTAATACTGCCGGTCGTGGTGGTATGTACAAAAAAGGCGAAAACACCAACGTAATTCAAGAAGCCCGTAAGCGCAAAACACGGTTCTTTTTTGAAAACCGTACCGAATTTATGCGCCTCCTTGTTGCCGATATTGAATTGGCTATTAAACAATGTCAGCGTATGGCGGAACGGGACAATGCACTTGCACGGACTGATCCTTCGTTTGAACCAAAAAAGGCTTTGATACCCGTGTTTCGGCTCAATGGCACCTCCGACCTTGCATGGGAAAAATACCCGGTGATCCGTGGTGGTGTAGAATATGCCAATATCTTCCTGGCCTTCCCTAATGTCCAATTCTATGATTATACCAAGGTGCTCGGTCGTAAAGTAAAAGCCATTGCCAACTACCACTTGACCTTTTCGGCGGCTGATGGTAATGATGATGATGTAAACAAAGCCATTCAGCAAGGTTACAATATTGCTACGGTGTTCGGTATCAAGAAAACCCTACCAATGCCTGAGACCTACAAAGGTTTACCGGTGTTCAATGGTGATGATTCGGACTTGCGCTTTCTTGATCCAAAAGGTGTTGTGGTTGGTCTATATGCCAAAGGTAAGGCTAAAAAAGATACCTCGGGCTTTGTGAAATTTCCTGTAATGATGATGAAGGTTGCTTAAATGGATAAACTTCATTTTTTAATTCGTGCTGAAAAGTATGCAGAAGCTCGAGGTGATGAAAATTATTTTAAGCATTGGTATACTCGGTATCGTGAATGGTATAATGTCGAGGATAGTGTTTGGTGTGCTTTGGCTTGGTTGTATGATGAAGATACGGCTAATTTGTTAAAATACCAATATTGGGGACCTGCATTATGAACAAACGAATACAAAAGTGGTTGAAAAATCATTTAGTTAGGGATGAATATACTGAATTTGGTTGGCAAGAATGTCACCGTTATGAATTTGATGAAAATGAAATAAAAGAATTCACTGAGTTGATTGTGCGTGAATGTATGGAACAGTTGAATATTTCTAATGTACCTGCTCCAATCTCCTTAGGACTAAATCTTGGTAGAGTAGCGATTAAAGAACATTTCGGAGTTGAAGAATGAACGAACGAATCAAACAACTATTAGGGCAAGCCTATGATGAGGCAGTGCCCGAAACTTGGACTACGCTATCTTCTGAACAACTGGGAAGAATATATGATAAGTTCGCCGAGTTGATTGTTAGGGAATGTATGCTCCAATGTATCAAAGTGGAGAATGATGTTGAATTGAGCGATTATGAAGGTGGATTCAAAGATGGTGCGCTGTTGTGTTATCAGGAGATTCAAGAACATTTCGGAGTTGAAGAATGAGTAAATTCAGTGAATTACTTGAAGAATATCTAGACGAGCGTGATCGCCAAAATAGCGATTACTACGATGACCGATATATTGGTTCCAGAATTCAAGGCAGAGAATTGATGCAGGAACTAGCGAAAGCAATGGATAAATTGATTCATGGAGTTAAAGATTGAACGAACGAATCCGAGAACTTGCTGAACAGGCCGGGATGTACATTGTTGATGATGAATTTTCAACTTATGGAAAGTTCGCCGAAAAGTTCGCCGAGTTGATTGTTAGGGAATGTATTGAATGGTGTAATGCTCACGCTACGATTAATGGAACGGCACAGCAAGTTCGTGATTCGATTAAACAACATTTTGGAGTTGAAGAATGACTAAAGAATTGGATTTAATTTTATTGAGAGGTCCGAGAACGGACGATGCTGGGAATAAAATTCCAGTACGGGTTCAAGTGGTTCGTAGATCAGAAACAGACCTGTCGAACTATTCATTTCTCTGTAAGCAAGAGAAGATGGAAGAATGGGTACCAACCAAAGAACTTGAATTGTATAAGATGTTATTAAAA
>Ga0172376_10001498_pt1 | contig 29785 bp, 29 predicted proteins | sample Lak35m_FD_121114 | JGI IMG/M metagenome (GOLD analysis project Ga0172376, IMG submission 121114) | Freshwater microbial communities from Kabuno Bay, South-Kivu, Congo - kab_092012_35m | ecosystem: Environmental > Aquatic > Freshwater > Lake | place: Democratic Republic of the Congo: South-Kivu...
AAGCGGGACCAGTTCTTGTAGCCTCTCGTGATCATCTTGCGTACCCCTTGGAAAGTAGATCGATACGACCCGACCCGAGCAGTGCACCAGCGGAGCCGGCCGACGGGCTGGCAGGACATGAAAAAGACCTGCCCATGGGAGTTTCAACGTCGTTCATGATATCCCGGAACCGATGTGAGGGCCAGCATCGGCACGATGACAGCTGCAACACGATGTGTCTCAGCGAGCGGCCGCAGGCCCTCGGGCTCTCCGCTCGATCAGCGCGATCAGCGTCGACGGCGCCACCGGCTTGATCAACACCTCCAGGTCGGGCTGCGCCTGCTGAACCGAGTGCGCGGCGCGGGCATCTCCGGTCATCATCACCAGACACAGCGGCTGCCCGGGCCAGACACGGCGCAGCGTCGCCAAGGCGTTCAGGCCTTCGCCGGACCGGCCGAGGTGGTAGTCGACGATGCACAGGTCGGGCGCATGGCCGGGCGTGTCCGTGAGGAAGGCCTGGAGTTCCACGGTGGAGGCGAAGCTGCGCACGTCTGCACCCCAGGCCTCGAGCAGCAGTTCCAGGCTTAGGCGTGCAGAGGGATCGTCGTCGACTATCAGCACGCGTGCAGGCCCTGCGCTGGCCGCATCGCCCGTGACTGCCTGCGGGGCGGGGGTGCCTGCTGACACGGGCAGACTCTTGGGTGTCCAACCGCGCGCGGTCTCCATCGGCTGGACCGGCCCGGCGGTACCCTCCATGGGCGTCGGTGAGGGCGTGCTCGCCGCCGCCTCGAGCTGCTTGAACAGCGTCTCCAGCGCGGCCTCCATCGCCGCGGACGACGCCGAGATCCCGTCGACCAGCCCCAGCGCCTGTGGCGGCACGTCCGCGCTACGAAGCGCGGCGCAGAACAGGCCGATGGCGTGCAGCGGTTGGCGCAACGCGTGGCGGTGGACGCAGAGGTCGACCATGGCTGCTCCTCAGCGCCGCCGCGCCGGCCGCCAACCGAAGCTGCCCGGGTCGCCGTTGAGCAGTGGCGCGATCGCCAGCACCGCCTGGGTGCGTGTAGAGACATGCAGCGAGCGCAGCACCGACTGCACGTGATCCTTGACGGTTTCCACCGACAGGTCGAGCTCGCGCGCGATCACCTTGTTGGGCATGCCCCGCAGCATGCCTCGGAGCACGTCGCCCTGGCGCGGGGTCAGGCCGAGACGGTCGAGCACGGAGTGCGTGACCAGGCCCGCGGGGCCGTCGGCCGGGTCGAGACGCCCCGGCGTCGCGCCGGCGAAGGCCTGCGGCGGCACGTAAAGGCCTCCCGACAGCACGATGCGCAGCGCGTTCACGACCTCGTCGCTGGCGGCGCGCTTGGTGATGTAGCCCATGGCACCAAGGTCGAGTGCGCGCAGCACGTGATCCTTGCTCTCGGAGGCTGACAGCACCACCACCGGCACGCGAGGGTGGCTGGCGCGGAACTCGGCCAGCAGGTCGAAGCCGCTGTCCGCACCGAGCATCAAGTCCAGCAGCATCAGATCGACGTCGGGCTGGGTCTGCAGCCGCTCGCGGGCCTGGGCGGCGCTGACGGCGCCGGTGACGCGATAGCTGTCACCCAGGCCAGTCACCACCGCCTGCATGGCCGCCAGGATCAGCGGATGGTCGTCGATGACGAGCACGTGCATACGGATCCCCCTGTGTGTACAGACGTTTTTCGCCGCCCGTGCCGGGAATCCTAGACCTGTGCCCCGCTGGGAGCGTAGCGGGTTATCCCCGAAAAGGACCGTGAAATCGGTCACGTTGGGGCGGCCCGTGTGGCGTACCCGACGGGCAGCCTTTTTCTGGCCGGGTCGCGAACTCGTGCTTGCTGCGGTCCATCCACTGGCCGGTGGTCCTGTCGTTGCGCCGATCAACGGAACCCATCCCACAGCAACTTCAGCCCGGTCAGCCCCATGCCGGTGTAGGCCAGGCGGTAGAACCAGGTGGCGCTGACGCGGTGTGTCAGGCGCACGCCGATCCACACGCCCAGCGGGGCCAGCGGCATCAGCACCAGCGCCGTGGCCATGTTGCGCAGGTCGATCAGGCCCAGCGTCGCATAGGGCAGCCACTTGGACGCGTTGACGACGGTGAAGAACACCGCCATCGTGCCGCTGAACACCAGCGGCGCCAGCCGCAGCGGCAGCACATAGGCGGCCACCGGCGGGTTGCCGGCGTGGGCGATGAAACTGGTGAAGCCGGAGGCCACGCCGCACAGGCGGCCGACCCAGGGCGGTGCGCGGCGGCGGTCGGCGCGGGGCGGCCACAGCAGGCGCTGCGCGAGGAAGGCCAGCGTCAGCGCGCCGGTCAGGCCCGACACCGCCGCGGCCGACAGCACCCCGAACAGCAGCCAGCCCACGACGGTGCCCACCAGGCCCCAGTGCAGCAGCAGCCGGATCAGGCCCCAGTCGACGTGGCGGCGCAACTGCTGCAGGCTGGCCGCGTCCATCGCCGCCAGCAGCGGCAGCATGATGGCCGCGGCCTGCGGCACCGGCATCGTCAGCGCCATCATGGGCACTGCCAGAGAGCCGAATCCGCTGGCGAAACCACTCTTGGACAGGCCTGTCAGCAGGATGGCGGGCACTGCGACCGCGTAGAACCACGGGTCGGTGATCAGCGGCCAATGTGGGAGGTCCAGGCTCACGATGTCGAGCGGCCGGCGCGTCGCTGGACAATCGGACGATGTTCCAACCATCCCAGCACGACGTCCGGCGCTTCTTCTGTGAGGTCTGGCGCCGCCAGCGCCACGGCTTGCCGATGGAGCCGATGCAGGTGCAGGCCGCCCCTTGGGTGGCCGAGCATCCTGAATACGACGATGACCTGCAGGATGTCGATCGCGCGCTGGCGGTCTCCTACCGGGTCGAGGACGGGCGCACCAACCCCTTCCTGCACCTGAGCATGCACCTGAGCATCGCTGAGCAGTGCAGCATCGACCAGCCTGCCGGCATCCGGCAGGCCGTCGCGCTGCTGGCGGCGCGACGCGGCTCGATGCACGCGGCCCATCACGAGGTGATGGAATGCCTGGGCGACATGTTGTGGGCCTCGCAGCGCAGCGGCCGCCCGCCCGATGGACTGGCCTATCTGGAGGCTGTGCGCCGCCGGGCCGGGGCCGGTGGCGGCGGGGGTGTTCAAGGCGCCGGCGGGTAGCCCTCGTCGGCCAGCACGCCAACGAAGTCCTGCGCGGGGCGGGAGGTCTCGATCCGCAGCTGCCGGGTCGGCAGCTCGATGCTCACCTGCGCGGTGGGATCGACCCGCTGCACCGCGGCCGTCACGGCGCGCACGCAGTGGCCGCAGGACATGTCCGGCAGGATGAATTCGACGGTCATGCGGCGTTCATCCCAAGGTCAGCAGCGGGGCGGGGCGCAAGCAGGGCTGCCCGGAGGTGCTTGGCGTCTCAACGGAAGCGTGACTGCTGCACGGTGCGAAGGTCGCCCGGCAGCGAACCGATGTGCTGCGCCATCGCCTTGAGTTCGGCGGTCGTGAAGGCCTTGACCTGTGCGCCCATGATGGCATTGCCACGCCCGAGGGTTGCCTTGCCCTCGACCTTGTAGGCCTTGAGCGCCACGTAGAGGTAGTCCGCATGCTGCCCGGCGATCTTGGGGTAGGCCGGGCTGATCGGCTTGTTGTAGTCGGCGCCGTGGCAGGAAGCGCAAGCGCCCTTCTCCAGCAGGGCCGCCACCGCCGGCGCGGGCGCCTTGGCGCTGGCCGACACGCTGACCACGCTGCTCTTGCCGTGCTGCTGGTAGAAGGCGCCAAGATCGGCCATGTCCTGGTCGGACAACGAGCCTGCCAGCGCGCGCATCGAAGGATGCTTGCGTTCACCCTCGGCGTAGGCCTGCAGGGCGGCGACGATGTACTCGGCGTTCTGGCCCGAGATCATCGGCACCCGGTGCACTTCGGGGAAGCTCGCCTGGTAGCCGGGGATGCCGTGGCAGCCGATGCACATCGCAGCCTTCTGCTCGCCGGCTTTCACGTCGCCGGCGGCCAGCGCCGGGGTGGAGGACAGGAAAGCAAGCCCGGCCAGGGCCAGTGAGAGCGTCAGCGCTTTGTTCATGATCGGTGTCGGCCTGCGGGCCTGATGGGCGTCGGGGCAGGCCGCTCCTCGTCCGGCCTGGGCTCGTGAAAGCTTGCGAATTATAGGGGGCCCGTATACTGCCCCGGCGGGTTGCGGCGGCCCATCCGGGCGCTGGCCCTGAGGGTTTGCACCGAGATGAAATTCAGCGGAACCGACCAGTACGTCGCCACGCCGGACTTGATGCTGGCGGTCAACGCGGCCATCACGCTGAAGCGACCGCTGCTCGTCAAGGGTGAGCCCGGCACCGGCAAGACGCTGCTGGCCGAGGAGGTGGCGCGCGCCCTGGGCCTGCCGCTGCTGCAGTGGCACATCAAGAGCACCACCAAGGCGCAGCAGGGCCTGTACGAGTACGACGCCGTCAGCCGCCTGCGCGACAGCCAGCTCGGCGACGAGAAGGTGCGCGACATCCAGAACTACATCGTGCGCGGCGTGCTGTGGCAGGCCTTCACCGCCGAGGAGCCGGTGGCGCTGCTGATCGACGAGATCGACAAGGCTGACATCGAGTTCCCGAACGACCTGCTGCGCGAGCTCGACCGCATGGAGTTCCATGTCTACGAGACGCGCCAGACGGTGCGCGCGCGCCACCGGCCGCTGGTGTTCATCACCTCCAACAACGAGAAGGAGCTGCCCGACGCCTTCCTGCGCCGCTGCTTCTTCCACTACATCAAGTTCCCCGACGCCGACACGATGCGTGCCATCGTCGATGTGCACTTCCCCGGACTGAAGCAGGAACTGCTGGGGGCGGCCCTGAAGACCTTCTACGACGTGCGCGGCCTGCCCGGGCTGAAGAAGAAGCCCAGCACCTCCGAACTGCTGGACTGGCTGAAGCTGCTGCTGGCCGAGGACATCCCGCCGGAGGTGCTGCAAAGCCGTGACGACAAGGTCAGCGTGCCGCCGCTGGTCGGCGCGCTGCTGAAGAACGAGCAGGACGTCACGCTGTTCGAGAAGCTGGTGTTCATGCAGCGCAACCACCGCTGACCCGACCCTCCGGCTCGCCATCGCCAGCCTGCGCCCACGCCCACGCCCGCGCCCTTGCCGAGAACGCGTGCCATGCTGATCGACTTCTTCCAGACGCTGCGCGCGGCCCGCCTGCCGGTGTCCGTACGGGAGTACCTGACGCTGCTCGAGGCGCTGAAGGCCGGCGTGATCGACGATGACGGCGGCCCGACGGTGGACCGCTTCTACTACCTGGCCCGTGCCACCCTCGTCAAGGACGAGGCCCACTTCGACCGCTACGACCAGGCCTTCGCCGCCTACTTCAAGGGCGTCGATCAGCGCGCCGACTTCACGCGCGAGTTGCCGCTGGAGTGGCTGCGCAAGACGCTCGAGCTCGAGCTGACCCCCGAGCAGAAGGCTGCCATCGAGAAGATGGGCTGGGACGAGCTGATGGCCACGCTCAAGCAGCGTTTCGAAGAGCAGAAGGAGCGCCACGAGGGCGGCAACCGCATGATCGGCACCGGCGGCACCAGCCCCTTCGGCGCCTGGGGCGTCAACCCGCAGGGTGTGCGCATCGGCCAGGACAAGGGCCGCCACCGCAGCGCCGTGAAGGTATGGGACCAGCGGGCCTTCAAGGACTACGACGACGGCAAGGAACTGGGCACCCGCCAGATCAAGGTCGCGCTGCGCCGCCTGCGGCGCTTCGCGCGTGAGGGCGCGGCCGAGGAACTGGACCTGGACGACACCATCCACAGCACCGCGGCCAATGCCGGCATGCTCGACATCCGCATGGTGCCCGAGCGCCACAACCGCGTGAAGGTGCTCCTGCTCATGGACGTGGGCGGCACGATGGACGAGCATGTGCACCGCGTCGAGGAGTTGTTCAGCGCCGCGCGCAGCGAGTTCAAGCACCTGGAGTTCTACTACTTCCACAACTGCGTCTACGACTACATGTGGAAGCACAACCGCCGCCGCCACAGCGAGAAGTTCCCGACCTGGGACGTCATCCGCAAGTACAACCGCGACTACAAGCTGGTCTTCGTCGGCGATGCGACGATGAGTCCCTATGAGATCCTGCAGCCCGGCGGCAGCGTCGAGTACCACAACGAGGAGCCGGGCGCCGAGTGGCTGCAGCGGCTGACCCATGCCTTCCCGAAGTTCGCCTGGATCAACCCGGAGCCCCAGGGCGTGTGGGGCTACCGGCAGAGCATCTCGATCATCCAGCAGCTGATGAGCCAGCGCATGTTCCCGCTGACCTTGGCCGGGCTGGACGGCGCGATGCGGATGCTGAGCAAGTGAAGATGTCGCGCAGGGGGCTGCGTGCGGCGGCGTGCCTGTCGACCGTCATGCTGCTGGCCGGCTGCGGCGCGTTGACGGAACTGGCCGGCGGCGTCGTCGGCGGTGTGGCCGGTGGTGTTGGCGGCGTGGCCTCGGCGGCGCGCACCGTGATCGCCCCGACGCCGGCCACGCTGGCGCCGATCGCCGTCGAGGTGGTGGCCCCTGCGCCGCTGCAGGCGCTGCTGCAGCAGCATCTGGATGTCGTGCGGCTGGCCGAGGTGGCGCGCGGCGAGTCGATCAGCGACAGCGAACTGACACGCCTGCTGGAGGCCGCGCCGGCGCAGGTCGCCGCGCTGTCGCGCACCGAGGGCTACTTCTCGCCGACGCTGCGTGTCCAGCGCCTGCCGCCTGCGGCCGAGGGCGCACCGCAGCGGGTGCGCCTGGAGGTCGATCCGGGCCCGCGCGCGGTCGTCTCGCAGGTGCGCATCGAGGTCCAGGGACGGCTGGCGGACGAGGTGGCGGCCGGCGATCCGCGCGCGACGCAGCTCATGCAGTCGCTGCGGGCGGGCTTCGCGCTGAAGCCCGGCCTGGCCTTCCGCAACGAGGTCTGGGTCGACGCCAAGGGCGCCGCGCTGGCGCGGCTGCGCGCGGCCGGCCACGCCGCGGCGCAGTGGTCCACCTCGGCGGCCGATGTCGACGTCGAGCGCGCCAGCGTGATGCTCACGCTGGTGGCCGATGCCGGGCCGCTGTTCCGCAGCGGCGACTTCGAGGTCGAGGGCACGCGATTGCACGGTCGCGAGGCCATCACCGCGCTGGCCGGGTTTCCGCGTGGCGCGGTGTTGACCGAAGCGGTCTTGCTGGACTTCCAGGAGCGGCTGCAGAAGTCCGGCCTGTTCGACCGCGCGTCGGTCAGCTTCGAGCCCGACCCGGCGCGGGCCGATGCCGTGCCCGTGCGCGTGCAGGTGGAGGAGGCCGCGCAGCACCAACTCGTCCTCGGTCTGGGCATCAGCGCCAACACGGGGCCACGCGCCACGGTCGAGCACATCGACCGGCGTCTGTTCGGGCTGGCTGCACGCTCTCGCAACAAGGCGGAGTGGGGTCGCTCGCGCCAGGCCTGGGACGGCGAACTCAGCACCCATGCCGATGCCGAGTTGTACCGCTGGATCGCCGGCGGCACGCTCGAGCGACTGGAGTCCGAGGTGGACGTCGTGCTGACGCAGCGCCTGCGGGTCGGGCGTGCGCAGGATGGGCTGCGCATCGACCGGCTGTACTTCGTCGAGGCCGACCGGTCGTCGACGCGCTCCAGCGCCGCCACCCAGGAGTCCCTCGCCTACACGGGCAACTTCCACTGGTCGTGGCGCGACCTGGACAGCCCGGTGCTGCCCACCGAGGGTCTGACGGCGTCGGTGCAGCTGGCGCTGGGTCACGCGCGGGACGGTGCCTCGGGTCTGAACGGAAGCTTCAGCCGCGCCTGGGGCCGGCTCGAGTTCTACCGGCCGCTGGGCGCCGGCTGGTACGGGCAGGCGCGGGTCGAGGCGGGCAGTGTCTTCGCGCCCAAGGGCATCGAAGTGCCCGACGGCCTGCGCTTCCGTGCCGGGGGCGACGACTCGGTGCGCGGATATGCCTACCGTTCGCTCGGCCCGACGACGGGCGGCGTGGTGGGCAGCGGCGACGCGCTGCTGACCGCCAGTGTCGAGCTCGCCCGGCCGCTGTCAGCCGCGCTGCCGCAGTGGTGGGGCGCAGTCTTCGTCGATGCCGGCAACGCCGCCGATTCGCTCGGCGGCTTGCGCCCGGTGGTCGGCAGCGGGGTCGGCGTGCGCTGGCGCAGCCCCGTGGGCCCGCTGAGGCTGGATCTGGCCTACGGCGAGGCCGTGCGCCGCACCCGGGTGCACTTCAGCGTCGGCATCGCGTTCTGAGCACCGCAGGCAGGAGGGTGAGCCCTTCCTTCGAGGACGGGTGATCACACTCAGGACGGGGCCCTCAGGTCACGTCAGGTCACTCCAGGTCACTCCAGGTCACGCAGGCGCGGCGCCTGGCCATCCTTCGGGGCGACGAGCGGCACACCGCCCACGCGCTCCAGCGGCCAGGCGATGGCCAGATCCGGGTCGTTCCAGGCGATCGCGCGTTCGCAGTCGCGGGCGTAGACGTCGGTGGTCTTGTACAGGAAGTGCGTGTCGTCCTCGAGTGCGAGGAAGCCGTGTGCCAGGCCTTCCGGGATCCATAGCTGTCGGCGGTTGTCAGCGCTGAGCTCGGTGCCCACCCAGCGGCCGAAGGTCGCCGAGCCGGGTCGGATGTCGACCGCCACGTCCCACACGGCCCCGCGCACCACGCGCACGAGCTTGCCCTGCGGATGCGGGGCGACCTGGAAGTGCAATCCTCTCAGCACCCCGCGCGCGCTGCAGGAGTGGTTGTCCTGCACGAAGGGACGTGGCGCCGGCAGGCCGAGTGCGGCGAGCTCGCGGTGCAGTCGCGGCTCGTTGAAGGTCTCCATGAACCAGCCACGGGCGTCGCCGAAGACCGTGGGCTCGACGATGACGACGCCAGGGATGTCGGTGGGCAGGAGCTTCATGGTGGCTGGGTGGCTGGGTGGTGGCCGTTGGCTGTCGGCGTGTCTTGACCGGCTCCGGCGGCCTGCGGTCCGGCGGTGTAGCGGTCCGGCGGTGCTGCGGTGCTGCGGTGCGGTGCAGGTGGGCTGTGTGCGAAGTGCGGCCGCGCGCGCAAGCGGGGCAGCGCACACGCAGGGTCAGTATGCGCGCTCGCGCAGCAAGCGCATCAGGTACTGACCGTAGCCGTTCTTCAGCATGGGCTGGGCCTGGCGCTCGAGCTGCTCGGCGCTGATCCAGCCGGCGCGGAAGGCGATCTCTTCCGGGCAGGCCACCTTCAGGCCCTGGCGCTTTTCCAGCGTGGCGATGAACTGCCCGGCCTCCATCAGGCTGTCGTGGGTGCCGGTGTCGAGCCAGGCGTAGCCGCGGCCCATGATCTCCACGCTGAGCTGCTGCTGTTGCAGGTAGCGCTCGTTGACGGTGGTGATCTCGAGCTCGCCGCGCGCCGAAGGTTGGATGTCGGCGGCGATGTCGCAAACCTGCCCGTCGTAGAAGTACAGGCCGGTGACGGCGTAGTTGCTCTTGGGCGCGCGCGGCTTCTCCTCGATGCTGAGCGCGCGGCGCTGGCTGTCGAACTCCACCACGCCGTAGCGCTCAGGGTCGTGCACGTGATAGGCGAAGACGGTGGCGCCATCAGGGCGCCCGGCGGCGCGGCGCAGCATGGGCTGCAGATCGTGGCCGTGGAAGATGTTGTCGCCCAGCACCAGCGTGCTCGGGGCGCCGGCGACGAAGCGCCGGCCGAGGATGAAGGCCTGGGCCAGACCGTCGGGGCTGGGCTGCACGCAGTAGCTCAGGTTCAGGCCCCACTGCGCGCCGTCGCCCAGCAGGGCCTCGAAGCGCGGCGTGTCCTGCGGCGTGCTGATGACCAGGATGTCGCGGATACCGGCCAGCATCAGTGCCGACAACGGGTAGTAGATCATCGGCTTGTCGTAGACCGGCAGCAACTGCTTGCTGACGGCCAGCGTGGCCGGATGCAGCCGGGTGCCGGCGCCGCCGGCGAGGATGATGCCTTTGCGTTGCATGGGTTCGGCAGTCTTCGTGGGGTCGTGGGTCGTGTCGCTTTGGGCGGGTTTTCGGCGCAGATGCGGGCTTGTTGCGGGTCAGACGTGACGGTATCGGATCCTGGGCGTGCGTTCAGCGGTCAAGGTGCTCAACGCCCGTGGACCTCGCGCAGCATGCGTTCGACGCCTTGCTTCCAGTCCGGCAGGTGCAGGCCGAAGGCGGTGCGCAGCTTTGCGGTGTCCAGCCGCGAGTTCAACGGTCGCCGCGCCGGCGTGGGATAGGCCGCGGTGGCGATCGGGCGTACCGCGTCGCCAGACACCCGTACGGGCAGGCCCTGATCGCGCGCCCAGCCGATGACGAAGCGCGCGTAGTCATACCAGCTGGTCTCACCTGCGGCCGCGCAGTGGTAGGTGCCCCGCAGCGCCGGTGCGGCCTGCAGCGCACGCACGGCGTGCGCCGTCACATCGGCCAGCAGGTCGGCGCCGGTGGGCGCGCCGATCTGGTCGTCGATGACATTCAGCGCGTCGCGCTCGGCCGCCAGCCGCAGCATGGTGCGCGCGAAGTTGCCGCCGCGCGCGGCGTAGACCCAGCTCGTGCGCAGGGTCAGGTGGCGGCAGCCGCTGTCGCGGATCGCCTCCTCGCCCTCGAGCTTGGTACGGCCGTAGACGCTCAGCGGGCCGGTGGGGGCGTCCTCGGCGCGCGGAGCGTGGCCGCTGCCGTCGAAGACGTAGTCGGTGCTGTAGTGCACCAGCAATGCGTCGAGCGCCCGGGCCTCCCGCGCCAGCACGCCCGCAGCGGTGGCGTTGATCGTGCGCGCGAGTTCCGGCTCGGACTCGGCCTTGTCGACGGCAGTGTGCGCCGCCGCGTTGACGATCACGTCCGGGCGCAGTCGCCGCACCAGGGCGGTCAGGCTGTCCGGGTCCCGGAAGTCGGCGCGCAAGGCGCCCGGGGTGTCGAAGTCGCAGGCGGTCAGCGCACCCAGCGGTGCGAGTGCGCGCTGCAGTTCCCAGCCGACCTGACCGTTGCATCCGAGCAGCAGGAGATTCATGGGTGCGGGCCTTCGGGACGGGCGGATCCGGGTGATGGGGAGCGCTGGCGGGTGTGAGGCCGAGGCGCGTGCGGGCAGGGGCCTGAGCCGCTCATCCGCGCCCGGCGACGGCCCCGTACTGCGTGGCCACCCAATCCCGGTAGGCGCCGCTCTGCACACGCGCGATCCAGTCGCCATGGTCCAGCACCCACTGCACCGTCTTGCGGATGCCGGTGTCGAAGGTCTCGGACGGGCGCCAGCCGAGCTCACGCTCGATCTTGCGCGCGTCGATCGCGTAGCGGCGATCGTGGCCGGGCCGGTCCTTCACGTGGGTGATGAGTTCGGCGTAGCGCTGCACGGCTCGTCCGGTGGCGGCGCTGACCACGCCCCTAGCTGCTGGGGGTGCCAGTTCGTCCAGCAGCGCGCACACCGTGTGGACGATCTCGAGGTTGGGCTTTTCGTTCCAGCCGCCGATGTTGTAGACCTCGCCGACGCGGCCGCACGCCAGCACGGCGCGGATGGCGCTGCAGTGGTCGCCCACATAGAGCCAGTCGCGTACCTGCTGGCCGTCGCCGTAGACCGGCAGCGGCTTGCCCGCCAGCGCGTTGACGATCATCAGCGGGATCAGCTTCTCCGGGAAGTGCCAGGGCCCGTAGTTGTTGGAGCAGTTGCTGGTGGTCACCGGCAGGCCGTAGGTGTGGTGCCAGGCGCGCACCAGGTGGTCGCTTGCGGCCTTGCTGGCCGAGTAGGGGCTGTTGGGCTGGTAGGGGTGGGCCTCGGTGAAGGCGGCGTCGCCGGGGCCCAGGCTGCCGTAGACCTCGTCGGTGGAGACGTGGTGGAAGCGGAAGCCCGCGCGCTCGGGCTCGGGCAGGGCGCTCCAGTGGGCGCGCGCGGCTTCGAGCAACGTGAAGGTGCCCTCGACATTGGTGCGCACGAAGGCGCCGGGGCCGTGGATGCTGCGGTCGACGTGGCTTTCGGCGGCGAAGTGCACGATCGCGCGTGGGCGGTGCTGCGCGAGCAGGCGGTCGACGAGGGCGCGGTCGCAGATGTCGCCCTGGACGAAGACGTGCCGCGGGTCGCCGTCCAGGCTGGCGAGGTTCTCGCGGTTGCCGGCGTAGGTCAATGCATCGAGGTTGACGATGGGCTCGCCGGCGGTCTCGGGCGCGGTGAGCCAGTCGAGGACGAAGTTGCTGCCGATGAAGCCGGCGCCGCCGGTGACGAGGAGGGTCATGTTGCGAGAGCGTGTCTTGAACGTGCCGGGGGCGGCGAGACCTCGCTATTGTCTTCCGCACGAAGGGGATCGGGAAATGGTCCGATCAACGAAAAGGGGCGCCAGTGGCGCCCCTTCGTGGTCATATCGGATCTCGGCCGGATCTCGGCTGGATCGCGGCCGGATCGCGGTCAGGTGGCCTGCTGGATCCCCGCGATGGCCCACTGCGACCCATCGCCCTCGGGCTTGGCCAGGTGCCAGACCTCGTCGAAGTCAACCGACTCGCCATCCTCGCGGATGCGACCCTGGAAGCGCACGCTGACGATCTGCCGACCCTCTTCGGCCGCGAAGTCGACGATCTTCGCCTCGACGCGCTCGACGTCGGTGTGCTGGCCGGCACCGGTCCGGTCCTGCAGGTCGATGCGCAGCTCGGCGAACATCTCCGGGGTCGTGAAGCGGCGCAGGTCGTCCAGGTCGCCTGCGTCGTTGGCCGCCTGCAGGCGGATGAAGATCATCTTGGCGACGCGCTCGAAGGCGGGCACGTCGAAACCCTCGGGCAGTTCAGGCGCTGCCGTCGGCGCGGACGCCACCACGGCCGCGCTGGCCAGCGGCGTATCCGTGCCGGCATCACCCAGGCGGCGCAGCGGTTGGCCCGTGACCGACACCTCGCCCGATGCGGGCTCGAAACCCGAGCGCTCCATGACCGGTGCCTGCGCTGCCGCGGGTGCGACAGGCTCGGCGCTGCGCTGAGCAGCGGGCCATGAGGCCGCCGCACCAACGGCCGTGCTGCCGGCCCCCGCGCCCGCCGTGGCGAGCGCCTCGCGCTGCTGCCCGCCAGCGAAGCGGCGCATGACGAGGCGGATCACGAAGAACAGGGCCACCGCCAGCAGCGCCATCATCAGGAAGTTGGCGAATGCTTCGCCCATGCCCAGGTGGCTCATCAGCGCTGCCAGACCAAGCCCGGCGGCCAGACCGGCGATGGGACCCATCCAGGAGCGCTTGGCCGGCGCGGCGGCTGCAGCGGCTGCCCCACCCATGGCCGGGGCCGCTGCCGACGCAGGAACGGCGGACTGCCCGGGCGCCGCCGACGGATTGGCCGGGGAGGCGGGCGTGTTCTGCGGTGCTGCCTGCGTGGGAGCGCTGCGCTGCATGCCGATGGACTTGCCGCCACCGACACGCTTGGCCTCGGCCCAACCGACGGTGCCGGCGATCATCACACCGGCCAGCGCACTGACCAACCAGTTCTTCATCTTCAGTCCTTCTTCGAAAAAGAGTCGTAGTTTCTCGAAACCCTGGAATCCAGGCTCCTGCCGGAGTGTGAGGCTTTCCACCCCGCTCGCCAAGCATAGACCCTGAAGACCCCAGAGCTTCTCGGATGTCTGTCGGCATGGCCAGGGGCGAACCGGGGCGCTGCGCGGGGTCTGGTCCACCTCGGATAATGGTTTGGCTGGGGCCGCTCGAGGCCGCGGGCTTGACACAGGAAGGCAGATGGAGTCCACCACGAAGACGCAGGCCATCACCCTGGGCGGGGGATGTTTCTGGTGCACCGAGGCGGTGTTCGAGCGCGTCGAGGGGGTCGTCGCGGTCGAATCGGGCTACTGCAACGGGCATGTCGTGGCGCCGACCTACGAGCAGGTCTGCCGTGGGGACACCGGGCATGTCGAGGTCGTCCGTGTGACTTTCGACCCGGCCCGTATCGGCCTGCGCGAGATCCTCGAAATCTTCTTCGCCGTGCACGACCCGACCAGTGCCGATCGCCAGGGCAACGACGTCGGCCCGCAGTACCGCTCGGGGATCTACCTGCACGACGAGTCGCAGCGCGCCACGGCCCTGGAGGCGCGGGCCGAGGCCGACGCCGCGCACGGCGGTCAGGTGGTCACCGAGGTGGAGCCCCTGCGCAACTACTCCCGCGCCGAGGACTACCACCAGCACTACTATGCACGCAACCCCAGGCAGGGCTATTGCGCCTGGGTGGTGCGCCCCAAGGTGGAGGGATTCGAGCGGGCCTTCCGGGCGCGCGTGCGTCGGCCCTGATGCTGACGAGCCATCCGCCCGACGGTTCGTCCTGGTGATGCCGGCCCATCAGGGAGCCAGGCGCTCACGCACCCATCGTCCGCCGTCCAGCCGGTAGCGCAAGCGATCGTGCAGGCGAGACGGCCGCCCCTGCCAGAACTCGACGCGGTCGGGCGACAGGCGATAGCCGCCCCAGTGTGGCGGCCGCGGCGGGTTCATCAGGTGCTGGGCGCCGTAGCGCGCCGCGTTGGCCACCAGTACGGCGCGCGAGGCGATCACCTCGCTTTGCGGCGACGCCCATGCGCCGATGCGCGAATCCAGCGGGCGCGAGGCGTAGTAGCGATCTGACTCCTCGTCGGTGACCTTCTCGACGCGACCCTCGATGCGCACCACGCGCTCGAGTTCGACCCAGTGGAACTGCAGTGCGGCATGCGGGTTGCCTGCCAGTTCGCGGCCCTTGCGGCTGAGGTAGTTGGTGTACCAGACGATGCCGCGGGCGTCCCAGCCTTTGATCAACACGACACGCGTCGAGGGACGACCGTCGGCGCCGACGGTGGCGAGCGTCATGGCGTTGGGCTCGGGCAGGCGGGCGGAAATGGCCTCTTCCAGCCATTGCCCGAACTGCAGGAGGGGGTCGGCCTGAGAGGCCTCCTCGTCGAGCGCGGCGCGTTCGTAGCTCTTGCGCAACTGGGCGATGTCGGTCATGGGCGTGTGAAGTGGCAGGAGGGTACGGAGGTGGTGGTCCGCGCACGGCGACGGACGGCCGCTGCCGTGGGCTGCCGGTAGCGAGTGCGCGCCGCATGCCGATCTACGGGGAAGGCCCTAGGTAGACATCCCATTGGCGAAGCCGTCGAATGCGGGCATGCTCGGTGTCAAGGAGCATGGACGTTGCGCGATGCTGCGCTTCGACGATTTTGTCAGGGAACGGGATGAGGCAGGATCCGACGGTGATCGTGGTGGCTGCGGGGCGCGGTTCGCGCTTCGCGGGGCCGGGGCACAAACTGTTGCAGCCGCTGGGGGACTCTACGGTATTGGGCCAGACGCTGGCCCACGTGATCGAAGCTGGGATGCCGATGCTGGTCGTGCTCACCCCGGGCCTGGCGGTCGCGGCAACCCAGGCCGTGGCGCGTCGTGATCTGCTCGTGATTCCCGAAGCCGATGCAGCGCGAGGCATGGGCCACACCATCGCGGCCGGCGTGCAGGCGCGGCCGCACGCTGCCGGCTGGTTGGTGCTGCCCGGCGACATGCCGCTGGTGGGGCCACAGGCGCTGCGAGCCGTTGCGGGCGCCGTGGCGACCAACGCCGTCGTCTACGCGCAGCATCATGGCCGGCGGGGTCATCCGGTGGGTTTTGCCGCCGGCATGTATTCCGAACTCGTGTCGCTCACCGGTGACGAGGGTGCGCGCCGGTTGCTCGCGCGCTACCCGTCTGTCGGGGTCGAGACCGACGATCCGGGTGTGTTGTTCGACATCGACACCGAGAGCGACCTTGCGGCAGCGCGCGCCATGGTGCCGGCCTTGCGCACGGCCTGACTGGCCGACCGTATCGGAGTGCCTGGCCCCGTGCCACGGCCGGCGTGTCAAGGCGCCAGGCCGTGGCGTCGTGCCAGCGTGACCAGCCGCTTGACTTCTCGATCCGGGATGCCGTGCGCCTCGAGCGCGGTGGCGGTGTCCAGCAGGTAGTCCAGCGTCGTGCCGTAGCGCCCGCGTGCGTGCCGCAGGATGTCGAGCACCTGCTCATCGGGCAGCCGCGGCAGACAGGCCGGGCATTGACGCGGTAGCGTGAAGGCCAGCGCCTGCACCGCGCCGGCCGGTGTGGCCAGCGTCAGCATGCGCGGCTGATAGACGCCGGTGGGCATCTCGCGTGCCCACAGCCGGCGCAGATCGCTTTCGAGCGACGCTTGCGGCAGGCGGTAGGCCAGGCCCCGGCAGGCGCCACCCGACAGCAAGGCGAACACGAGGCCGTGCCGCTCGGGCGTGCCGCGGTTGACCCGTGAACGCATGCGCAGCGCGCGGTGCCATCCACGCACCACGGCCGGTCGCTGCTCGACGGCGTCGAACTCGGGACGCCAGATCAGCGAGGCATAGCCGAACACCCAGAAGTCGTCCCGCCCACGCCATTGCGTGACCAGACGCTCCAGTGCTTCGGTCGCAGCGGGGGACGGTGTCAGCACGGCAGGAGATGTGCCTTTCTTCCGTGGAAGCGCCGCATTGTCGGGCGTCGAGGGCCTATGGTCGACCCTGGGTGGGGCGTTCACATGGTGGAGATGAAACCGGGATGTCGGATCAGGTTTTGAAACCTACAAAAAGAAATTGATGTAACCAGGTTACATTGGCGTGCGTCCAATTCCAGATCCTTCGCCAGAGTTCCGCCGATGTCTGCCACTGCAGCCCTCCATCCCGTCCTGTCCAGCGTCACCGCCCGTATCCGAGCGCGCAGCGCGAAGGAGCGCGCCGCCTATCTCCAGCAGGTCGATCGCCTGGTGGCCCGTCCCCGAGGGACCGACCGCATGGGCTGCGCCAACGTGGCGCACGCCTTTGCCGCACTGCCGGCGTCCGACAAGTTGCGCGTGGTCGCGCAGCGCGCGCCGAACCTGGCCATCGTCAGCGCCTACAACGACATGTTGTCGGCGCATCAGCCCTACGAGCGCTACCCGGCGCTGATCCGTGACGAGGCACGGCGCCTGGGGGCGACGGCCCAGGTGGCGGGCGGCGTGCCTGCCATGTGCGACGGCGTGACGCAGGGCCAACCGGGCATGGAACTGAGTTTGTTCTCGCGCGACACGATCGCCATGGGCACGGCGGTGGGGCTGTCGCACGATGTCTTCGACGCGGCCCTGCTGCTGGGGGTGTGCGACAAGATCGTGCCGGGCCTGCTGATCGGCGCGCTGCACTTCGGGCATCTGCCTTGCGTTTTCGTGCCGGCCGGGCCGATGTCGTCCGGGCTGTCCAACACGGAGAAGTCGCGCGTGCGCGAGCGTGCCGCGCAGGGGCTGGCCAGCCGCGAGGAACTGCTGGCCGCCGAGAGCGCGGCCTACCATGGCCCCGGCACCTGCACCTTCTACGGCACGGCCAACAGCAACCAGATGCTGCTCGAGGCCATGGGCCTGCACGTGCCGGGCGCCGCCTTCGTCCACCCCCACGATGGTCTGCGCGAGGCGCTGACCCGCGAAGCGGTGCGCATGGTGCTGGCGCGTGCGCGCCCGGGGCCGGACTTCCTGCCCATCGGCCGTCTGGTGGACGAGCGCAGCATCGTCAACGCGATGGTCGCGCTGCTCGCCACAGGCGGCTCCACAAACCACCTGATTCACTGGGTCGCGGTGGCGCGTGCCGCAGGCCTGACGGTGGACTGGGACGATTTCGACGCGCTGTCGGCGGTGGTGCCGCTGCTGGCGCGCGTGTACCCCAACGGCAGTGCCGACGTCAACGCCTTCCAGGCGGCCGGCGGGCCGGGCTTCGTGCTGCGCGAGTTGATGCATGCCGGCCTGATGCATGCCGACGCGGGCGCGCTGTCGATCCATGGGATGGTTGCTCATGCGAGGCGACCGGTGTGCAGGGGCGGCGCAGGCGCCGGGCATGCACGAGCCGCGGCGGCGCGACCGGCGCACGCAGTGGCCGGGCCCGACGGGTCCGACGGGTCCGGCGTACCTGCCGATCCGACCGGGCAGACAGATCCCATCGAGTCTTCTCTGGCCTGGGAGGACCTGCCTGCCGACAGCGCCGATGACGACGTGCTGCGCGCAGTGCGCGCTGCGTTCTCCCCTACCGGCGGTCTGCGCGTGCTGCAGGGCTCTGTCGGCCGGGCCGTGATCAAGGTGTCGGCCGTGCCGGATGACCGACACCTCGTGCAGGCGCCGGCGCGGGTATTCGACTCTCAGGAGGCGCTGCACGCGGCCTTCGCCGCCGGCGAGCTCGACCGCGATGTCGTCGTCGTCGTGCGCTTCCAGGGCCCGCGGGCCAACGGCATGCCGGAGCTCCACAAGCTGACGCCTCCGCTGACGGTGCTTCAGCGGCGTGGGCACCGGGTCGCGCTCGTCACCGACGGACGCATGAGCGGCGCGTCGGGCACGGTGCCGGCGGCGATCCATGTCTGTCCCGAGGCGCTGGACGGCGGTCCGCTGGCACGGGTGCGCGACGGCGACGTCATCCGGCTCGATGCGCGCGCCGGTCGCCTGGAGGTGCTGGTCGACGACCACGACTGGGCGGCCCGCGTGCCGGTGCCTCGCACGCCTGGGCAGGCCGACGCATCGGCACACGGCCTGGGCCGCGATCTCTTTGCCGGCATGCGGCGCAACGTCCGCAGCGCCGAGGAGGGCGCGGTGACCTGGCTGTGACGCGCGCCCGGGGACGTCGGGCGCGCGCGCCGATTCGAACGACCTGGGGCATCATCACCGCCCCGCCTGAATGGAGATGCCCACGATGAAGCCGATGCAGCCGATCGAACTTGCCTCGCACGGCCCGGTGATCCCGGTCATCGTGCTCGAGCGCCTGGGGGACGCGGTGCCGCTGGCGCGTGCGCTCGTCGAGGGCGGCGTTCGGGTGCTCGAGGTGACGCTGCGCACCCCCGTGGCGCTCGAATGCATCGAGGCGATCGCTTCCCAGGTGCCCGAGGCGCTGGTGGGCGCCGGCACGGTGCGCTCGCCGGCCGACGCGCGCCGGGCGCGGGCCGCAGGCGCCTGCTTTGCCGTCAGCCCGGGCTACACCAGCGAGGTCGCGGCCGCCTGCCGCGACTCGGGCCTGCCGCTGCTGCCCGGCGTGGCCACGCCCAGCGAGGTGATGCAGGCGCAGGCCGAAGGCCACGACTTCCTGAAGTTCTTCCCTGCCACGGCCGCCGGCGGCGTGCCGATGCTCAAGGCGCTGGGCGGGCCCTTCCCGGACGTGCGGTTCTGCCCCACCGGCGGGATCACGGCGCGCACTGCGCCGGACTTCCTCGCCCTGGCCAATGTGCCCGTGTGCGGCGGCTCGTGGTTGACGCCGGCCGATGCGATCGAGGCGGGAGATTGGGCGCGCATCACCCGGCTGGCGGTCGAGGCGAGCCCGCTCTCAGCCGGGTGACGCAGCCTGCGCACCAGGCGTCCAGGGTGACGGCTGACAGGCGCGCTGGCGAGCGCCGCCTTGCCTTGCGGCCGCTCGGGCAGTGTGCCGGTCAGCCGGCCAGGGCCGGCCGCTCGATCAGCTCGATCTTGTAGCCGTCCGGGTCGGTCACGAAGGCGATCACGGTGTTGCCGCCCTTGACGGGGCCGGGCTCGCGCGTGATGGCCGCACCCAGCGCACTCGCCTTCTCGCGCAGGGCGGCGCAGGTGGCGGCCACGTCCGGCACACCGATGGCGATGTGGCCAAAGGCGGTGCCCAGGTCGTAGCGATCCACGCCGTAGTTGAAGGTCAGCTCGATCTCGGCATGGTCAGGGTTGCTGCCGTAGCCGACGAAGGCCAGGTCGTACTTCTGCTCGGGCCGCTGCGTCGTGCGCAGCAGGTTCATCCCCAGTACCTGGGTGTAGAAGTCGATCGACCGTTGCAGGTCGCCGACGCGCAGCATGGTGTGGAGGAGTCGCATCGAAGGAGGTCTCCGGTTGCCCGGTCTGTGGAGGTCAGAAAAGCAGCGATTGTGACAAGCGCTGCCGGGCGACCGGCAGCGATGCCCTCACGCCTGGCCCTCAGACCTCCTCGACCTCGACGAGGTTGCCGCGGTCGCCCGCGGACGCCCGGGCGGCGCGCCGCAGCGCGACCGCGTCCTGCATCGCCACGTCGCCCTGGCCGAGCCGGAAGACCTGCACCGTCTCGGCCACCGTGCCGGCCTGACCGCGCAACTGCATCGCGCTGGCGGCGATCTCCTCGACGAGCGCGGCGTTCTGCTGCGTGATCGTGTCCATCTGGGCCACGGCCTCGTTGACCTGCTGGATGCCGGCGAGCTGCTCACGCGCGCCGGTGCTGATCTCGTTGATCATCGTGCTGACCTGGCGCACCGCGGTGAGGGCGTCGATCATGGTCTTCTGCGCCGCGTCGGTCAGGCGGTTGCCGGCGTCCACCTTGTCCTTGGACTCGTCGATCAACTGCTTGATCTCCTTGGCCGCGCCGGTGGTGCGCTGCGCAAGCGCGCGCACCTCGGCGGCCACGACGGCGAAGCCGCGGCCCTGTTCGCCAGCATGCGCGGCCTCGACGGCGGCGTTCAGCGCCAGGATGTTGGTCTGGAAAGCGATGCTGTCGATGACCTGGATGATCTCGCCGATGCGGCGTGAAGACTCGCTGATGCGGTGCATGGTGTCCGTCACCTGACCGACGGCGTCGCTGCTGCGCTGGGCGACACCGGTGGCCTGGTCGGCCAGACGCGCCGCTTGGTCGGCCGAATCGGCGCTTTGCCGCACGGTACCGGTGATCTCCTCCATCGAGGCTGCGGTCTCCTGCAGGTTGGACGCCTGCGACTCGGTGCGCGCCGACAGGTCCTGGTTGCCGGCTGCGATCTCGGCTGTCGCGTCGCGCATGTGCTCGACCTCGGTACGCGCATCGCGCACGATGGACTGCAGGTTCACGTTGAGCTGGCTCAGCGCCCGACCGAGCCGGCCGATCAGATCGGTGCGCGTGATGTCCATCTTCTGCGTCAGGTCGCCGGCGGCCATGCGGTTGGCGAACAGCAGCAGGGCCTGCAGCGGCTTCATCGTCATCGTTCGCAGCAGCCAGCCGCCGAGCAGGCCCACGACGGTCACCACCACGAGCTTGGCCAGAACGATCTGCCAGCCGCCGAGCACCTCGGCCAGCAGCGTGCCCACGAGCAGGCTCAGGCCCGAGATCAGCGCGGCGAGCCACATCAACTGGCCCTCGATCCCGATCTTGAACAGCCGTGCCAGCCGAGCCCCCAGGGTGTCCACGATCAGCGAGCCGGCGCGCAGCCGGTGCTTCATGCGGCCCGACTGCTTCTCGGCGCGCATCGTGGCGTACAGCGATTCCGCAGCCGACACCTGGTCGCGGGTGGGCAGGGTGCGCACCGACATGTAGCCGCCCGGGCGGTCGCCGTCCATCAGCGGCGTCACGTTGGCCATGACCCAGTAGTAGGTGCCGTCCTTGCGACGGTTCTTCACCGGCGCCGACCAGGGCTGACCGCTGGCGATGGTCTCCCACATGTCCCGGTAGGCTTCCTCGGGCATGTCGGGGTGGCGGATCAGGTTGTGCGGCTGGCCGAGCAACTCCTCCTTCGTGTAGCCGCTGACCGAGATGAAGGAGGGGTTGCAGTAAAGGATCCGACCCTTCAGGTCCGTGGTCGAGACGAGCGTCTCGCCTGGCGGGAAGGGGAACTCCTTGTCGACGACGGGCAGGTTCAGGCGCATCCGGTGTCTCCGCAATCGGCCCGTCGAATGGGCCGTTTGCAGGATTGTGCACGCGCCGCGCGCGCTCCGGCCGCGCCGCGGCTCAGCCGCCGCGGTCCAGCCAGACCGCCATGCCCTGGGCGTTGAGCTCGATGTCGATCGCCAGCGCCTGCGCGATCTCGGCCTCGGCCATCGCGCAGCCGTGCTCGCGCAGGCTGCCCACGTACAGCGACGTCAGCTCGCGGCACAGCGCGGCGTGGCGGTCGGGGGCCGTCTTCAGGGCGTGGCCGATGGCCACCATGCGGTCCAGCAGCGCCAGCATGCGCCCGGCCAGCACGGCGACGTCGCCGACGCGGCTGTAGTGCGTGAGGTAGACGCAGCGCGGCGCGCGCTCGAGCAGGCGGCCGACCGAGGCACGCAGCGCCTCGGGCTCGAACTGCACGGGCGTGGACGTGGGCAGGATCCAGGCGCCGTGCACGGGGTGGTCGAACTCGCGGTAGCTCAGGCCGAAGGTGTCGCCGGTGAACCAGCCGCGGGTGCGCTCGTCCCAGAGGCAGTGGTGGTGCCTGGCGTGCCCGGGGGTGTCGATCAGCGTCAGCGGCCGCCCGGCGAGTTCCACCGTCATGCCGTCGCTGCTGGCCACCACGCGCTGGGCGTCCACGCCGACGAGCCGGCCGTAGGAGCGGTCCATCTCGGCCTGGCCGTAGACCGCAAGCGCGCCCTGGTACAGGGCCGAGGGGTCGATCATGTGGCGCACGCCGCGCGGATGCACGAGCACGCGCGCCGCCGGCAGGTGCTGCATCAGCAGGCCCACGCCGCCGGCGTGGTCGAGATGGACGTGGGTCGGGATGACCCAGTCCACAGCCTCGCGCCCGAGCCCCAGCGCCTCCAGCGCGCCCAGCAGCCGCGGCACCGAGAAGTTGGTGCCGGTGTCGACGAAGGCCGCCCGGCCGTCCTGCACCAGCAGGTAGGCGGCGTCGAAGCGCTCGCGGTGGAAGCCGGTGTCGACGACATGGACGCCGTCGCCCAGGGGCTCCAGGTAGGCAGGCAGCGGCATGCGGGGGATTGTAGGCAAGGGGGGTGGGGCTGCTGGGTGCTGCTGGGTGGCCCTCTCAGGACGGCGGTCATGCGCTCCGCCGCTGCGCAGGCCCGGCCGCGGGGCCTGGTCGGGCGCGGCGATGGCGTCATTTCATGCGCGGGGGCGAGTGGGGCGACTCATGATGGGTCAGGCGTCAAGCAGCCACGCCTGTTGCAGTCGTCATCCTTGCCAGGATAGGATTCCTACTTTCGATTCTTACCGCGAGGTCGCGATGCTTGTCACTGACAAGGGGCAAGTCACCATCCCCAAACACATCCGCGTGGCTGCCGGTGTCGGCCCTGGAAGCGAGGTCACGTTCAGCCTTGAAGGCAGCAAGATCGTCATCACGCCTACCGGAACCAGCGTCAAGGAGGACCGTCGAGCCAAGCTCAGGGCCGCGGCGGCGCGCGTACGTGAAAGCCTGGGCGCAGAGTTCAAGCAGTTGGGCGCCGACGAGATCATGAGCTTCATTCGAGGCGACGAACCGACCAAGAGCGCAGGTCGCCGTGGCTCTCGGTAGTCTGGCATGCTACGACGGTTCGGCGGGTATCCTCGTCGACACCACCGTATGCGTGGACTGCATCGACGAAACGAGCCCTTGGCACGGCTGGGCGGTAGAGCGCTTGCAGGCGTGCAGTGAGCGAAGCCCCCTGCACGTCGACATCGTCATCTACTCGGAGCTGCTGATCCCAGGGCCGAACGTGCGGGCTTTGGACGCGATGCTCGACGTCTACGACACACTGCGAACACCCCTGCCGTGGGCTGCTGCCTCGCTCACCGCAGCCGCCTATGCGATGTACTTGCGCCGAGGCGGGTCCAGACACAAGCCGCTTCCAGACTTCTTCATCGGAGCACACGCAGCAGTTTCCAACCTCAGTGTGCTGACCCGAGATCCCAGGCCCTACAAGAGCCACTTCGCCAAGCTTGCCGTTCTTGCGCCGTGAGCCGCTGCGCGTTGACGCCGAACCCCTCGCTCAAGCTGATCCGCGACGTCAGGCGTTGCAAGCCTGGTTCGCGGCTCATGCTGCATCATCGCGAACCAGGCCTGCAGCATCTGCCTCCGCGGCCCGCTTCGCTGGAACGTCAGGGGCTACAGGTCGAGCGCTTTCTCGAGTGGCGCGCGACGGGGGCCAGGATGGCAAACGCGCATGGCGGAGAAGCTGTCGCGTGTCTGGCCCACGTGACGCCTGACCCGCGGCTCGAGCCGACCCGCTACGGCAGCCAAGGCTTGGCCGGTCCGGGCCAAGGTGGTCATCGACGGCAAGGAGGTGCTGCGCGTGCGTTTCAAGAGCTGTCTGGCCGCTGCGGCGATCGCGCCGGCGGTGATGGTGAAGGGCCTGCGCGGCGGCTGCAGGGCTTGCGTGGCGATCTGGGGCGCCGGTCCGCGTGTGCTCGGGTCTGACTGAGCCTTGTCGACCCCGCTGGCGATGAATTTGATCGAAATGACGGTTTTAGTACAAGTAGGCTTGTACTAAACAGTGGACCTTGGCAGAATCCGGCGGATGAAGGTCTCGAAAGAAGAGCTCATCGCCGTCCTCGCCCAGTTCAACCCCTGGTGGCGGGGCGAGGCCCTGGCCGACCTGCCTGGGTGGCGGCGTGCGGCCTTCCGTGAGCTCCATGCTTGGCTGACCGCGCCGCCGGCGCCCCGGGCGGTGCTGCTGTCGGGCGCGCGGCAGATCGGCAAGACCACCTTGCTGCTGCAGGCGGCCGATGCGCTGCTGCGGGCCGGCGTGCCCGCCGCCAACATCCTGTATGCGACCTTCGATCACCCGATCCTGAAGCTGGCTGGCATCGACGTCGTGGTCGACGCCTGGCGTGAGCGGGAGCCGCGCGCCGAGGGGCCGGAGTACCTGCTGCTGGACGAAGCCCAGTTCATCCGTCATCACGGGGCGGACGTGGGGACCTGGGTCAAGCATCAGGTCGATTTCCGCAAGGACCGGCGCATCGTGTGCACGGGCTCGGCCATGCCGCTGGTGCAGGCGGCGCCCGAGTCCGGGGTGGGCCGCTGGCACACGATCCGGCTGACGACGCTGTCGTTCTATGAGTACCTGCAGATCAAGCGCGTGCCCCTGCCCGAGCTGCCCCGGCTGCGCAGCCTGCGCGAGTTGTTCGACTGGGCCCCGGCGGATTTCTACCGCGCGGGCGAGCAGGCCGGCGCCTATGTGGGCCACTTCCACGAGTACTTGGTGCGCGGCGGCTTCCCGCAGACGGCGCAGGTGGAGAGCGTGACGCAGGCGCAGCGCCTGCTGCGCGAGGACATCATCGACAAGGTGCTCAAGCGCGACATGACGGCGCTGTTCGGCGTGCGCCGCGTGCTGGACCTGGAGCACACCTTCCTCTACCTGTGCCTGCACGACGGCGGGCTGCTCGACATGGTGGACCTGTGCAGCAACCTGGAGGTGAAGCGCCCGACGGCGCAGCACTTCATCGAGTTGCTGGAGGCCACGCATCTGATCCACCGTCTGGCGCCCTTCGGCTATGGCAAGGAGGTGCTGCGCGCGCGTTTCAAGATCTACCTGGCCGACGCGGCGATCGCGCCGGCGGTGATGCTCAAGGGCAAGGCCCTTCTGGAGGATGCCGCGGCGCTGGGCGTGGCCACCGAGACGGCCGTGTTCAAGCACCTGTTCGCGCGCTACTACGCGCAGAACGTGCGCTTTTCGTACTGGCGCGGCAGGCGCGACCACGAGGTGGATCTGGTGGCCGAGGTGGGCGGGGAGCTGATCCCCTTCGAGGTGAAGTACCGCGCCCGGCACACCGGCGCGCGCGAGCTGAAGGGTCTGATGGAGCTGTGCCAGGCCCGGCGCATCGCGCGCGGCTACGTGGTCACGAAGGCGCTGGACGATTTCGGGCCGATGCGGGGTTTGGCGGCGGCGGGTGAGGGCGCGCTGCCTGGCGCGGTTGCGGGCGTGAGGCCCGTTGCGGGCGACGACGGGGTGGGCGGTTCCGCTGCGGTGAACACGCAGATCATGCGCATACCAGCGGCCTTGCTCTGCTACTGGATGGGGGCGACGGAGGGCGTGGAGGGGGTGTGAGGCTGTCGTGGCGTGCCCGCGTGTGCGGCGTGTGCCGGTGTTGCGGTGCGCGCTCCGCCGCAGCGCAGGCCCGGCCGCGGGGCCTGGTCGGGCGGTCGGCCCTGCGGGCCGGCACGAACGCCTTGTCCTGTGGTTCTAGACTACGGCCATGCGCCCCTCGGAAGCAGTTCGCCGCCACCGCGCCAAGATCCGAGAGATCGCTCTCGGTCACCGCGTGGCGGACGTGCGCATCTTCGGGTCGGCCGCCCGCGGTGATGACGTCGAGGGTAGTGACCTCGACCTGCTCGTGGAGCCGACGGCAGCGACGACGCTGCTGGACATCGGGGCCATCCGGTACGAACTCGCTTCGCTGCTCGGGATCGAGGTCGATGTGCTCACCCCCAATGCCCTGCCTGCTCGGATTCGTGAACAGGTCCTGCGGGAGGCTGTCCGGTTGTGAAGGCTGGCGGGTCACAACATTGCCCGGCCGTGGTGCGACAACGTATGCGAGCAGCCCGTGCTGCTTGTCCGGAACTGGAAGCCATGAGTTGTCGGCCTATCGAATCCGCTCGCGACCCGAACCCGCGCGGCGGCTGCGAGGGAGGGTGTGCGCGGCGATAGTGCTTCTTGCTCGGGGGCGAGTGGGGCGACTCATGATGGTTCAGGCGTCGAGCAGCCACGCCTGTTGCAGTCGTCAGCCTTGCCGGGATAGGATTCCTACTTTCGATTCTTACCGCGAGGTCGCGATGCTCGTTACTGACAAGGGGCAAGTCACCATCCCCAAGCACATCCGCGTGGCCGCCGGCGTCGCCCCTGGAAGCGAGGTCACGTTCAGCCTTGAAGGCAGCAGGATCGTCATCACGCCGGTCGGAACCAGCGTCAAGGAGGACCGTCGAGCCGAGCTCAGGGCCGCGGCGGCGCGCGTCCGTGGAAGCCTGAGTGCAGAGTTCAAGCAGTTGGGCGCCGACGAGATCATGAGTTTCATCCGAGGCGACGAACCGACCAGGAGCGCAGGCAGCCGTGGCTCTCGGTAGTCTGGCTGGCTATGACGGTTCGGCGGGGATCCTCGTCGACACCAATGTCTGGGTGGACTGCATCGACGAAACGAGCCCTTGGCACGGTTGGGCGGTAGAGCGCTTGCAGGCGTGCAGTGAGCGAAGCCCGCTGCACGTCAACATCGTCATCTACTCGGAGCTGCTGATCCCGGGGCCGGACGTGCGAGCGTTGGACGCGATGCTCGACGTCTACGACACACTGCGAACACCCCTGCCGTGGGCCGCCGCCTCGCTCACCGCAGCCGCCTATGCGATGTACTTGCGCCAGGGCGGGTCCAGACACAAGCCGCTACCAGACTTCTTCATCGGAGCACACGCAGCCGTTTCCAACCTCAGTGTGCTGACCCGAGACCCCAGGCCCTACAAGAGCTACTTCGCCAAGCTTTCCGTCATTGCGCCGTGAGCCGCGGCGCGTTCACGCTGAACCCCTCGCTCAAGCGCGGCGCGCTTGTGCGGCGACGTGCCGGTGTGGTGGTGCGCGCTCCGCCGCCGCGCAGGCCCAGCCGCGGGGCCTGGTCGGGCGGTCGGCCCTGCGGGCCGACTCCGCTGCGATGCTCGCGTCGGGGTCGCACCGCCGAACTCGCACCGCTCACTGCGTTCGCTCAGCTCGAACAACGGCGGCGAGTCAGTTGACGAAGCGCGCTGCGCGCGCCGACCCCGACGCTGCGCTTCTCGCCGCCCTCAAAGGCCCCGCGGCCGGGCCTGCGCGGCGGCTGCGGGGGTGTCCGATCGCGAAGTCCGCAGCAAGCGGCTGGGATCGCGATTCGGGCCTACCGCCTGCGTTGGTCGACCTGCCGGCGCTCAGCTTCAAGACGGACACCGCGTACTGGAGGGCGACAGGCGCCGAACGGACTCTGTCCTCGGCCCCTCGGCCCACCCGCCTGAACAGAGGCCTGCAGCCTCTGCTCGGCCGGCTGCAGGCCCTGCGGGGTGAACGTCACCGACTTCGACTTGCCCACCGGGTTGGAAACCAGCCCCTTTGGCGTGCGACCTGTCCATGGCGGCGCAGTCGAAGGACTTCCAGGCGCGGTCACCCTCATGCATCGTCATCAGCAGCAACGTCAGCGCGGCGTCTTCGCGGTGTTCGGTGTCCAGTCCGGCGGCGCGATGCCGCCATTCAGGCCGGTACCAGCGCATCCAGCGGGCTGTGCGCCCCCATGCCGCCGACCTTCAGAACGTGGGTGTAGATCATGGTCGTGGCCACGTCCGCGTGGCCGAGCAGTTCCTGCACGGTGCGGATGTCCGAGCCCGACTGCAGCAGGTGCGTGGCAAAGCAGTGACGCAGCGTGTGTGGCGTGGCCGGCTTGGCGATGCCGGCAGCCTGCACTGCACGTTTGAAGGCACGCTGGAAGGTTTCCGGATACAGATGATGGCGACGGATCACCCCGCTGCGCGGATCGGCAGACAGGCCTTGCTGCGCAAACACCCAGAACCAGGCCCAGCTCGCTCCGGCACGTGGGTACTTGCGCTCAAGCGCGTCCGGCAGTTGCACGCCGGCGCGTCCAGCATCGACATCGGCGCACCACACCGCGCGAACATCCTCTGCGAGGTGCCGCCTCAGCGCCTGCGTCAGGCTGCGAGGCATCATCACGACGCGATCTTTGCCGCCCTTGCCTGAGCGAACGAAGATCGCCTGATTGGCGAAGTCCAGGTCCTTCACCCTCAGCCGAAGCGCCTCCTCGATGCGCAGCCCGGTTCCATAGAGCAGCCGGGCCAGCAGCCCGTGGACACCGTCCAGTTCTGCCAGCACCGCCGCCACCTCCTGCGCCGACAACACCACCGGCAGCCGTCGTTTGGGCACCGGCCGCCCGATCTCGTCCATCCAGGGCAGTTGCTGGCCGAGCACCTTCCCATAGAGGAACAGCAGCGCTGAAAGCGCCTGCCGATGGCTGGACACCGACAGCCCACGCTGCGCCGCCAGGTGCGTCAGGAAGGCCTCGACCTCGGGCCCGCCCATCTCCACCGGGTGCCGCAGGCCATGAAAACGCACGAAGTCACGGCACCAGAACACATAGGCCTCTTCGGTGCGCACGCTGTAGTGCAGGCCCCGCACCCGCTCACGCACCTGGTCCAGCAGCCGCGTGGCCCGCAGCGGTGGCAGCGCCGCTGTCCCGACAGCTCGACGCGGCGCGCCCGCCGCACGCGCCGAGGCCTTCTGATTGCCTCGAGAGCTCGGCGTCAACATGTCCAACCCCTTGCAAACGCGACTGGAAGTGACCAGAATCAGCCGGAAGAACCCGTCGCTTTGTGCGGCAATGTTAGTACTGTATGCACGTACAGTCAACGGGAGGAAAGTCGAAGTTCATCAGGACCTTGGCGCTATCCGACCCCTCTGTGTTAGGCGACAAGCGCCGCGCAAAGCGGCGTAAGTTTGTCGTCCATAACACGTTCGGCCTCACAGACAGGCCCCGTTGACTCGTATGCGCCTTGGGCGTATAGTGCGTCATGCTCACTGTCGTCGAAAGCCCGATCTTCCAGCGCCTCTGGCCTCGCTACTGGGAAGAAGATGAGCGCGCCGAGTTCGCAGCGTTCATCGCCAGCAACCCAGAAGCAGGCGCCGTGATCCGAGGCTCAGGAGGGGTACGGAAGGTGCGCTGGGCACGAGAGGGAGCAGGAAAGTCGTCAGGTGTTCGCGTCGTTTATCTCACCCGAAACGAACTCGGGGAGATCTATCTCTTGACCCTGTATGCCAAGGCCGAGAAATCAACAATCTCTGCTGCAACCTTGAAGGAGATTCGCCGTGCCCTCGATGTCTAAGAAGCTCAGCCATGCCGAGATCGGCGCCTTCGAAGCGAACCGAAACATCGGCGAAGAGATCCTTCAGTCGATCAAGGACATGAAGGCCGGGAAGGGGAAGGTCGTTGTTCCTGCCGCAGTCGAAGCGCGCGAGGCGACGGGGCTTTCGCAGTCACAGTTCGCAAGCCTACTCGGCGTTTCAGTTCGCACGCTTCAGGGTTGGGAGCAAGGGCGCAAGCAGCCTAGTGGTGCGGCCAGGACGCTTCTGGCCATTGCGCGCACGAACCCTAAGGCAGTACTGGCGGTCTCGTCGCAGTAGCAGCTCGGCACAGTGAGGCCGAACGAGTAAGGATAGATCGCGCGAAGCCGCGATCTGATCCGTTTGTTGGACAAGCCCGTGTGAGTACTCGGAGGGTGTGGCTGGCGACACTGCAAATAGGTCTTGCCAGCGGGCCCGCCACAT
>Ga0172376_10001499_pt1 | contig 29752 bp, 41 predicted proteins | sample Lak35m_FD_121114 | JGI IMG/M metagenome (GOLD analysis project Ga0172376, IMG submission 121114) | Freshwater microbial communities from Kabuno Bay, South-Kivu, Congo - kab_092012_35m | ecosystem: Environmental > Aquatic > Freshwater > Lake | place: Democratic Republic of the Congo: South-Kivu...
ATTCATTTACCACACGACCACTTCGGATAAACTCAAAGAGTTCTTCTTTTGTCTTGTAGTATTTTGAATCATTCCAATTCCAAAGAAATTTCCAACCTGAACTTCGCTTACCCAAATGAACTTTGGTTCCATCCAAGAATTCCTCCCACGGTGAAATAGAATCGCACTCACCAACTGAAATCGAACGAAATCCACGTCCAATTTGATCGGGACTAATGGTATCCATAGCGTCAATCCTCATACGAAGCTTTTGTTCCCGCTTTATCATCTCATGACCCTTAGGTACACGGTAGTAGTTAGTTCCCATGGTGTTTATTTTTTTATAAATTATTCTTCTTCGTCCTCATCCCAATCATCATCGGAATCAATGTCATCCATGGTGAATAATTCGACAGTAAGGTTCTTACCGCGGTAGGTCTCCTCATCATAGTTGCGTTCCAATTCTTGACCTTTGAAGAACATCTTTGATACCAACGTTTCTTCGTACTCTGGAGTCTCCATAGTCTGAAAATTTACCGCAAAATCGGTGGGTTTGGGTTCTTCGTCAGACTCAATATCAAACCCATACATCGTTCCTTTAATGGTCTCGTAAACAAGAAGAATATTCTCTTTCCCTTCGTGGGGGAAAGCATCAATTTCTTTTTCATGTTCGTCTTCATTGTCAGGATATTCGAACTTATCCATAAAACGATCCATCTCTTCAGATTTCACATCCCAAACAACTTCGTCGTTTTCATTTACTAAAACAAAGTGCAGACTCTCAGTTGCAATTGCTGTTGTGGTAACCCAGTAGTTTGTCATGTAATGGTCATAATCTTCCAAGATTTCAGGAAGATCCATGTACATTTCATCCAAGGTTTTATGACCTTCTTTTTCTTTGTAAGTAAAAATTGTCTGAACTTCTTCGTCAGTCAAAACGTGAGCGGACCCATCTAATCCAAGTCCGTTTACAAGTAGTTTATATTTTGCCATGTGGTGGGTTTTTATTTACCACAAATATACAAACTTTTTGTCAAATGACAAAATGTTGGTGAAAAAAAAAAGGTTGGTAGTGATCGACTTTATCAGGAATCTGACCTCACTCACGAATTCGGCTTCACACACCCTCAGAGAGACGGGTCTCATCATAAAATCAGACGTGAGTTCCAAAACAAACGACCTATCCTTAGTGTGTACCCTTGCGATATGCTCTCCCATACTGTCGACCTACGCATCTTACTACCAACCCACACGATAGTCGGGGTAGGAATCCCACCTACAATTGAGAACAACCCACTAATAGGTCACAATGTTCTCCATCCGAAATGGATGTGCCTTTTTCAATTCAGCCACCCGACTATTTTGCTCTCCCTCTTGGACTCGAACCAAGGACCCTTTGATTAACAGTCAAATGCTCTAACCGACTGAGCTAAGGGAGAATCCATGGCATGCAAGTTTTTTTTGTGGACCGTAACGGATTCGAACCGTTGACCCCCTGCGTGCAAAGCAGGTGCTCTAGCCAGCTGAGCTAACAGCCCTTATAAATAAGTATCAGAGGTGGGAATCGAACCCACACACCGAAGTACACGAGTTTGAGTCGTGCGCGTCTACCTATTCCGCCACTCTGACATTTTGTTGGAAGGGACGGATTCGAACCGCCGTACCCGTAAGGGAGCAGATTTACAGTCTGCCGGTTTTAACCACTCACCCACCTTCCAAGGTTGTGATGTAGACGGGGTTTGAACCACGTGGCACAAGTTTTTTCAGGACTCTGCTCTACCATGGGAATGTCATATGAGCATTCCTCCTGAGCTACTACATCAGATTGTACCGAGGGTGGGACTCGAACCCACACACACAAGGCACTGGTTCCTAAGACCAGCGTGTCTACCATTCCACCACCTCGGCAACTTTCTTCACCAACATTTCAAAGATCATTTGTCTTTCAACACCACAAAGATACAACGACTTTATCATACATCCAAATGGGAATAATAAATATATCAGAGTATTTATAGATAAAAAATGGCTACCACACGACCTTTCGCATACAACTCAGGTTCTGTACTATCAGGAACTGAACAATACGGAACCATTGCTGTTGGTACCGGTGATAATCCCTATGACCAAAATTATGGGGGACTTCAGTGGTGGAGTGGGCCTGACGAAGATCTTGGATATTGTATTGGAACATCAGTACCATCAGGTGATCAACCAACTCCATTGGGGAATATAGGAACAGTTCAATTTTGGAGGACCGACGGTTTTGATGAGAATGAATTCATTGAGTTATCCGAAGTAATTACGGGTCAAAATTTTACAGGATCAACCGAAGCAAAACAATATTTGAACAATAACGGGTATTGGACATCATTTTCATCATATCCAGCAAGTCTTATAGTTTATTTGGATAGTGGTAATTCTTCTTCTTATTCCGGTACAGGATCTCTATGGAGTGATCTAACCTCTAACGACAACGATGCCACTCTTATCAACACTCCAACATACTCATCTTCATTTGGTGGTATACTACAGTTTGATGACACATCTTTAGAATACGGTACCATACCAAACTTGGGGAATTTGAATCAATGGACTGTTGAAGTTTGGTTCAGGTTAAGTTCACCTCTGACAGGAAAAATAACCGCAATCATTTCTAACCAATTTGATTTAGTAAATAAATTAAATTTTAGTATTGGAACTAACAATGCACCGGTCAACAGAAACATTGCTGTTGGGTTTTATGATGGCGCGTGGAGAACAACAACCGGATTTGTACCACAAGTAAGTCAGTGGTATCAAGTTGTAGGTACTTATGATGGTTCCACAATTAGACAATACGTAAACGGTGTTGCGTCAGGTGGAACATTAAATTATGTGGGTACTCCTCAAAGTGGTGGTGGAATAAGATTGATGAGAAGGTGGGATGATAGTTTAACGGCTAGTAATTTTATAGATGGTGACTTATCAATTGTGAAGATTTACAATACCGCACTTAACAGTTCTGAGGTATTGGACAACTTTAATGAAAACAAAAATACATTCAATCTATAATGGCAACATCAAGACCTTTCGCATATAATACAGGATCAACTCTTTCAGGTACTGATCAATTTGGGACAATTGCTGTAGGAATTGATGATAACCCATACGATCAAAATTATGGGGGACTACAATGGTGGAATGGTCCTGACGAAGAATTGGGTTATTGTATAGGTACTTCAGTTCCTAGTGGTGATCACCCAACTCCATTGGGGAATATTGGAACAGTACAATTTTGGAGAACTAATACTTAAGATGATACAGAATTTATTGAATTGTCAAGTGTAATTACTTCACAAAATTTTACAGGAGGTACCGAAGCAAAAACATGGTTGAATGATAATGGATATTGGACTTCTTGGGAATATGTTTATCCAAACACCGCTAATTTATATTACGATGCGGGTAACCCATCTTCATATCCAGGATCTGGTACATCATTGTTTAATATTGGGACAGATGGTCCTGCAACTGGAACTGAAGGTTCGATTGCCGGAGTTATTTATGAACCATCAATTGCTGGTGGTGTGTTTAATTTTGATGGTATTGCAGATGATATAAACTTCAATGTTTATAACTTTACTGATGACTTTACAGTGACCGCTTGGGTGTACCCACGTTCTGAAAATAGTATCAACTGTTTGATTTCTAACGTTGGTGCCAACGTAAACGTAGCTGGCTTTAAGTTAGGTTGGAACAATTGGAATACTCAGAATGGTTATATGAATTTAGAAGCCGGTAACGGTAATGCCGGTGGAACGGTATCCACAAATTCGAGAGCAATCACCGAAAATGTTTGGCAATTCATAACATACCGAATTGATCGTTCAAATCAAACTTACACATTTTTTGTCAATGGAGTTGAACAACCTAATAATGGTATTACAGTTCCAACAAATTTTGCAACTCAAACACTACGATGGTACATTGGTGCTATCGGGGGAAATTCTTATTTTATGAACGCCAATTTGGGTGAATTAAGAGTTTACAAATCATTACGATCTAACCCTCAGATAATTGAGGAGTTTGACGCAACTAAAACTAGATATGGAATATAAATAAAAAATGGCAACTTCAAGACCTTTTTCCTATAACACAGGGCCGTTGGTACCTGGAACAGAACAATTCGGAACCTTAGTAGTAGGTATCGGGAATCACAGATATGACGAAAATTATGGTGGATTACAATGGTGGAACGGTCCTGATGAAGAATTAGGATATGTTATAGGAACTTCAGTACCAACCCAAGATCAACCAAGTCCAATAGGAAATGTTGGTAATGTTCAATTTTGGAGAACAGAAACATTAAGTGATTCCGAATTTCTACAATTATCCAATCTAATTTTAGGTCAAAACTTACTTACACCTCAATTAGCCAAACAAGAATTGAATAATAATGGTTATTGGACTAATTGGCCAGGTACATTACCCTCAGGTATGGTATTATACTTAGATGCCGGAGTAACTTCATCATATTCTGGAAGTGGAAGTATTTGGTACGATCTTTCAGGATACGGTAACAACGGAACATTGAGTGGTGCAACTTATAGTTCTGATGATGGTGGTACAATGGTTTTTGATGGTATTAATGACTCAATCACTTTTTCAAACCCTGTAGAAATTCCAATCGGAAATGAACCTTACACAATTTCTGTGTGGTTTAACTCCGAAGAAATGCCATCAACCCGTGGATTTATTGGTTGGGGTGCATTTGGTAATGTGAATCAAGTAAATGCTTGGAGACTACAAACATTTGCAGGTGGAAATACAGGATTTGTTCATTATTGGTGGGGTAATGACCTTTCATTCCAAACACCTCTATCAGTTAATACATGGTATAATGCTGTTGCAGCATATTCGAATGGATCTAGAAAAATTTATTTGAATAATGTTTTAGTTGCAGAAGATTTCCCAACAGGACATAATGTACCATATTCTACCAACCTAAGAGTTGGTGTAACTTATGATGGATTTAACGAATGGTTTGACGGAAAAATAGCTCAAGTTGTAATCTATAAAAGGCAAGCAACCGACTCTGAAATTGCTGCAATTTGGAATTCGGGTAAAGATAGGTTTGGTTATGGACCAACTCCAACACCGAGCCCAACTCCAACAAATACCCCTACCCCTTCGATAACACCATCTTTAACCACCACAATAACCCCAACAAATACTAATACACCAACTTCTTCTGTAACCCCAACACTAACAAAAACACCAACTTTAACACCCACAAATACTCCAACACCATCACCCACACCACCAAGTGCATTAACAGTTCATTTTGATATTAGTAATTCATCGTCATATCCTGGAAGTGGTAGTGTAATTACTGATTTATCAGGTAATGGAAACAATGGAACTCTAAGTGGTGATTATACATATTCCGCATTAAACAGTGGTACAATGTCAATGGGAGGAACAAATAGTTATGTTAACGTACCTCAAAGTGCCAGTATTAACATTACCAACACCTCAACACCTGTTTCGGTTGTTATGTGGATTAACATTACCGCAGGATATTCTAATGGTGACGGTATTTGGAACAAAAACTTGGATGCCTTTTCTTATGATGGTTATAGATTAATCGCGCAATCAAACAACCAAGTCAGATTAGGTATAAATGGTGGAACATTTGATTATAATTTTAGTAGCTCGAATAATGCAATTGCGACAGGAACTTGGATGATGTTAACAACTATTGTCCAAGGTGGTACATCATATGTTTACAGAAATAATAACTCAACACCTATAGTTTCAGGTTCATCAACTGCTCAAAGTATACCAGTAAACACAGCCAATTTACAATTATGTGTTGGTGAATTTAATACCTTAGGTGGATACCTTCCTTGTAGATGGGGTCAGTTCCGATACTACAAAAACAAATCTTTATCTACCGCTGAAATTTCAGCCCTTTTTGATGCTGATAAAGCTAAGTACGGTTTATAATTTGAGGTCTCAGTCAGATTCAAACTTAGGTTTGGTTATTAATAATAATTTTGCACGCCCACTAGGACTCGAACCTAGAACAACGGTTTTGGAGACCGTGATGTTACCATTACACTATGGACGCGTATTGTAGTTCCTGAAGGATTTGAACCCTCACCATTTCATCCGTAGTGAAAGATGCTATCCATTACACCAAAGAACCATTGTTACCCCCCAAGGATTCGAACCTCCACTAAATTATCTTATTAGATTTCTGCAAATTATCAACAGACCAAAGGGGTTGAAAGTTGGTATAATGATTGAGTTTGTAAACTTCTTCATTAGTTTTTGCGGATGATATTGGGATGATATGGTCGATATGCCATTTACCATAATTTTCCCAACACATTCCCTCACTAAATTGATTTTCTAAATATATTTTCAATTCCTCAATACTACAACCAATAATCTTTTTAGTTGATTCACTTTTATGACCACAAGTTAAGTTTTCTCGTATCCTTCTAGATATGTTGTTTCTCAGAGCATACAAAGGGTCTGTCTTTCTACGTTCTCTTGCTCGTTTAGCTGCTTGTTTACGAAGTTTATCTGAGTTCTTTTTTTTCCATTCACCACGGCTTTCTTTTTTTTCTACCTCAGTTTTACGGTAAACATTATATGGTTTTTCTATTATTCTTGGAGTTACACCTTTTGACCTAGAATCGTACTGACATTCTTGGGAACAAAAAACTTTACCGTGTTTTACACGGTTTATTCGAGACGGTGGTCGATTGAATTTGACACCACAATTACCGCACTCACACTCAACCTGATGTGAAAGTTTTTTTGACAATAATTCATACGAACATTTACGAGAGCAAGTTTTTTGGCGACCGTATTGTAATCTTTTTGGGTCTGTCAAATATTCCACACTACAATTTGGACATTTTCTCGTAATCATACTACAAAGAAACAAAAAAAAAGTAATACTACAAAATTTTATTTGACTTTTTTATGTTTTCTTCCGCCCACATAGGTTGCAGATTGTCCAAAGACCAACATTTCTTGAAATCATCATCATTCAAGTCTTGAATATTGAATGAAGATACAGGTAATATGTGGTCAATATGCCATTTACCATAATTTTCCCAAGACATACCTTCAGTAAACTGGTTTTCTAAGTGACATTTCAATTCTTCCAATGAATATCCCACCAAACTTTCCCAACTTTTACTTTCTTTTATACCATTCAAACTCTTTCTCATTCTACGAGAAAAGTTAAAACTAACTTTATTCTTTTGATACCGTTCCAATTGACGTTCTTTATTGTATGTTCGTTTTGTTGGGTTTAATTTGTAATAATCAGTCAATTTTTTATTTTTACAAATTTTGCAAACCGATTGTAAACCACTTTTACTTTTGGAGCATTTAGAAAAATTATCTACCGATAATTCTATTTTACAAGATGAACAAGTTTTAGTTTCCATATAATATAAATATCGTCTAACTAAAAATATTTCACCATTAGACGAAAAAAGTTACCCCCCAGGGACTCGAACCCCGATTCAGCGGACCAAAACCGCTTGTACTGCCATTATACGAGAGGGTAATATTGAGGTCTCGGTCAGATTCGAACTGACGAATGACGCTTTTGCAGAGCGCTCCCTTAAACCACTTGGGTACAAGACCTTTTTGGGTGAATAATGGGATTCGAACCCACGACCTTCTGAACCACAATCAGACGTTCTAACCAACTGAACTATATCCACCATATGTGCACCCTGAAGGATTCGAACCTCCGACCCTCTCGGTGTAAACGAGATGCTCTGAACCAACTGAGCTAAGGGTGCTTTGTGATCCCTCCGAGATTCGAACTCGGGACCCATACATTAAAAGTGTATTGCTCTACCAACTGAGCTAAGAGATCTTTGTAGGCAATGTAGGACTCGAACCTACGACTTCCTCCGTATCAGAGAGGCGCTCTAACCAACTGAGCTAAATGCCTGTTTTGTGACGACAAAGTTAGATATTTATAGTGAATAAACCTAATAAAATTTTATGTTATGACAAAAGAACAAATTCAAGGAATTGTAAGACACGTTCTTACTTTCGTAGGTGGTATCTTGGTAATCCAAGGTGTTGTTGAAGAATCCATTCTAAACGAACTCATTGGTGGTGCGGTTGCGTTAGCAGGAACCCTTTGGTCTATCTTCTCAAAGAAGTAAAACCAATTGTGGGGTAGACAGGTATCGAACCTGTTCCTACGGATTTTCAGTCCGCCGCAATGACCTCATCTGCCACTACCCCGAAGGCTACCAATATGTCAAAGTACGTATAAAACAAAAAACCCCGATCCTCATCAGAGTTCGGGGTTTTGCTTTATAAAGGCTATTTAGTTTACATCAAACTCCCGAACATAATACACCACGCTGAAACCATTTTTGACAAATGACTCCGTGTTGTGGTTGATCAATATTATAAACGAGTGTTTTCATGACTTTCTAATAATTACTACAAAGATACAAAAAAAACCTATACTGTCAAATCTTTTTTATAAATTGGAACAACATAACTGTGAGGTCTTATTGTTCCATCCTTCATCATTCGAGTGGTTTCAATTAGTTCACCACTATATTTCTTACCGTAAAACTCCCCTTCTGTTTTACGACCAACTCTTCCAAAAAAAGACATAATACCATCTTCTTTGAGAAAAGAATCAACATTTTCATAAAAGTCTCGTTCATTTGGGTCAAAAAATATATCATAAAAAATACAATCATATTTTCCCAATAGATGTCTTTGTTCAAACCACTCACCCTCAATTACCGTTATATTATGGGAGGGATATTTGGATTTCCATTGGTATAACTTTTCTAAAACTTGGGGGTGACACTCAACAATTGTGTAGGAATTCGGATTTGATTCGATGAAAAATGTGGGGGATATACCCATCCCAAATCCTATTTCTAAAACATCTTTACCTGTTGGATTCAACAATTCAACATGTTTTTTCATCATTTCTTTTTCCCACTCACCCATTACTTCACGACCATATTCATCAAAAATAAATTGTTCGGTGAAGTCAAGTTTTTGTTCTCTAAATCTTTTATGGTTTTCCATTACAACAAATTATAAAATATTTTATTCAAAATTCATCACATTTCATATATGATAGTATTTATTTATTGTCGGGATAAAATCCTTTATTGGTTATTTTTTTATGATCTTATCCACAGATCCCAAGTTTTTATTTGTACACATTCCCAAGTGTGCTGGAACATCTATTGAGGAATCGTTGTACCACTATCAAAATTTCAAGTATCATCAACTTGTTCACGGGTGTACCCTTCAATTCAAACAGTATTTGAATGATGACTTTTTTGATGAACTTTTCAAGTTTTCTTTCATAAGAAATCCATGGGACTTACAGGTTTCATGTTGGAGATATTATGTCAGAAACCACGGTGTTGAAATGGACTTCAACGAATATATTGAATGGAAATTCACCGGTAGTATCGAAGATATGAAAGATCGTCTACCGAAGGAAGATCCAAATGTGAATATTACTCTATTGAAAAATGGTTTTTATATCCACCGAGCCCCGATGACTTATTTCTTAATTGATGAACAGGGAAATTATCTCGTGAACTTTATCGGAGCTTTAGAACATATAAATAAACATTACGACGCAATTGTTGGTGAATTAGGTATTACCGATAGTTATTTAGCCCACCTAAATTCTTCAACAATACGGGACGACATCCATGATTACAAAAGTTACTACAACGAAAAAAGTATAGAACTTGTTAGAAGCAGGTTCGCATTGGACATTATGATGTATGGTTATGAGTTCGATCATAAAAGTCCTGATTCAAAAAAAGTCGGTAAAGTTGATGACACCAACAATTCTATACGGAAGAGAGGTTATAATCTACCGATGGATTTTTATTTCTCAATCGGAGATCTTCCTTATGGACTTGGTGAAATTGAATATAGATACGACCATAATCACATGGACGAAGAATTCAAGAATTTTCAACGAAATAAATCTGAGAGAAGACTGATAAGTCTTCAAAATAACGTAATGGCCATCGAGGAAAATGTTACTCGAATGGAGAATTTGATCCTTGATGACCCTGAAAATTTCTTAACATTGAACACATACAGTAAGGATATAGAAAAATTGCGATCAAAAATCCTTATTTATAAAAATGAAATCAGAAAGATCGAGAACCTTATTTATTCTCTTCAGTCGTAATCAAGCATAATAAGTGGGAATCATTGACAATATAGTCTTCTTCTATACGGTCAAGTGATTCCCCACAAATACTACAAATCATATCAGTAAGATTTTACAAACTCTTTAGGTTTTTCGTCCCAAAGATTTACTGCGATTGCTCTTCGACGACCATTTTTTACATGTGATACCGCGTGTAATTTAGCAGCGTCAAAGATAATCAATCTGTTGAATTTTGGTGCAATGATCTGTGGTTCCTGTTCAGGAATTGTCAGCCATCCTTCGGGTGTAAGTTTGGTCGCGTCATATTTGTCCCAAATATACAACATACCACCTTCCATTTCATCAATCTCTCTACACGGATAAAAAACAGTTCCAATCTTCGGACCCTTCATAACTTTTTCATCAGTCCAAAGAGTTTCGTCTTTGTCAAAGTGAGGTTTAAGAGACCACTGAAGATCCAACATAGAATGTTCATCAGTCGATGTGTAATCACCAACCCAATGTTCGAAACCTTTGACCTGTACATTAGGATGTGGTGAATTTTCACCCCACAAAGCCATCACCAATTCTTCTCTAAGATCTGTTGGTTCTGTCTCCCACCATCCATCATACCAACGGTATCCTGGTTCCCAAAAAGACTTATCATTAGATATTTTGTCTAAAAAATCTAAATCCTGTATAAAGTTGTCTACTATAATCATAATGATAAGTAGTATAAAAGTTTATCTTTGACACCACTTTGTTTGATACCCTCGGTAGATTTTGGTGTTAGGACAAAATTAGTCAATCCAGGTTTTTTATCAACATCATCTTGATTAGTAAATCTCGGAGCCAAATAATCAACACTCATATCCAAATCGTCCACAGCAACCCAATCAGTTACTTCAGGATGATCTTCAAGCCAACGATTGATTTCCATGTAACGTTCAAGTTCAAGTTCAGCTCTGAATCTCAGGGCACTCCATTCTCTGGGAAATACTTCAGAGAACTTTTCAGTCGTATCTATCGGTCTTTTGGAAATACCTTGAGATTGGTAATAATCACCCAACTCTTCCAAAGTGGCGTAGAATCTCCAATCTGAACTTACAACGAGTTCAGCGCCAGTTTCTTCCAAAACCTCATTTAGGATTTTGACAGCCTTCTTGTCAAAGTTATCAAACCTAACATCAAGAGGTAGTTCCTTGAAAGGGACCTTCGTAGAAAGACCTGCCTTCTGACGTTTCTTGTTTCGAGTACCCCAATTGTTGGAAAGACAGATTACACCGTCGTTATCTAAAAATATGACTTTCATAAGACAAAGATATGCCAAACAAATTACAAAAACAACCCGAGAGTGATTTTGTTTGGCATTTAGTCTTTCAACTTGTAGAATTTCATGGACGATACTACCATACTCTGCCACGGGCCATTTCCTTCAGGACCACCGTTATAATAGGTACCACCACCTAATAGAACTACTTTCTTATTTGGTGAATAACCCTTTCCTGATTTCCAAAATGGAAAGTTATTGATGTAGTAAATTGACTCGTTGGGGTAAAATTCACCAACAATTTTCATGGGTTTATTCAAAAGTGACAGGGGGTATGTACCAGGTAAATCGTACTTGTAGTTTTTGGAATTATAAGATGTACCCCAATGTAGGTTACCTTCGAAACTGGCTGTCTCACGATATGAAGGCCAAAAGTATTCAAACACATCAAACTCAGGCATTGTTCCCACGGGGTCTATTGTCCAAAACGCAGGCCACTGACCTTTGAACTGTGGAATCAATACTTCAGCTTCGATCCTTCCGAATGATGGGAGATCACTATCTTTTTTTGTGGTTATACCCCCAACACGGTATGGAACTTTTTCGTCATTTACTTTTGTGGTGATAAAGTGAAGACCTTCAGATGTGATTTTCACGTTATCTTTGGTGAACTTACAGTTTTGGTCTTTGTTGACCATATCTCCCCAAGGTGGGGTAAATCTAAAATCTTTTTCTAAGGTTGGGAAATCAATTTGTGTGAAATCCCATTCTTTGATGAGTTCGAATTTATCAACTGTGGTGTCTTTGAATTCTATACCAAGTTTAGATTTCAGTTGCCATTCGGCCAGCCTCAATCTGTTCGATAGTGTTTCGGTCATAACGTTCTTCGAGTATTTGATTGTAAATTGACAAGGTCATGGTGTGACCCTCTACCTTTGATTGGTTGATAAATTCGAATGTTCCTACTTGTAGGATCTGCCAAGTTTGTTTATCAACCCTTACCCAAGGATTTTCTTCTCGTAAATCTTTTCTATTCAGATACATTTTTAATGTCGTAATAAAAGTTATTTGTGTCTTCTGTAACCCATCTATCTGACAAGTTTTCAACTGAAGGTAGTTCACTATCCACTTTGAATTGTTTCAGATCTTCAGGAAGTTTTTTTGTCACCCAATTTGAGTCTCTCCAAAATATACGATTGTTTGGCTGACATAACAAGTATCCATCATCAGATCTGAAAATATGTCCACATTTATAATCTGATGGTTCATCACTGAATGGGTTATCAAACCAATCAACTGTAAACATATATGTTCCCCACACTTTGGTGCCATCACGAAGAACAATTTGGGCTCTGTGTGAATTCAAAAACTCGTATTTAATGACCGATACATTAGTGGAAAAACAATCCCATAACTGTTTGAAGTTGAAGGGGATATCATTTTCGGGAACTTTAGTATAAATTTCTGATAATGGAACTCTACTTCTAACCATACCATCATCAGTCATTACATGGAATGTAAGAATCTTGAAATCAACAGATTGTAACCCAAAAACATAAATGTCTAAGAAAATATCCTTGTCCTCAACATTTTTTGTAAAATGTGATTTTCTCACTAAAGCTTTGAAACTTGGTATGTTTGAATTATACAGTGCCATCTATTTCTTCTCGGTGGAGTGTTTCTGGTCTATCTACTTGTTCGTTCCAATGGAAATGTAATACAACTTTATCATTTTCCAAATCAATATCAAAGAACCCTTCAGATCCTGAATCAATTTCCCATCCACCAAATTGACTCAGGATATCATAAAGTACGTTTTCCAAAGAATTTGGAATATTATCTGAACCGTAATTTTGTCCATCAACTTCTACACGTTCTAATCCACCTGAATCACCGTATCCGCTGAATTCAACCTTAATAGATTTGAAATCACCAAATTCCTCCTGAAGTTCTTTTTTTAGTTCCTCAACATTTAACTTATCAGATAATGATTCAACAATTAGTTGTGCTTCACCCAATTCAATTTCAGAAAAACCGGCAATTACTGATATACTATTATCTTTAGGATTGATTTCCAACCACAGTGAATTCATACCTTCGTCCTCATAAGATCTAATATCCAAATTTAAACTATCAATCCAACCGTTAATAACTTCACTTGGATCAAATGGAAATTTATAAGTTCCTCCACCTTTACAATTAAAATATCGGTCACTGAAAAGTTCGTCGTCCCAATATTCACCCATCATTTCGGCACTTTCACACCCCATCTTTTGGATGTATGAACTCATCATTTTGAATACCGTTTTTTCCTTTTGTGTCATAATTATAAATACTAATCCTCAATGTTTAGTTCCATAGTACGGATCATCCACATAGGTTTTTTTTCTGCGGTAAGTCCGTCAATCCATTCTTTGGCTGTAGGGATATAGTTGTTACAATCTTCCCTTACGTGTTGTTCACCCACGTATCGGGTATAGACCGTCTTACCATCACTGTTTTTGAATTCAGCACCGAATACCTTTTCCATCTCAAAAATCCCCTCAGAGTGATGACGGAACATTCTATGGAACGAATGTCCAAACCAAGCTTTGGTTTCGTCCAACCAATTGTGAAGGTGAATATAGTCTTCAGGTTTTCCTCCGAACTTATTTACCGAGGACTTTGCATGTTGTAATGGGTGTGCCATAATAAGTTGTAGCCCGACGGGGAATCGAACCCCGCTTTCATCCGTGAAAGGGACGTGTCCTGACCGATAGACGACCGGGCCATTTTATTTAGTACCCCCGAGAGGATTCGAACCTCCGACCCTCTCATTAGAAGTGAGATGCTCTATCCAGCTGAGCTACAGGGGCAGTTTGTTTTACCTCTACAAAGATACAACAAATTTCCGATTAGACAAATCCTTCGAGAGAATATTTATAAGTATGATCGAACTCACCTTAAACCCATTTCGACTGCGACTGAAAGGACGGTTTGTATCATAACGCATGAAAAAATTATGTCCTTCACTATGAGGGACTTTTTTTTTTATCATAACTTTTTATTATCTTTGTAACGAAAATTAGGAATAATGGACAGAGTACTAGTACTGAATTCAGACTACACACCCTTGAATGTCACAAGCATTCGAAGAGGTTTCATCCTTGTAATTAAGGGTAAGGCAGAGGTATTGCGTGAAGATACCCAAAAGATCGTAACAACCGTGGGAGAATTCGTTCGTCCACTGATAATTCGTCTTTTGAATTATGTTCGATTCTCATCATCACCTTTGAAACTCAATCGCAAGCGTCTGTACCGCCGTGATAATAACCAATGCGTTTACTGTGGTAGTAAGAAGAATCTAACTATTGATCACGTTCTACCAAAGTCACGTGGCGGTAAAAACACGTGGGCTAATCTGGTGACCTGTTGCAATTCTTGTAACATCAAAAAGGGTAATCGTACTCCTGAAGAAGTCGGTATGAAATTACGTGAGAAACCTTATGAACCAAGTATCTTCTCATTTGTGTTATCAAGTGACGTTGAAGAACTTTGGGAGGACTTTCAAGTTGCATTTGTCTAATCATATTTTCAATCGTATATTTGTATAACCAAACAGGTAAACGTTCTTTTATTTATTGCCGCTGTGGTGTAAAGGTAGCCACGAGGGACTTTGTCAGACACAAAAGTTTTTTTTCCGTTTTGTGTGATATTTATTGTTATGAAACATACTGTTGAAACAATTAAGAAAGTTTGTTCTGAATCTAATAGTATGGCAGAATCCGCCAGAAAATTAGAGATCAATTACAAAACACTTAGAAAATACACTCAAGAACTTGGATTATTTGAACCTAACCAATCAGGTAAGGGTATGAATAAAAAAGGAAACGGAACAAAAATACCTTTATGTGAAATTTTAGATGGATTACACCCATCCTATCAAACTAATAAATTAAGAATTAGATTGATTAAAGAAGGTGTGAAGAAATCTGAATGTGAAATTTGTGGAATTAACGAATGGTTGGGAAAAAAACTTTCATTAGAGTTAGATCATGTAGATGGTAACAAAAATAATCATCAGTTGGATAATTTGAGGATCGTTTGTCCGAACTGTCATTCACAAACTCACACATATAGAGGAAAAAATATCGGAGCTAAACATTAGAAATAATGTTGTGCACACACTCTCAAATTCGGAGAATCCTGTAAAATGGTAACCCCGAGCCAAACCTGAAAAGGAAGGTGTAGAGACTTGACGGGAGTGGCCTAAGGTCGTAAGACTATGGTTGAGGTAAAGTCCAGACCACAAACACATTATTGTGGCGACGAAAGTCGTAGATGGTATGAAAATCCCTTGGACAGTAATGTCCGTGCCGGTTCGAGTCCGGCCAGCGGTACTAACTTTTATTTTTTTACAACTATGAACAAACTCAAAAAAATCTTTCAATTCTCAGGAACCATCAACGGAACTAACTATTTTCTTCGTCAATTACTTGCAGCCGTTGTGGCATTTGTAGGAGGTTTTTCAATTGGTATTGGTATCGTCGGAATGCAAAACACCACAGCAATGTCTGTACTACTTCTTTTGGGTATTATTGTTTCGGCTGCGGGTATTTGGATCAGTTTGGCAACCATGTACAAACGTTTTGATGCTCTTCATCCTAATCAAGCAGGTGTTTATACCATATCACTATTCTCACTACAAACAGTATCAACGATGTTTAGTGATGGTGATACGATCGGTCCCGTTATAAAAATTGTTTTGGTAGTTATCGGACTTTATCTTATCTTTGCTAACTCTAAAATTGAAAACCACGAAGGATAATTATGAACCCAACTATGAATGATTTCCAAAAGTTCGCAATGAGCGAATATGGAGTTTCCTCTATGAATCTCCATTACTACGATGAACAAATCAAAGCGTCTATGACACCCTACATTTTGGAGGAACGTGAGATGCGTGTAACCCAAATGGATATCTTCTCTCGTTTGATGAGAGAGCGTCTCTTGTGGGTGGCAGGACCCGTGAATGATCGTATGTCCACTGTGGTTCAGGCACAACTTATGTACCTTGATTCTGTGGATAGTATGGACATCACAATGCACATTGATAGTCCTGGTGGGTCTGTAAAGTCAGGGTTGTCTATGGTTGACGTAATGGATTATATCAAATGTGATATCCGTACTGTAAACACTGGTATGGCAGCATCAATGGGTTCAGTATTGTTAGGTGCTGGTACCAAGGGTAAACGATCTTCACTTCGTTTTTCTAAGACAATGCTTCACCAAACTTCAGGTGGTGCTGGTGGTAACATTCAAGACGCTCGTATCAACTTTGTTGAGTGGGAAAAGACCAACAAGATCTTGTTTGAACTTTTGGGTGGTTTCTGTGGTAAGACACCTGAACAAGTGACTGAGGACGCCTCCCGAGATTTTTGGTTGACAGCACAAGAGGCTGTGGACTACGGAATCATTGACGAGGTCGTTATGAAGAAGAAATAAAAAAGGGGGTCTTACGACCCCCTTTCTTAGATATAAACCACCCCCCTTCTTTTGTTGGTTTAGATTATGGGTATCTATCCCATAATGTTGTTAGGCAACTGCCTTGTCTTTAATCTCATCCGCTTTGTCTGCGATAGCACTCGATACCTTACCGAGTTTAGGACAAATGAAGTCACCAATTTTGTCTTGTAAGATTTGAACAATACCATCTTTATCTTCCAAGAAGTACTCGGACACTGCGTTACGAAGTGCAGATACTATGAATCCAGTCGCACCTTGTGAAGTGGATTCAGATCTTTTCTGCATTTGGATTAGATACCCTTCGATTAGTGAGTCAGCAATTTTATTAGCCGCGAACCTACAATCGGTAAAGAACTTATCGTAGTCAGCGATGTTTAAGTTACCCACCAATGCAACTATTGCTGATTGAATGAATGAACCTTCAGGTACTCCTAAGGTCTTTGTTAACCAGTTAGCAATGTATTCACCGAAAACTGCGGGTACTGATTTTAGGGATCCACCAAATAAACCACCTAACATACTGAATAGACCCTCGTTGATGACTTGTGATGAATAACCTTGTGATACCATGTAATTCATTTCAACGATAATTTTATCAATAAATTGGATTTGATCTTCCACGGTTTCGATAACAACACCTTCAGATAATAAACCAAAACGATTTGTGATAATTTTGGTCTCAATAAGAAGATTTTCTTTTTCTTGAGTCTTCTCAATTAATTTTGTCTTCAAGGTTTTTTTCATACTTTCTTTGATAGTTGGTTTTGGATCCACGTGAGCATTTTGTTGTCTACGAGCATCTCTTTCAACCTGTCTTTGTTGTGTTGGAGTTAATGGTTGAATTTGAGGTTGCTGTGTTTTGATTTCAGGGGCCTTTGGTGTGAAAACGTCTGCAGGTTCTTTAGCCGCGAGTTCAATTGGTTTCTCAGTTCCTGGTTCAAAGAAAATCACTTTGTATGTATCAACCCCTACAACACCATCTGCCTTTAAACCTGATTGTTTTTGGAATTCGACAACAGCATTTTTGGTGTTTTTACCAAACTTACCATCAGTCCCTTTTGGATCAAATCCCAATGACTTTAATTGTTGTTGTAGTTTTTTTACAAAGTCACCCTTCATACCACTTTTTACAACTTTTTTACCCGTCTTTACTTCTTCTTCAGTTGGTGCTTGTGTCCATTGAATTGTTGGTAATAATGATCTTTGTCCATCCATTTCAACAAATCCTTTCGCATTACACTTCCACGTTCCTGTCTTTTTGGTACCATCATCAGATGTGTAACCATATTTACCATTTCGGTTGAAGAAGTAAACTCCCTTACCCATTCTATATTTTCCTGGTCCTATTTTGTATTTTGCCAATTTAGCCAAACAAGGGAATGATACTTTTTGCTGTGGTTTGACACTACCCAACTCAATTCTAATTGTATCATCAACCACACCTCTTTTATCGGGCGATGTCATAAAAGTCATTGTGACACCAATACTTTTCAAATGGTCTTGTATTTCTTTTGCAGTTTGAGCGTCACCAGTTCCGAGTTCTGAGTTTAACACACTCTGAATATCATTACCTTTATGTTTTTTCTTGAAGTAATCATTTAGAGTTACGAAATCCTCAACTTTAGAAAGTTCTTTGAATCCTTTTATTAATCTGGTTTCATTCGTACCAAGGTTCAAATATGAAACAACAATATCTCTATAACCTTTTGGTTGTCCTTGTTCACTAATAACACCTTTATTTTCGTTGAGGGTTTTGCCCATATCGTATTTCATCATTAGGAGAACTCTCTCCAAGGCTGCGTTACCCTCTTCCAATTTTACCTTTTCCATGGTTTTTTATTCTATAAATATCTTTATCAAAACAAAGTGTTAGCCACACCCCTTTTAATTGGGTATGAATCACTCCATTTTGTATTTCCAAGTTGATTAGCAACTCCTCGTTGTGGTTGATATAGATCAAAATGTTTCGTGGGAGATTTTCCAGTACCTGAAGTTTCACCACCACTTTCTCCTTGCTCTTTCATTTCAACATCATCAACAGACAATTGATCGAAGATGTCGATAAGGGTATCAATATCAATTTTTTTTGGATTCATATCCATAAATACCATCAAAAAAATTCTGCATCTGGAATGTCACCTGATATCAAGAAAAATTCATTCATAAATGAAATTAATTCATCTTCATCAACAATATATTCATGATCTTCAGTTAAATCATACTCATCATCATCCCACTCATCGTCATCAAAAAGATCAAAATCTTCAGTTAATATATCATAACCGTAATCTGAAATTTCATCAATTATAAATTCCTTGATACGTATGACATCATCTCCATCGATATCCAAACGAAACCTTACTTCGAGTACAGGTTCTCTTAGAACTGTGTCTACAATTTCTCTTACTTCCATTTTTTATTTTGGATGTTTATATAAACAAATATCATTTTCTTTGTCAAAAGTAATTATATTATTAAAATAAATTTCCAAAAATGAGAGTTAATTCCTTAATTATCGATAATTTTTACTCGAATCCTTACGAAGTTAGGGAATTTGCCCTTCAACAAGAATTCAAAGTAAGGGGAAATTTTCCAGGAGAAAGAACTGAATCTTTCCTGAACGATAATATCAAGGAAACAATCCAATTTATCTTGGAACCTATTGCTGGACAAGTTACAAGTTGGGGTGGTCCATATACCGGATCATTTCAATACACCACTGCTAAAGATAGGTCATGGATTCATTCGGATTCATACACGGATTGGGCGGGTGTGTGTTATCTAACTCCAGATGCACCATTATCTTCAGGGACAGGTTTATTCATGCACAAAGAAACTGGTTTGAGGGGATGGAGACATTATGAAGGAGAACAAGATAACCCAATTTATGAAATTGTATCTTCAGAGAGTCAGGATTATACCAAATGGGATATGGTCGATAGAGTTGGTAATGTATTCAACAGATTGATATTATACAGATCCGAAAATTTTCACGTATCTTTGGATTACTTTGGAAAAGACAAAGAAGACGGTAGATTATTTCAAGTTTTCTTCTTTAACACTGAAAATTAAAAAATTATGTTCGATCAAATTATAAATCCTTCGGTAAACCTCGAATCAATCAAAGAAGAATTCGAGAAAAATAAAGTTGTTGTAATTCAAGATTTCTTAAAAGGGGAGATTGCCGAGGATCTTTATTCATGGTTTAGTGAAGAAATGCCGTCTGAATGGTGGGATGTTTCAACATTCCCACAAAAAAGTGAAAAGGGACCCTCATTTGTTAGAAATACAGATGAAAATTACGAATTGATTAGATCAAATTATGAATACAGTCTACAAGCTTTTGCTGAAGGTAAATTCGCATATAATTTTTATCGTACAAAAGATAATCATTTTGATGACTGTTCTTGCACAGAATGTAATTTAAGAAAATGGTTGGTACAGTCAGAATGTTTAGATTTTATATCTACCGCAACTGGTACCAAATACACCGATAGTGACGAAGTATTTGCAGCTTGTTATGGTATCGGTGATTATTTGTCACCTCACGTAGATTCACCAAATGGTACTTTGGGTTTTGTATATCAACTTACCAAAAATTGGTTACCTGAATACGGTGGGCTTTTACATTTTATGGACGATGAAAGACAAATCGTCGAGAGAATTGAAGTACCAACGTTCAATACCTTGACATTATTTCATTTACCTGAAAATAAGGGTAAATGGCACTTCGTATCACCTGTAAGTCCAGGTACACCAGAACTACGTTTTACTTACACAGGTTGGTTCAAGTAAAACTAGACAAAAATTCGGGGTGTAAATCGATAATAAGATCTACAAGCGTTTCGGTACAATAACACATACCGTTTGAATTGCGATCAATCCAACCGTTTTTGAAGGTTACCATAATTGGTTTAAGAGAATTCCTATCTATTAATTCTTCATGTGACAAACCGAACTCTCTGAGTTTGTCATATGAATCTTCTATATAACTTTCAAAAATGACCAAATTTGGGAATTGTTCATGAATCAATCGTATTTCACTATCTATACCCGTGGGGTGTGGATCCCATGTTGGTCTTATAACAAGTTTACCGCTATTCTTTAAATGAGAAATCCACATAAACTTCTTGTATTTAGAAAGTTTATGTAGAATTTCTGAAGGATCTATTTTTTCTATCATTATCTAAAATTGGGACCTGAAACCCAAGAAACTAAACTCATTCTCAGACCCTCAACTACAGGTGTTACTCTATGTAACATGTATGTTGGGAATACAACCATTGTTCCTTTTTTCTTCGGTGCTTGAGGATAGTAAGGTCCGATATTGAATTGTAAATTTCCACCCTCATACTCATCTTCATCTGATAGTTGCACTACTACAGAAATTTTTCTGTGTGGAACTGTTTCACCGATATCAGCATGCCAATCATAATGACCTCCATCTCCGTGGTACTTGGTAAACTGAATACTATCACCAAAACCAATCAAATCAAAATTCCACATTTCTTTGTTAGCAATCAAAACGTGTTCAGCTATTCTATCGAAAATCCATTGAGTATTATCATCTACACCAAAAAAACCAATCTCACTTTTTCTAACGGTTGTGTTCAAATCATTTTTACCACCGTTGACCTTACCCTCACGTAAATTCAAACTATTTCCAAGTTCAATAATTGTTTCAATTTCTTCTTCAGAAAATATTTGATCAAAAACATAAAAATTCATGTAATCTAAATCTTTATCAGCGTAGTGATTGATAAATGGTTCTGAATATGTCATATCTTTTTTTTTAAAAAATTAATACTATTATTTAATAAATAAAGTATTACAAATATGTCAAACAAAATAATTGACTGTGTTTTTTATCACGATAACAAAACAAGTTTACAAAAAAGAGTCGAGAAGTACTCAGAAATCGTAGATAAATTCGTCATTTTTTACAAAAAAGAAATTGACATATCATACTTAACCGGGTCTACAAAACCGATTGAATTGGTACTTGTTGAAGACGAACTATATATTGATGAATTAATTACATATATAAAGAAATCAGACTATGATTTTGAAGATGTAATTTCTATTTCAGTCACAAATGAATTTTTTCAAACTGAAATTTTAGAAGATGCGATCAAATTACTTCCATTCGGTCCTGTACTTTTGGAAAAATATATTTTTTATGTGGAACAAGACCCCATCCAACACGACACATTTAGAGGCACGTTGTTATTATTCAATAACCACATCAAGTTTGATGTTTATGACACAAAAAAGATTTGGTTGGGCAAACAAAAATACAACGAAAATGATGTCAATGTCTTAGCAGGAGGATATCAAGACTAGTTATTCGGGTTCAGTCAAACTATTACCCAACATTTCATATCTTGATTGACCAGTATAGTCTTCAGAAGTAGCAATTGCTGAAATATTCGATATAAACATTTTTCTCAGATCAGATCTCGGATGTGAAGAAATAACCGCCGAAAGAAATTCATCACTAACTATTATATTTTTTTTCAAAACAGGTAAATGACACTCAATTAATTTTTCAATTGCTGATTTTTTTAGAATATAAGTATGTGTGTTATAAAAGAATGTAGGCCGGATAAACTTATCAACACCAATCGAGGCCGGCTTGGGTATGTCCGTAAAAATATCGTGAAGGGAGTTATGGGATAAAAGACATAGCTCCCAAAAATAGTCACCCAAATTATCAAAAATATCCCAATCAATCGATTTACGTAGTGTAAAGTCGTCTTCTAATATCATTATAGTTTCGTAACCATTTTTATACGCATCCTCCCAACACTGTGTGTGGGATATCATTCCACCTGCTTCACCATATTTTACAGGTCTTGACCAAAAAAAATATTTATTACCTGATGCTGACAAATCCCAATTTTTATAGAGTTGATATTCTTTACTTGGTTGATCTTTGAGAGACACCCCCAAAAACCCTTTCTTGATTACGATTTTGGTGTCCTGAGGTAAAGGTAATTTCCTTGCTCTATTGACGAGTTCGGTCATGTATTCTGGACTTAAATCCAAAGAAATAATATAAACACAATCTAATTTCATAACCCCAATATAAAAAAAATCCCCTAATTATAAAGGGGACTTTGTTTTTTAGAATTTTGACATTCTTTTCATCATTTCCATAACGAGTTTTCGTTTTTCTTTGAAAGATTCTCGTAAGTCTTCATCAACCATTTCTTCAAGATCTTCTTCTTCACTTACACCATATGGATCATCAGGACCGTCAGACATAAAATCATATGCTGGTTTTACATTGGACAAATCCATATCATTTTCTGTATCCATACCCAAACCAGAATCACCTTCCCTGTCGATATCACCAGCATCGTGTTGGAATGTATCAGATGATTCATCATCGTTGAATGCCAAACCATCGATTAAGTCACCAAACATGTTATTGATATCAGAACTATCATCATATCTCTCAACGTCATTCATCGAATCAATTTTATGGTAGGACCCTGTTTCTTTATCATAATCCTGCATTGTACCGTACACATCCTCAGGACCGTGAGACACAAATTGATATGCCGGTTCTTCGTCAGAAATATCCATATCATCAGCCTCAATCTCCTCAATCTCCTCGTAGTCAATATCTAAAGTATCATCGTCGTAGAACATATTTCTGTCTATAGTAACAGCATACGCATCGAATAAACTTTCAGAATACATGTCCTTGATATAGTCAAACAAATCCTCATAGTATGGTTTGTCTTGGTGGTCGTACAATGCACGATAAATCACATTATCAGCATACTCAAACTCGTCCTCAAACTCACTTGGATCCATATCGCTAAAAATCTCTTGAAAGTCTTGAGATCCCATAATTGAATCTGCCATCATTTCAATATCCGTTTGACCACCATTTTCTTGTTCACCCATTTCAGAAGAACATTGTTCACACATTTCCTCTTCTCTCATATCAAGACTTTTTCCTTTTAGTTGTTTTACCAAATTAGAAAGTAATACAAATGGTAATTCGGATTCTTCCATCGCTTCTTCAACACTCAATTCACCATTGATAATTCTTTTAGCATATCCAAGGGGTGAGAAGTCTTTTACACCTTCGTTGATACCCATATTTGTATAGGCTTTTACCTCACCCTTATTGTTAACCACCAACCCTTCTTTGTCATTGGCAAAGTCTTGGGTGTACAATGGTTGGGTACCATTCATGGCTGCGGGGTTCAAAGTTTGATAACCGTTATAAACCTCTCTATGTTGAGATAGGATGTTCTCACGCTCCTGAGGGTTTACTGAAAGGAAAAATGAATTCATAATAATAATTTTACTATAAATAGTTTTGTAGTCCAAAAAATTTCCGTACCTTTGTAGAAGGAAAAACAAAAAACTGAGTCATGAAAAAAGAAATTGAAATCCGAGTTCCACTTCAGAACGAATCAGTAAAACTCAAGCGGAAGGTTGCAATGCAAATCCGCGAAGGTCTCGGTCTTAAGTTTCACCCCATCTTGGTTGACCTTATCTCGACCACACACATGACCACCGACGCTGTTCGTGTCCGTGCCAAACTCACCGAACAAAATGGAAAATGTTGCCGACTCTGCAACAAAACCCTGAAAACCGACCTTGCGATGATGGCTGGTATCGGATCCACCTGCGCTGGTCACCTCAATTCAAAATACCCGGTTTCATTTGAAGAAATGGAAGCCTTCCGTATCGACATCAATAAAAAAGTACAAGATTTGGGTGAATTCGAATTCTGGCTCCCCAAGTCCCAAATCAAAGAATATGTCAAAGGTCATCGTTTGAAATTCTTGGCAGAAAAGTTCTACAAGTAACTTGACAACCCACATAAGTGGGTTTATTTTTTAATCGTGGGGGACATCTCATTACGGAGTTTCATTTGTGAAGTATTTGGTTATCGTTTTGCAAAAAACCTGTGTGACTGTCCTCCATTTTATTTTTTATCCTTACCATGAAACAACATTACATTTACACCGCCCTGAAAAAAAAATACGAAGCCGACATCGCCGAGGCTCGTGCAACCCTTGAAATCTATTTCAACGATGCCGTTGGAATTGGAGAACACCCTCAGATGCTCGAGGAAATGGATAAGTTTGTTGAGAAACTCGCGGCAGCCAACGACAAACTAGCCAACTTGGAGATTACGTTTGGTGGATACGAGAACCAATCACAGAATCTCTAAAATGAAAAAGTTTCTAACCATTTTTTTCTTCTTGGTTTCATTTATTGGATTTTCACAAACCGATAATAGATTTTATAAGAATACCCGTATTACCAATCGTCTTGAAACATCAAGGATGGTATGGAACTCCTATAGAAACGAATGGGACTTTTTTTCAAACAATGATAAAATCCAAAAAGTTGGAGAATGGGAATTCACCATTGACCTGCAAGAACAAACAGGGTTTATTAAAAGTGGTGAGGTTGTTTATACTGTAAAGGATATTCAAACCAAAGAATCTGAATACGGGACCGTGGTTCTCATGAATGTGAGAAATCAGAAGGTGAACGAAGATATGTTTATGATTGTTGGATCACCAAACGGTATGTTTATGATTGGTATCTATCGTTGGGATCAGAGACTTGTTTACTACATGACCTTTGAGGAATGACCGAAAAGTATCCATTAGGTGACCTCTGTGAAGATTGTCTTACCTTACCTGGTCACGACAACGCCATTATCGGGATCGTCTCTCAAACCATCTCAAAACACGTCTTATATCATATACCAACTATTCTTGAGAACTTGGTAAGTGAGGGAATGGAGTGGGAAGAGGCTTTGGAACACTTTGATTACAACATGAGAGGTTCATCACAAGGAGATTCCTATCCGATGTTTTTAGATGTGGAATTGAATCCGAAATCTAAAAATGGGGAATATATTTTTGAAGTTCGAGAGTGGGGGGTTATATAACTCCCCTTTTTTTATATTCTTCGTATAGTTTTTCGTAGGTGTGGTAAGACTCTTCAATCTTTTTACCTTTTCTTTTGTCGTAATCAGATTTGTACGCCCAAGTATCGTATTGTGGTTCTAATGCAAGTGTTGATCCGTTATCCCAATCAACTTTGTAGTGAAATTCACTTTCCCCTGAGGACCTACTAAACGGTAGTTTTTTAATATCTATTACAGTACCGAAGGTTCCTGGTTTTACGGGACTAAATGGATCGTCCATATGTAAAAGGACAATTCTGTCACCGGGCTCAAGTGGTGGATTCAATTTACTCATACACAAATAAATATAGTGCAGTATTTATTATTATGGATATTTTAATAACCGAATCTCAAAAAAGTATTTTACTAACTGAAGGTATTGCTGAAGCACTTTCAGAGATTTACTCAGGCACCAAAGACTACACTTCTGATTTATACAAAAGGGTAAAAAATAGGTTGGGAACCAACTTTAGTATATTACTAACCTTTTCGGCGGCTATTGGTGGTATTATGGAACCTTTGGAGAGTTTTTTGGTTGGTAAATTTCCTGAATTATCCGAAGAACAACTTCTTTTGATATTGACCGCCGTTGTTGCAATCCTTTGGAAAGAAAACACAGGATTGATCCGTGAGTTATTGGGTAAGGTAAAGGAAGAAGGTTTGAACTCAAAACTTTTTTTGGCACTCACCAAAGCCAACGAACTAAAAAACGTTTTTGGTAAATTCTTAACCAACTCTTTGAAGGGAACTTCATTTACTCTTGACGTACTTGCATACACGTACATGATACCTTTACTCGGTTATTTGGTTATGATGTATCAGGGTCAGGAAATTACACCTGAACAAGTGGATTTATTGGTCACCCGATTATCGGCAATAGGCGGTTTGACTGTGAGTTCAGAGGCAATCGGAAAAATTGTTGATACAATTAGAAAAAAAAGCAAGGATCTTTAATCCCTACGTGGTTCAATCATCAGATGCCAACCAACATTGAAATCTTCGGGATCAATATTCAGTCTTAAAATACCCACCTCACTTACAAAATTTTTTGTATTTGCTAAACTACCCAAACTACCATCATGTTTAAACTGTAGTTTTGGGTGTTCCAAAACTTCTTCAATAATCCTTTTCTGTCTGGCCAGTTCAAAAGTGATATCATTTAATTCATATATCCCATCACCATCAATAGATACACTAATAAAAAGCATTACATTTTCAATAAATTGTTTATCTGACGACAAATCAATATCAAGATCAATTTTTACACTATTTTTAGCCTTTAGAGCGTTTTCAATTGCAAATTTGAGTAATTTTTCTGTTTTTTCTAAATTCTTTTTCCTATCCATGGTCCATCAATTTTTTTACGATACGATCAATAATTCTATCGGTCAAGTTATACTTGATACGTCTTTTATTGAAGTAATCTCTGATGATATCCTCCAAGGGTTTCCTCATTAGTTTGGCTTTACGTTTGAAACCAACCATTTGTGCCTCAACTTCATGTGGTTGAGTGTAATATGTTTCAGGTCGGGTGATTCTACGTTTTGGTATCTTATCACCTCTCTCGTATTGTCTTTTGTGTGTTAGTTCGTGCGAGATCACATCGTTAAACTCACCGACCAAATTATATAGAAAAGACTGGTCAGTTTTTGGATCTATGTTCAGAAACACCTCAAGTGTATCTGTGTCATCATCCCAAAAGGCTTCCATATCATAAGGTTTCAGGAATTTTTTATCAAAATCCTTACCCTTATTCATAACTATTTCCATATCAAAGGGATTACCGAAACCAGGATCAACTCTATCGTATTTGTAAGTTTTTGGTTTTCTATAATCTCGTTTTATTTTGAAAATGATATCACGGACAATATCTCTAAGAAATTTTCTTGATACTTTCTGTTCTTGGATCACGTCATTATTTTTTTCAGGTTCGATATACTCCCAATCAGAAACGGTGTAGTCAGAGTATCCCAAGTGTTTTAGTACTTTATATACGGTGGGTCCCAATACATTTTCTATAAAATAATAATCTCGTCTACTCAATACCCTACCCAATATTTCCCAAAAGTGCTCGGGTTGTTCCTCAGATACATTTTTAACAACTTTGAGTTTGACTCTAATTCTTGAATCTCTAGTCTCAAGCACCTCAATATAAAAATCAAGACACTCCTCAAGGTCGTCGAATTCCTGAAATAATGGATCACACACATGGAACTTTCTCCCATCAAAAATTTTGTTAAGTTTGTCTACGTTCTCAAAACCCATAGACTATAAATACTACAATCTGAAGTTGTTTCTGTATTGGATGGGAAATGATATTCCAAAACCCAACCTACTTTCTTTTGAAAGGTGTCCCGAGAAGGTAATATCAAACGACCAAGGATCCTTTGTCATCAATCTGATAGGATGAACCATGACACCAAACTCAGGATAAACGTTATAAGATGTACCATTAGGTTTGATCTTCATCCCTGCCATACCACGGAGTCCATCATTGAAAAAACCTTTGGTGATTCCAACCCGATTAATCGCGTTGAATGGGGTATAGAAAATTGATCCACTAAACAGACCACCATATCTAACACCCAAATAAATTCCAAAATCTCTACGATCTAATCCGTTGAATGTGGTAATAAGTGATGTGTCACCCTGAACCAAAATGAAATCGGCAGTACGTCCGTTATTATAGGTTCCACCATAATAACCATAATAACGAGATTGTCCTTTTACCAAAAAGGTCAATACAAGAAATAGAAGTGAGAGTTTAATTTTCATAAAACAAATATACAAAAAAATTTTGATTACACAAAAACATATGGTATATTTTACACCATGGACCTAATCAACACACACCCAATCAAAAAATCCGATCTCGGATTCCACGGAAACCTCTTTGGTGGAAAATTAATGGCATGGATTGACGCCGCCGCGGCTGCTTACGCTATGGAGATATGTCACAACAGACGAATGGTTACCGTCTGTATTGACAAATGTATCTTCAAAAAACCAGCAAAAGAGGGTATGCTTCTAAAGATCTACGCTGATGTAAATAGTGTTGGTAACACGAGTATTAACTTATACGCCGAAGCCAGGTCATTCAACGTTTACACTCACGAAGAAGAAATTGTCTTATCTACTCAAATTACATTTGTAAGAATCGATGAAGATGGGAACCCGATCCCAATTAGTGATAAAGTTAAAGAACGTTTCAAAAAGTAATTGATTGGTAAATTATTTTTATTACCTTTGTACTTATAATTGATATTAGGAAGGATGTCAGAGTTGGTTTATTGAGGCAGTCTTGAAAACTGTTGAACCTGAAAGGGTTCCGGGGGTTCGAATCCCTCTCCTTCCACATCCGATGTGTTATCCCGAGCTAGGTCGGGATTTTTTTTATTTAACATTTTAGTTCGTATCATATATTTATGTATAGAACACCTTTTTATGCGAGACAAAATAATAGAATTACGAGAACAAGGTAAAACCTACTCTGAAATACAAAAATTACTTGGTTGTTCAAAATCAACCATCAGTTATTATTGTGGTGATGGACAAAAAATCAAAGCATATAGTAGAGTCAAACACCGAAGAGAAGATAAGTTATTAGAAAAACTTGATAGATTTAAAAATAGAAATGGTAATTTAAAATTCAGGGATTTTCAAAGACGTGGTGATGATATGAAAATTATAGTAAAGAAATATATTTCTGATAATTTATGGTAAAAAAATAATACGGATATGAACCTGCAAGAAAACATATCAAGAATCAGAGAAGTGATGGGACTTCTTAATGAAGAAGAACAAAATGACTCGATACCTTATGGTATCATAGAGTTTCCAAGCGGAGATAAAATATTGG
>Ga0172376_10001500_pt1 | contig 29731 bp, 24 predicted proteins | sample Lak35m_FD_121114 | JGI IMG/M metagenome (GOLD analysis project Ga0172376, IMG submission 121114) | Freshwater microbial communities from Kabuno Bay, South-Kivu, Congo - kab_092012_35m | ecosystem: Environmental > Aquatic > Freshwater > Lake | place: Democratic Republic of the Congo: South-Kivu...
CTCATTCCAAGCCATAGCGCTCTCCATTCAAATAAAGCTAAAGACGCGCCCACGGCGCGCCCGCCAATGCTACAGAAAGCCCCGAACGACCGGCAAAATTGCCGATCGAGGCTTTATTGCAAAGTGTGTTGCTCGATGAACTCGTCCACCCGCAACCCTTCGCGGCTGATCAAGCGATTCAGTTCGACCCGCGGCAAGCGAACTTCCAGCAGGCTGCCACCCTCCTCGTCGTGCGTCTCGCGCTGCACAGCACCCAGCTCGAAGAACTGCGCACGCAAGCGGCCCAGCCTCTGCGGCAGGCACAACGTGCCGACGAAGAGATCATCACCGAGCAGCTCGGCGACGGCCTGACGCAGCAGGTCCAGCCCCAGACCGTCACGGGCGGACACCCAGACGCGCTGCGGCTTGCCATCGGCATCGCGCTGTATCTGCGGCTCGATACCCTCGAGAAGGTCGAGCTTGTTGTACACCTCGAGCATCGGCAGCTCGTTGGCGCCGATCTCGCCAAGCACCGCGAGCACCTGCTCGATCTGCTGATCACGTTCGGGCTCGTGAGCATCGATCACGTGCAGCAGGAGGTCGGCGTTGCTGGACTCTTCCAGCGTCGCCCGGAACGATTCCACCAGCTTGTGCGGCAGATGACGGATGAAGCCCACCGTGTCGGCCAGGATCACCGGCCCGACATCCTCGAGCTCGAGGCGGCGCAGCGTGGGATCGAGCGTGGCGAACAGCTGATTGGCGGCGTAGACCTCGGATTCGGTCAGGGCGTTGAATAGCGTGGACTTGCCGGCGTTGGTGTAGCCCACCAGCGACACGGAAGGAATGTCCGCACGACGCCGTCCACGGCGGGCCTGCTCGCGCTGGCCACGGACCTTTTCCAGACGCTGCTTGATCTGCCGGATGCGCACGCGCAGCAGGCGACGGTCGGTTTCCAGCTGGGTTTCACCCGGCCCCCGCAGACCGATACCGCCCTTCTGCCGTTCGAGGTGGGTCCAGCCGCGGACCAGCCGCGTGCTCATGTGTTCGAGCTGCGCCAGTTCGACCTGCAGCTTGCCCTCGTGGGTACGCGCCCGCTGGGCGAAGATGTCCAGAATCAGGCCGGTGCGATCGAGCACACGGCATTCGAGCGCGCGCTCGAGGTTGCGCTCCTGGCTGGGGGTCAGCGTGTGATTGAAGATCACCAGCTCGGCCTCGCCTTCCTTGACGAGGTCATGCAGCTCCTCGACCTTGCCGCTGCCGATCAGGAACTTGGCGGAGGGCTGGTGGCGGGAAACATTGACGAAGCCAACCGTTTCCGCCCCCGCCGAACGCGCCAGCTCCTGGAACTCCTGAGGGTCCTCGCGCGCCGCGGGATCCTGGCCGTCCAGGTGCACCAGGATAGCCCGCTCACCGCCACCGGGACGTTCGAAGAACAAAGAAACCTACCTCAGTCGTTACCCGACTCGGATTGCTCGGCATCGCCAGCGGTCGGCAGACGCACGGGGCGGCCGGGAACCACGGTGGAAATGGCGTGCTTGTACACCATCTGGCTTACGGTGTTTTTCAGAAGGATGACGAATTGGTCGAAGGATTCGATCTGGCCCTGCAGTTTGATGCCGTTGACCAGATAGATGGAAACCGGGACGCGTTCCTTACGCAGTGTGTTGAGGTAAGGGTCTTGTAGCGAATGCCCTTTTGACATGTGCCGCACTCCTTAGAGGATCTGTTTTCATTAGTGTTCTAAACGTACAACCGACGATCCACTTGTTGAGAATAGACGGTCAATTAGCAGTGTCAGCTCAATATGGAGAGCGATTGCAGGTATTTCAATGCGCGCGGCAGATTGTCGCAGGACAAACTGTCCAGCCAGTGAACCTCCCCCCAGCTTCGCAACCAGGTGAACTGACGCTTGGCCAGTTGCCGGGTGGCGATGATGCCGCGCTCCACCATTTCCTCGCGAGTCGATGAGCCGTCCAGGTATTCCCACACCTGACGATAGCCAACCGCGCGAATGGATGGCATGCCGAGGTGCAGGTCGCCACGAGACCGCAAGGCTTCGACCTCTTCGACGAAGCCCTGTTCAACCATGTGCCGGAAACGTCTCTCGATGCGCTCGTGCAGGATGTGGCGTTGCGCGGGAGCGATACACAGTTGCGCGACAGTATAAGGCAAGACGCCGGAGCCTGGCGCGTCTGGGCCGGCTTTTTGCGACCTTTGTCGGGCGCGATGCTCGCTCATGGTCAAGCCGCTGACACGGTAGACCTCCAGCGCGCGCACCAGCCGCTGCGGATCGTTGGGATGAATGCGTGCAGCCGACTCCGGATCCACCTGCGCCAGCCGGTCGTGCAGCACCTGCAGCCCCTCGCTTGCTGCCAGGGCTTCGAGTTCCGCGCGCACCGAAGCATCAGCCGCCGGCATGTCCGCCAACCCTTCCTGCAACGCCTTGAAATACAACATGGTTCCGCCGACCAGTAACGGAATGCGGCCGGCGGCGGTGATGTCCGCCATGGCCGCCAGCGCATCGCTGCTGAACTCGGCAGCCGAGTAGCTCTCAGCCGGATCGAGGATGTCCACCAGGCGGTGCGGGAACTGCGCCAGTACCTCGGCAGAGGGTTTCGCCGTGCCGATGTCCATGCCACGGTAGACCAGCGCCGAGTCGACGCTGATCAGTTCGCAGGGAAGCACGCGCGCCAGCTCCAGCGCCAGGTCAGTCTTGCCCGAGGCGGTGGGACCCATGAGAAAGATGGCGGGAGGCAGAGAAGACATCGGCGGGCTCGGCAGGCGTGGCCGCATAGTTTCCAGTGGCAGGCGGCAGGTCGCAAGCACGGCCTGCCGCCGAACCCGATCAGCGGCCGCGCAGGAACAGCTTGTCCAGATCGTCCATGCCCAGCTGCGTCCAGGTCGGGCGGCCATGGTTGCATTGCCCGCTGCGCTCGGTGTGTTCCATGTCGCGCAGCAAGGCATTCATCTCCGGCAGCGTCAGGCGGCGGTTGGCACGTACCGCGCCGTGGCAGGCCATGGTCGCCAGCAACTCGTTGAGGTGTGCCTGGATGCGGTCGCTGGTGCCGTATTCCAGCAGATCGGCAAGTACGTCACGCACCAGCTGGGTGGCCTCGGCCTGCTTGAGCAACGAAGGGATCTGACGGATCGCCAGGGTTTCCGGACCGAGGCGCTGCAACTCGAAGCCGAGCATCTGGAACCACTGCGCGTGCTCTTCCGCGCAATCGGCCTCGCGCTGGCTGAGTGCAATGGACTCGGGCACCAGCAGCGGCTGGCCGCGCAGCCCTTCGCTGGCCATGGCAGTTTTCAGCCGCTCGTAGGTGATGCGTTCGTGGGCGGCATGCATGTCCACCAGGACCATGCCCTGGGCATTCTCGGCGAGGATATAGACCCCCTTGAGCTGCGCCAGCGCGTAACCCAGTGGCGGCACGTCATCCTGGCTGGCCGGCAGCGGCGCCGCGGCGCTTTCGGGCAGCGGAGTGAAAAACTCGCGGTAGGCGCCCTGGGCCTCGGCGGTATAGCCGGCCGACGCCGGGCGTGGCGCCTGATAGCCCGCCCCCGCACCCCGCCAGGCGGATGTCTCGCCTTGCGGCCGCTCGAGCACGCTGGCCGACAGGCTCATCTCGCTCTGTCCGGCGAACTCGCCGGCAGCCAGTCCGGACACCTGGGTCATCGGCGCTACGCTCGCCGGCGCGGCCAGCTGGTCCTCGGGACGCACATCGCCCAGCGCGCGGTGCAGCGTGCCGTAGAGGAAGTCATGGACCATACGGCTGTCGCGGAAACGCACCTCGTGCTTGGTGGGATGCACATTGACGTCCACCACCGCCGGATCGACGTCGAGGAACAGTACGAAGGTCGGATGCCGGCCGTTGAACAGCACGTCGCGATAGGCCTGGCGCACCGCATGGGCGACCAGCTTGTCGCGCACCATGCGCCCGTTGACGTAGAAGTACTGCAGGTCCGCCTGACTGCGCGAGAAGGTCGGCAGTCCGACCCAACCCCAGAGCCGCAGCCCGTTGCGTTCGATCTCGATGGGCAGCGCCTGCTCCAGGAAGGCCGGCCCGCATACTGCAGCGACGCGCCGCGCACGGGCGCTGTCGTCGTTGGCCTGATGCAACGCCAGCACGCCCTTGCCGTTGTGGCGCAGATGGAAGGCCACATCGAAGCGCGCCAGCGCCAGGCGCTTGATGACCTCCTGCAGGTGGTCGAATTCGGTCTTCTCGGTGCGCAGGAACTTGCGCCGCGCCGGCGTGTTGAAAAACAGATCACGCACTTCCACCGAAGTGCCCACCGGGTGAGCCGCCGGCTGCACTCGCGCTTCCATTTCGCGCCCCTCGGTTTCCACCTGCCAGGCCTCGCTGGCATCGGCGGTACGCGAGGTCAGCGTCAGACGCGAGACGGAGCTGATCGAGGCCAGCGCTTCGCCGCGAAAGCCCAGGCTCATGACTCGCTCGAGATCTTCCAGATCGCGAATCTTGCTGGTGGCGTGGCGGGCCAGGGCCAGCGGAAGGTCGTCCGGCGGTATACCGCAGCCGTCGTCGCGAACCCGCAACAGCTTGACCCCGCCCTGCTCGACGTCCACCTCGATACGACCGGCGCCGGAGTCCAGGCTGTTCTCCAGCAGCTCCTTGATCACCGAGGCCGGGCGTTCGACCACCTCGCCAGCGGCGATCTGGTTCGCCAGCCGCGGGCTGAGCAGCTGGATGCGTGGCGCTTGCGTCATGGCTGGGACGCCAGGGTGGTAGCGGGAATGTTCAGCGTCTGGCCGATCTTGATCACATCGTTGCTCAGGTTGTTGGCACTTCGTAGCGAGGCCAGGCTGACCTGATAACGCTGGGCAAGCAGCGCCAGGCTTTCGCCCGAGCGCACGACATGCTCGCGCGGGCCGGCGGCGATCTTGCCGGAATCACGCAGCCAGGCAACGTAGGTCCCCGGCGGCGGATTCTCGTGGAAGAACTGCCGCACGCCACTGTGAATGGAGCGCGCCAGCGCCTGTTGATGGCTGGACGTCTGGAGTTTCTTGGCTTCCGACGGGTTGGAGATGAAGCCGGTCTCGACCAGGATCGAGGGGATGTCCGGCGATTTCAGCACCATGAAGCCGGCCTGCTCGACGCGCCGCTTGTGCAGCGGCGTGATGCGCCCCATGTTGCTGAGCACCTTCTGCCCGACGTTCAAACTGGACGACAGCGAGGCGGTCATCGACAAATCCAGCAGTACGCCGGCGAGCATCTGATCCTTGTCGCCGAGGCTGACGTTGCCGGCACCACCGATGAGGTCGGAGCGGTTTTCGCTGTCGGCCAGCCAGCGGGCGGTTTCCGAGGTGGCGCCGCGGTCCGACAGGGCGAACACCGAGGCGCCGTACGCTGCCGAGCGCGGCGCGGCATCGGCGTGGATCGAGACGAACAGGTCGGCGCCCTTCTTGCGGGCGATCTCGGTCCGTTTGCGCAGCGGAATGAAGTAATCGCCGGTGCGCACCAGTTCGGCGCGGAAGCCTTTCTCGGCGTTGATCTGGCGTTGCAGCTCCTTGGAAATCTGCAACACCACGTGTTTCTCGTAGACCTTGCCGGGGCCGATGGCGCCCGGGTCTTCGCCGCCGTGGCCGGCGTCGATGGCGATCACGATGTCACGCTTGCCACCCGAGGTGGCTGGCAGCTTCACCGCCGGCAGGGTCGGCGAGACCGGAGCAGCCGGGGTGGACGGTGTGGCGGTCGCTGGCGGCTGGGTGGCGGCACGGGCCGCAGTGGCCTGGTCGAACAGATCGACCACCAGACGGTGTCCATACTGCTGGTTGGGCGCCAGGCTGAAGCTCTTCGGCGAAACGGGTGCATGCAGGTCGACCACCACGCGCAGCGTGTTGGCATCGTGCTGACCGGCGCGCAGGGACGCGACCGGCGTGTTCTGCAGAGCGAGCTTGTCGAGCTCGGTTTTCAACGTCGCGCCAGTGACGTCGATGACCAGCCGGTCGGGTGCGGTGAGGGTGAAGATCTTGTGTTCGACCGGCCCTGACAGGTCGAACACCAGGCGGGTGTTGTCCGGCGCACGCCACAGACGCACGCTCTGCACATCGCTGGCAGCAAACAGGTCCGTCGCCATCAGCGACAGCACCAGGCCAACAACCAGGGTGCGAATGCGCATCCCCAAACCCATGTTATTCATAGCTCTCCGTCGGTCAGGGCGACACACCAGGCTTCGCCCCGCGCGGTATGGGGCGACAGGCGCAGCGTTCGGCCGGCCTCATGCGGCGTAATGGTAATGTCCATGTCGGCCTTTGGCAAAATGCCGGCCCCGCGCTCCGGCCACTCGATCAGGCACAGCGCGTTGCCCTCGAAATAATCGCGGATGCCGAGAAACTCCAGCTCTTCGGGATCGACCAGGCGATACAGATCGAAATGGAACACCTGGACCTCGCCCAGTTCGTAGGGCTCGACCAGCGTGAAGGTCGGGCTCTTGACCTTGCCCTGGTGGCCGAAACCACGGATCAGGCCGCGTGACAGCGTGGTCTTGCCGGCGCCGAGGTCGCCATGCAAATAGATGACGCCCCGACCGCCGGTCACCCGGGCAATGCGCGCGCCCAGTGCGAGCATCGCCGCCTCGTCCCCGGCATACAGATTCACTTCAGGCATGGCGACTGTTCCTCGAACAACTGACGAATCACCGGAATCAGATCGCTGGCGGCCAGGCCGCGACCCAGCGGGCCAAGGCGCTCACCGGCGGCGGCGTGCAGCCAGGCGCCCAGGCAAGCCGCATCGAACGGCGCCAGCTGCTGCGCCAGCAAGGCACCGAGCACTCCGGCCAGCACGTCGCCGAGCCCGGCACTGGCCATCGCCGGATGGCCGCGATCGCACAGGGCCAACCGGCCATCCGGCGCCGCGACCAGCGTGCCGGCCCCCTTGAGCAACGCGACGCACCCATAACGCTGCGCCAGCGCCCGCGCCGCCGCCGGGCGATCGGCCTGCACCTCGCCGACCGAGCACTTCAGCAGTCTCGCTGCCTCGCCCGGATGCGGCGTGATCAGGCAGCCGGACGGCAATTCGACGGCACCGGTAGCGAGCAGGTTCAACGCATCGGCATCCCAGACCTGCGGCTGCTCGCGCTGCGCAGCCGCGGAAATCAGGCTACGCCCCCACGGCGCCTGGCCGAGGCCGGGACCGACCACCAGCACATCGGCACGTTCCAGCAGCGCCGTCAGGCTGTAGGTGGACTCGACGCCATTGCACATGACCTCCGGCCGGCGCACCAGCGAAGCGCTGACGTGCTCCGGGCGGGTCGCCAGGGTCACCATGCCGGCCCCACAGCGCAGCGCAGCCTCGGCGCTGAGCAGCGCGGCGCCGCCGGTACCCAGATCACCGCCGATCACCAGCACCTGGCCGAAACTGCCCTTGTGCGCGGTCGGCGAACGAGGTGCGACCCGCGCCAGCGAGCCATGGTCGAGGCGCACGGCCTCGCTGGCCACCTGCGCGACGATTCCCGGGCCGGCCTGCAGGTCGTCGAACACCAACGCGCCGACGCGATCCGGGCCGTCGGCGGTGAACAGGCCGAGCTTGAGGCCAATGAACGTCACGCTGAGATCGGCGCGCACTGTTTGCCCCAGCACCTGACCGGTGTTGGCGCACAGCCCGCTGGGCAGGTCGATTGCCAGCACCGGACGGCCGCTGGCGTTGATCGCCGCGATCGCGCTCGCATAGGGCTCGCGCACCGCGCCGGTCAGACCGGTGCCGAGCAGCGCATCCACCAGCACGCCCTGTAGCGGCGCCTCCGCCCGCCAGGGTTCGATGGGCACTCCGCAATCACGCGCTTCGGCGCAGGCCAGCGCCGCGTCGCCCTGCAGCGTTTGCGGATCGCCCACCGCCAGCACCCGCACCTGCCAGCCAGCGCGCTGCGCCAGCGCCGCCAGCTGGTAGCCATCGCCGGCGTTGTTGCCGCGCCCCGCGAGCACGGTGACAGCACCTGCATCGGGCCAGCGCCGGCGCAGCGCGCGCCAGGCGGCATGGGCGGCACGCTGCATCAGTTCGAAACCGGACGTACCGGCGGCAATCAGGCGCGCATCGAGTTCGCGCACCTGGGTGGCGTTGTACAGGGCGACGGGCAGGGAATCGGTCATCGGTGCAGGGATCATCGCGGCGGAATGTCTGGCAGAATTATACGCACCCGCTCACTTCCCGCCGCAGTCTCCGATGTCCAGCTCCGCTCTCGATCCCGTCGTACTCGCCGACTCCATCAAGGAGTGGGGCCGCGAGCTCGGCTTCCAGCAGGTGGGGATCACCGGCGTCGACCTTGGCGAGCACGAGGCGCACCTCGAGGCCTGGCTCCAGGCGGGCTATCAGGGCGAGATGGACTACATGGCCGCCCACGGCAGCAAGCGCTCGCGGCCGGACGAACTGGTGCCCGGTACGCTGCGGGTCATCTCGTTGCGCATGGACTACCTGCCGGGCGACACCCGCATGAGCCAGCAGCTGGCCGACCCGGAGAAGGCCTATGTGTCGCGCTATGCCCTGGGCCGGGATTACCACAAGCTGATCCGCAAGCGCCTGCAGCAGCTGGCCGAGCGCATTCAGCAGGTGGTCGGTCCGTTCGGTTTCCGCGCCTTCGTCGACAGCGCGCCGGTGCTGGAGAAGGCCGCCGGCCAGCAGGCCGGGCTCGGCTGGATCGGCAAGAACACCCTGCTGCTCAACCGCAAGGCCGGCAGCTGGTTCTTTCTCGGCGAGCTGTTCGTCGACATCGCGCTGCCGGTCGACGAGCCGGTGACCCGCGATCACTGCGGCAGCTGCCACGCCTGCCTGGACATCTGCCCCACCGAGGCGTTCGTCGGCGAACGGCTGCTGGACGCGCGGCGCTGCATTTCCTACCTCACCATCGAGCTCAAGGGGCCGATCCCGGTCGAGCTGCGCGACAAGATCGGCAACCGCGTATTCGGTTGCGACGATTGCCAGATCGTCTGCCCCTGGAACCGCTTCGCACGCCCCACCGAGCAGAGCGACTTTCAACCGCGCCATAGCCTGGACAACGCTGAACTGGCGACCTTGTTCCGCTGGACGGAAGAGGAATTTCTCAGCCGCACCGAGGGCTCGCCGCTACGCCGCGCCGGCTACGAACGCTGGCTACGTAATCTCGCAGTGGGCCTGGGCAATGCGCCGTCGAGCATCCCGGTGCTGGAAGCGCTTCAGGCGCGCCGCGACGATCCGTCGGAGCTGGTGCGCGAGCATGTGGAGTGGGCCCTGGCCCAGCACGCCGGTCGCGCACCGGCCTGAAACACCCGGCTAGGGCGCCGGGAGCGCCGCGGCGTCGGGCGCGGCGGCGCTCAGTTGGCGCAGCTCCTCGGCATCCAGCGTTTCCTGTTGCAGCAACTGCCGGGCGCAGCGCTCGAGCAGCTCGCGCCGTGCCTCGAGCAACGACAGGCTGCGCTGGAAAGCCGCCTGCACCAGCTCCTGCACTTCCTCGTCAATGGCCGTAGCGGTGCTTTCGGCGTAGTCGTGCTGCGGTTTGAGGCCGAGCAACGCTTCGTTGCCGAGAAAGGCGTTGGGCTCACGTTCCAGCGCCAGATGGCCGAGGCGCGTGGACATGCCGTAACGGGTGACCATGGCGCGGGCGATGTCGGTGACCTTGGCCAGGTCGTCCGCCGCGCCGGTGGACAGATGGGCGAACACCAGCCACTCCGCCGCGCGGCCGCCGAGCAGCACGGCCATCTTGTTTTCCAGCTCCTCGCGGGTCATCAGGAAGCGATCCTCGGTGGGCCGCTGGATGGTGTAGCCCAGCGCGCCCATGCCGCGCGGGATGATCGACACCTTGTGCACCGGATCGACGCCCGGCAGCGCCATGGCCACCAGCGCATGGCCCATCTCGTGGTAGGCGACGATCTCGCGCTCGCGCGGGTTGAGCAGGCGATTGCGCTTCTCCAGCCCGGCGATGATGCGTTCGATGGCCGCGGTGAAGTCCTGCATCGCCACCGCCTCGGCGTTGCGCCGGGTTGCCAGCAGCGTCGCCTCGTTGACCAGGTTGGCCAGGTCGGCGCCGGTGAAGCCCGGGGTCAGCGCGGCGATGGCCTGGGGATCGACATCGGTACCCAGCCGCGACTTCTTCAGGTGCACGTTGAGAATCTGCACCCGCCCGACCTTGTCCGGCCGGTCCACCAGCACCTGGCGGTCGAAACGGCCGGCGCGCAGCAACGCCGGGTCGAGGATCTCGGGGCGGTTGGTGGCCGCCAGCAGGACGAGCCCGCTGGAGGTGTCGAAGCCGTCCATCTCCACCAGCAGCTGGTTGAGCGTCTGCTCCTTCTCGTCATGCCCGCCGGACAGGGGGCCGGCACCGCGGGCGCGGCCGAGGGCGTCCAGTTCGTCGATGAAGATGATTGCCGGTGCCTGCGCCCGCGCCTGCTCGAACAGATCGCGCACCCGCGCCGCGCCGACACCGACGAACAGCTCGACGAACTCGGAACCGGAAATGGAGAAGAATGGCACCTTCGCCTCGCCCGCCACGGCGCGAGCCAGCAGCGTCTTGCCGGTGCCCGGCGGACCGACCAGCAGTACGCCCTTGGGCATGCGCCCGCCGAGGCGGCCGTAGGTTTGCGGGTCGCGCAGGAACTCGATGATTTCCTTGAGCTCGTCCTTGGCCTCGTCCACGCCGGCAACATCGGCGAAGCTCACCTTCATGTCGGTCTCGACGTAGACCCGCGCCTTGCTCTTGCCGATCTGCATCATGCCGCCGCCACCCAGGCCGCTGCCGATGCGCTTGAGCAGGAACAGCCAGATGCCGAAGAACATCGCCGCCGGGATGATCCACGACAGCAGGTCGCGCACCAGCGTGCTTTCCACCTTGCCGGTGTAGCGTACCGGGTACTGCTGCAGATGCTCGGCCAGCTGCGGCTCGACGCGGTTGGTGATGAAACGACGCTGACCGCCGGCCAGGGGCTCCTTGAGCCGGCCTTCGATGCGCCGGTCCGTGATGGCCAGTTCATCTATGCGCCCTTCCTTGAGGTGCTGCTCGAACTCGCTGTAGGGGATGGTCGCCACCTCCTGCTGCGCCGACAGCAGGTACTGGAGGCCGAGAAACACCAGGATGGCGATCATCCAGTAGTTGAAATGGAACTGAGCGCGGTCTTTCACACCGTTTCTCCTTGTGGCGCGGACCCGTCAACTATGCCTGTGCGGCCGCGAGCTTGCCTGGACCCAGATCAGTTATGCCGCGGTTGCCGGCAATCAGAGCCCGCCGCGTACGCCGAGCCCCACGCCCAGCTCCGCCGCGACGGCGAAGGGCAGCAACAGCGTGTCCAGCAAGGCGCTGGCCGGCAGATCGAGCGCGGCATACTTGGGCGCCACGGCACCGAAGCGATCCAGTGGGCAGCAGCCACCGTTGAGGCTGTACCAGTCCAGACGCGTGCCGGAATAGATGATCGGCGCACCGGGCTTGGCCGCGTCCAGCGTGCGCACCGTGGCGCAGCCACCCAGCACGCTCAGCGTCGTCAGTACCAGCAGCGCCCGACCGATCATCTCAGTCGTCGCTGACGATATGGTGTTCGCCCCAGCGCGGCAGCATGTCCTGGGGAATGTTGAGCAGGTTGAGGATGCGCGCGACGACGAAATCCACCAGGTCGTCGATGCTTTGCGGCTGGTGATAGAAGCCGGGCGAGGCCGGCAGGATCACCGCGCCCAGATTCGACAGCTTGAGCATGTTTTCCAGATGAATGCTCGAATAGGGCGCCTCGCGTGGCACCAGAATCAGCTGGCGGCGCTCCTTGAGGGTGACGTCGGCGGCGCGTTCGATCAGGTTGTTGCAGGCGCCGGTGGCGATTGCCGACAGCGTGCCGGTGGAACAGGGCACCACCACCATCGCCGTCGGTGCGCCGGAGCCGGACGCCGGCGGGGCCATCCAGTCCTCCTTGGCGAACACACGGATCTGCCCGGCGGCGGCACCGGTGTACTCGGAGAGGAAGGCCTGCATGGCCTGCGGCTTGGCCGGCAGCACCACGTCGGTCTCGGTGGCCATCACCAGTTGCGCGGCCTTGGAAATCAGGAAGTGCACCTCGCGGTCTTCCTGGATCAGGCAATCGAGCAGGCGCAGACCGTACTGCGCGCCGGAGGCGCCGGTCATGGCCAAGGTGATGCGTTCCGGTCCGCTCATTCAATTTGCTCCTGATGCCATTCGCGTGGAAATGCCTGCGGCGATTTCCACCCTACGCCAGTGCGGCGGCCAATTGGCCGTGCAACCCACCGAAACCGCCATTGCTCATCACCACCACCTGGGTGCCCGGCACGGCATCGGCTTTCACTTTGGCAATGATCGCCTCCAGCGAATCGCAGACCGTGGTCGGCACCGGCGAGCCGGCGACGGTCGCAGCGAGATCCCAGCCAAGGTTGGCCGGTGCGTACCAGATCGCCTGATCGGCCAGCGCCACCGACTCGGCCAGGCCCTCGCGGTGCGCGCCGAGCTTCATCGAGTTCGAACGCGGCTCGACCACGGCGATGATCGGCGTATCGCCGACGCGCTTGCGCAGGCCGTCGAGGGTGGTGGCGATGGCGGTCGGGTGATGGGCGAAGTCGTCATAGATGGTCACGCCATTGACCTCGGCGACCTTCTCCATGCGCCGCTTGACGCTACGGAATTCGCTCAGCGCCTCGGCGCCCTGCTTCGGCAGCACGCCGACATGCCGTGCCGCCGCCAACGTCGCCAGCGCATTGTTGACGTTGTGCCGGCCGGTCAGCTCCCACTCCACCACGCCCTGCACCTCGCCGTCGAAGATCACCTCGAAGCGCGAGCCGTCGGCGCTGAGCAGCTTCGCCTGCCACTGGCCGCCGTCGCCGGTGGTCTGCACCGGCGTCCAGCAGCCCATGCCGATGACGCGTTTGAGCGCCGTTTCCGCCTCGGGATGGATGATCAGCCCCTCGCCTGGCACGGTGCGCACCAGATGATGGAACTGCCGCTCAATGGCGGCGAGATCCGGGAAGATATCCGCGTGATCGAACTCCAGATTGTTCAGGATTGCGGTGCGCGGGCGGTAGTGGACGAATTTGCTGCGCTTGTCGAAAAAGGCGCTGTCGTACTCGTCGGCCTCTACCACGAAGAACGGCGTACCACCGAGCCGTGCGGAGATGCCGAAGTTCTGCGGCACACCACCGATGAGAAAGCCCGGGCTCATGCCGGCATGTTCCAGCACCCAGGCCAGCATGCTGCTGGTGGTGGTCTTGCCATGGGTGCCGGCCGCCGCCAGTACCCAGCGACCCTGCAGTACGTGATCGGCCAGCCATTGCGGGCCGGAGACATAGGGCAGCCCCTTGTTCAGCACGTATTCCACTGCCGGGTTGCCACGCGACATGGCGTTGCCCACCACCACCAGATCGGGTGCCGGTTCCAGATGCGCCGGCTCGTAGCCCTGCATCAGCTCGATACCCTGAGCCTCGAGCTGCGTGCTCATCGGCGGATAGACGTTGGCATCGGAGCCGGTGACGCGATGGCCGAGTTCCTTGGCCAGCACCGCGAGCGAACCCATGAAGGTGCCGCAGATGCCGAGAATATGGATATGCATTGATGACCTCTGAAAGACGCCGCGCCAGACGGCATGGCCGCGCATTCGACGCTGGAAAACTGCGGCGCAGATTAGCACAGGGTCCGCTGCGGGGCGGTCGCACCGCACGTCGCCTCGCCTGCCGACGAACGGAGCCTGTTCTACGCTGAAAGACAGCAGTCATCACAATTACAAGACCGGAGACTCATCATGCGTTACGCCCATCCCGGCAGCGAAGGCGCTGTCGTTTCCTTCAAATCCCGCTACGGCAATTACATCAACGGCCAGTTCGTCGAGCCGGCCGGTGGTCAGTATTTCACCAACCTTTCCCCGGTCAACGGTCAGCCCATCGCCGAGTTCCCGCGCTCCGACGCCGCCGACATCGAGAAGGCCCTGGACGCCGCCCATGCCGCCGCCGATGCCTGGGGCAAGACCATCGTGCAGGCGCGTTCGCTGATCCTGTTGCAGATCGCCGACCGCATCGAGCAGAACCTGGAGATGCTCGCCATCACCGAGACCTGGGACAACGGCAAGGCGGTGCGCGAGACGCTAAATGCCGATATCCCGCTGGCCGCCGACCACTTCCGCTACTTCGCCGGCTGCATCCGTGCCCAGGAAGGCACCAGCGCCGAGATCGACGAACACACCGCGGCCTACCACTTCCACGAGCCGCTTGGCGTGGTGGGGCAGATCATCCCGTGGAACTTCCCGATCCTGATGGCCGCCTGGAAGCTCGCCCCGGCGCTGGCCGCCGGCAACTGCGTGGTGCTCAAACCGGCCGAGCAGACCCCACTGGGCATCAACGTGCTGCTCGAATGCATCGGCGACCTGCTGCCGCCGGGGGGGCTCAACGTGGTGCACGGCTACGGCCGGGAAGCCGGCGAAGCACTGGCCTCGAGCAAGCGCATCGCCAAGATCGCCTTCACCGGCTCCACCCCGGTGGGCTCGCACATCATGAAGCGCGCCGCCGAGCACATCATTCCGAGCACCGTGGAGCTGGGCGGCAAGAGCCCGAACATCTACTTCGAGGACATCATGCAGGCCGAACCGGCCTTCATCGAGAAGGCCGCCGAGGGGCTGGTGCTGGGCTTCTTCAACCAGGGCGAGGTGTGCACCTGCCCGTCTCGCGCACTGGTGCAGGAGTCGATCTACGCGCCGTTCATGGAAGCGGTGATGAAGAAGGTCGCGCAGATCAAGCGCGGCGACCCGCTGGACACCGACACCATGGTCGGTGCTCAGGCCAGCCAGCAGCAGTTCGACAAGATCATGTCCTACCTGAAGATCGCCCAGGAAGAAGGCGCCGAAGTGCTCACCGGCGGCGCGGCCGAGAAACTCGAAGGCTCGCTCGCCACCGGCTATTACATCCAGCCGACCCTGCTCAAGGGCACCAACAAGATGCGCGTGTTCCAGGAGGAGATCTTCGGCCCGGTGATCGGCGTCACCACCTTCAAGGACGAGGCCGAGGCGCTGGCCATCGCCAACGACACCGAGTACGGCCTCGGCGCCGGCGTCTGGACCCGCGACATCAACCGCGCCTATCGCATGGGCCGGGCGATCAAGGCCGGCCGTGTCTGGACCAACTGCTACCACCTCTACCCGGCGCACGCGGCGTTTGGTGGGTACAAGAAGTCGGGCGTCGGTCGCGAGACGCACAAGATGATCCTCGACAGCTATCAGCAGACCAAGAACCTGCTGGTGAGCTACGACATCAATCCGCTGGGCTTCTTCTGATGGGCTGAGCGCGGTGGGCTTCGGCTCACCGCGCGTTCGAACAAGACACCTGCCGGGCTCCGCCGTGGTGCTGTGGAGCCCGCAAAAGGTGCGTTCCTGCCGACATCCACCGACAAAACACCGGGAATCCCGTATTCCGGTGCCGGGGCATGACGCTTGCTAGGGAGAGAGGTGCCAACCCGTCCAAGAGGATTCCCCATGGCTCTCGAACACAGCAGTTCAACGCCACCGCACCACGCAATCGATTTCGAAACCGTTGGCAGTAGCTATTTCCAGGAACGCGAACTGAAGAAAGGCGCCGCCGGCTGGGTGCTGCTGGTCGGCCTTGGCGTCGCCTATGTGATTTCCGGCGACTACGCCGGCTGGAACTTCGGCCTCGCCCAGGGCGGTTGGGGCGGGCTGTTCATCGCCACGCTGCTGATGGCGACCATGTACCTGTGCATGTGCTTCTCGCTGGCCGAGCTGTCCTCGATGGTCCCGACCGCGGGCGGCGGCTACGGTTTTGCCCGCACCGCCTTCGGCCCATTGGGCGGCTTCCTCACCGGCACGGCGATCCTTATCGAATACGCCATCGCGCCGGCGGCGATCGCCGTGTTCATCGGCGCCTATTGCGAGTCACTGTTCGGCATCGGCGGCTGGATGATCTATCTGGCCTTCTACATCGTCTTCATCGGCATCCATATCTTCGGCGTCGGCGAGGCGCTGAAGCTGATGTTCATCATCACCGCCGTCGCCGCCCTTGCCCTGGCGGTGTTCAGCGTCGCCATGGTGCCGCACTTCTCGGTGGACAAGCTGCTCGATATCGCGCCGACCACCGCTGCCGGTGCCAGCAACTTCCTGCCCTACGGCTATGTCGGCATCTGGGCGGCGATTCCCTATGCCATCTGGTTCTTCCTCGCCGTCGAGGGCGTGCCGCTGGCCGCCGAGGAAACCAAGAATCCGCAGCGCGACATGCCCCGCGGGCTGATCGGCGCCATGCTGGTGCTGCTGGCCTTCGCCGGGCTGATCCTGCTGGTCGGACCGGGTGGCGCCGGTTCCAGCACGCTGATCGAATCAGGCAACCCGCTGGTGGAAGCGCTGACCACCGCCTACGGCTCGTCCACCTGGATGAGCGGCTTCGTCAACCTGGTCGGTCTGGCCGGACTGATCGCCAGTTTCTTCTCGATCATCTTCGCCTACTCGCGGCAGATCTTCGCGCTGTCGCGGGCCGGCTACCTGCCGCGCAAGCTGTCGCTGACCAATCGCAACAAGGTACCGGTGCTGGCGCTGGTGATTCCCGGCCTGGTCGGCTTCGCCCTGTCGCTGACCGGCCAGGGCGACCTGCTGATCCTGGTGGCGGTGTTCGGCGCGACTATTTCCTATGTGCTGATGATGGCTTCGCACATCACCCTGCGCCTGCGCCGCCCGGACATGCATCGCCCGTACCGGACGCCCGGCGGCATCTTCACCTCGGGCGTGGCGCTGGTACTGGCCTGCATCGCGGTTATCGCGGGCTTCCTGGTCGATCCGCGGGTGGTGATCGGCGCCGCGATCATCTACGGGATCTTCATCGCCTATTTCGCGATCTACAGTCGGCACCACTTGGTGGCCGGCACGCCGGAAGAAGAGTTCGCGGCGATCGAGCAGGCCGAGGCGACACTCAAGTAGGGAGAGCAGCCATGACGTACTCGCACAGCGTGGGCGGCACCACCTGGCGCTTCGACGATCTGCGCGAGGTGATGGCCAAGGCCAGCCCGGCGCGCTCCGGCGACCTGCTCGCCGGGGTCGCGGCGGGCAGCGACGCCGAGCGAGTGGCGGCGCAGATGTGCCTGGCCGATGTGCCGCTCAGGCGTTTTCTCGAAGAAGCACTGATCCCCTACGAACGCGATGAGGTCACCCGGCTGATCATCGACAGCCATGACGCCGCCGCCTTCGCGCCGATCAGCCACCTGACCGTGGGCGATTTCCGCAACTGGCTGCTCGGCGAGGAGGCGGACGAGTCGTCGCTGAAAGCGCTCGCACCGGGGCTGACGCCGGAGATGGTCGCCGCGGTGTCGAAGATCATGCGCGTGCAGGACCTGATCCTCGTCGCGCAGAAGGTCCGCGTCGTCACCCGCTTTCGCAACAGCATCGGCCTGGCCGGACGCATGTCCACCCGGCTGCAGCCGAACCATCCCACCGACGACGGCGCCGGCATCGCCGCGAGCATTCTCGACGGCCTGCTCTACGGCAACGGCGACGCGGTGATCGGCATCAACCCGGCCACCGACAGCACCGCCGGCATCTGCGAGCTGCTGAAAATGCTCGACGCGGTGATCAGCCGCTACGAGATCCCGACCCAGGGTTGCATCCTCACCCACGTCACCACCTCCATCGAGGCGATCAACCGCGGCGCGCCGCTGGACCTGGTGTTCCAGTCCATCGCCGGCACCGAGGCGGCCAACGCCAGCTTCGGCATCAGCCTGGCGACGCTGCAGGAAGGCTACGAGGCCGGCCTGTCGCAGAAACGTGGCACGCTCGGCGACAACCTCATGTACTTCGAGACCGGCCAGGGCAGCGCGCTGTCGGCCAACGCCCATCACGGCGTCGATCAGCAGACCTGCGAAGCCCGCGCCTATGCGGTTGCCCGCCAGTTCAAACCGCTGCTGGTGAATACCGTGGTCGGCTTTATCGGCCCGGAGTACCTCTACAACGGCAAGCAGATCATCCGCGCCGGGCTGGAGGACCACTTCTGCGGCAAGCTGCTCGGCGTGCCAATGGGTTGCGACATCTGCTACACCAACCACGCCGAAGCCGACCAGGACGACATGGACATGCTGTTGACCCTGCTCGGCACGGCGGGCATCAACTTCATCATGGGCATCCCGGGCTCGGACGACGTGATGCTCAACTACCAGACCACCTCCTTCCACGACGCCCTCTACGTGCGTCAGGTGCTTAGCCTGCGGCCCGCGCCGGAATTCGAGGAATGGCTGGCGAAGATGCAGATCCTCCGGCAGGACGGCAACCGCCTGCAGCTCGGCCGCGAGCTGCCCGAAGCCTTCCGCCGGGCGCTGGAGCAGCAGGCATGAGCAGCTCCCCGGATCACCACCGGCATTCGGTGGAAAACGCTGCGCGGTTTTCCACCCTACCCAGGCCGCTCCTTAGGGTGGAGAACGACCGCAGGTCTTTTCCACGCGCCTGACTGCTAAGCCACGAGGTAGCCATGCCCGACCGCTCACCCACCATCGACAACCCCTGGCAGCACCTGCGCCAGCTGACCCCGGCGCGCATCGCCCTTGGCCGTGCCGGCACCAGTCTGCCGACGGTGGCGCAACTGGATTTCCAGTTCGCCCATGCCCAGGCGCGTGACGCGGTGCATCTGCCGCTGGACTGCGCCGCGCTGGCTGCCGAACTGGAAAAGCATGACCTCAGCCATCTGCACCTGCGCAGCGCCGCCACCGACCGACAGATCTACCTGCAGCGTCCTGACCTCGGTCGGCGTCTCGACGAAGCCAGCGCCGCCACGCTCGACGCCCAGGCCGGCGACGGCTGCGACCTGGCGCTGGTGATCGCCGATGGCCTCTCGGCCCTGGCCGTACAGCGTCATGCGGCACCCATGGCACTGAAGATCGCCGAACAATGCCAGGCCGAAGGCTGGTCCCTCGGTCCCGTCGCGCTGGTGGAACAGGGCCGCGTGGCGGTGGCCGACGAAATCGGCCAGCGGCTGAAGGCACGGATGGTGGTGATCCTGCTCGGCGAACGCCCAGGCCTCAGTTCGCCGGACAGCCTGGGCCTGTACTTCACCTGGGCACCGCAGGTCGGCCGGCACGATGCGCAGCGCAACTGCATCTCCAACATCCGCCCCGAGGGGCTGAGCTACAACCTGGCCGCGCACCGCCTGCTCTATCTAATGCGCGAAGCCAGCCGCCGACAGCTCTCCGGCGTCCAGCTCAAGGACGAAGCCGACGTGCCGGCGCTGGACGGTCAGCCGCGCGCCGGCAACTTCCTGCTCGGCTAGCCGGCATCAGGCTGGCTGCCAGGGCTCCAGCGTCTGGCTGTAGACCACCGCGCCGTCGATGTCGCGCAGGCTCACGCTCAGCGCACCGCTCTGCGCGTCGATCTCCACCTCGCCGAAGAACTGGAAGCCTGCCCGCGGCGAGCTGTTCGCGGTCGGCGGCGCTTTCTGAAACACCACCTCCGGGCCGAAGGTGCCGTCCAGCGGGTTCGGCCCGAAGCTGCCGGCGTTCAAGGGACCTGCGACGAACTCCCAGAACGGCTCGAACTGCTGATAGGCCGCGCGATTGGGGTGGTAGTGATGCGCCGCGCAATAGTGCACATCGGCGGTCAGCCAGACAGTGTTGCGCACTCGCGCGCGCTGGATGAAGGTCAGCAGCTCGGCAATCTCCAGCTCGCGGCCAAGCGCTTCGCCGTCATGGCCGTTGGCGATCGCCTCCCAACGCGGGCCGTCCGGCACATGCAGGCCGATGGGCATGTCGGCGGCGATCACTTTCCAGGTCGCCCGCGAGGCGCGCAGCTCGCGTTTGAGCCAGCGCAACTGCTCACGGCCGAGGAAAGCCGTCTGCGCGCCCTGCTCGCTCTGCAGATTATCGGTGTTCGGCCCGCGGTAGCTGCGCATGTCCAGCACGAACACATCCAGCAACGGCCCGTAGCTGACCTTGCGATAGATGCGCCCGAGCTTGTCGCCGCGGGCCACGCGCATCGGCGCATATTCCAGGTAGGCCTGACGCGCACGGCGGACCAGGGTATCGATGTCGCGAACCTGCCGGTAGCGGTCGTCCAGCTCCTTGCTCGGCGACCAGTTGTTGGTCACCTCGTGATCGTCCCACTGCCAGATCTGCGGTACCTCGGCATTGAAGGCCCGCAGGTTCTCGTCCAGCAGGTTGTAGCGGTAGTTGCCGCGAAACTCGTGCAGCGTCTCGGCAACCTTGCTCTTCTCTTCGGTGACCAGGTTGCGCCAGATGCTGCCGTCCTCGGCGGTCACCTCGGCGGGAATCGGCCCGTCGGCGTAGATCACGTCGCCACTGTGCAGGAAAAAGTCCGGCCGCCGCCGACGCATGCTTTCGTAGATGCGCATGCCGCCGAAGTCCGGGTTGATACCGTAGCCCTGGCCGCAGGTGTCGCCGCCCCAGACGAAGCGGATATCGCGCGGGCGCTTCGCGGCGCTGCGCAGGTGGCCGAACCAGGGCTCGCTGAGCACGCCGCTGCGGGCATCCTCGAAACGTGCCCGGTAGAAGACCGACTGATCCGCCGGCAGCCCACGCAGGTCGACGCGGGCGGTGAAGTCCTGACCGGCATCGGTTACGGAGGACACCATGCGCCGCGGGTTGCCGAAGCGGCTGCGCGTATCCCACTCGACGATCAACCGGCCAGGGCGGTCGCAGCGGCTCCAGATCAGCGCGCGATCGTCCGTCACGTCGCCGGACTGCACGCCGTCAAGCATCTGCGGGCGCGCCCGCGGCGCGGCGATGATGGCAGGCGCGACGCCCAGGGCCGGCAGGGCGAGGCCGGCGCCGATACCCTGCAGCAGTTGGCGGCGCTTTTGATCCGGTGCGGTCATTTCGGAAGTCTCCTGGCGAGTGGGGGGTCATTCCGATGTACCCGTCCCGCTTGACAGTCCCGTGACGCGCCGACCGACGGCACGCTCAGCCGGCCGCCAGCAACAGCACCGCGTCGATCTCGAACAGCATGCCGTCCAGTGCCAGACGCGGCACGGGAATCAGCGTACAGGCCGGCTTCGGACCCGGCCCCAGCGCCCGCGCGAGTTCGTCGCCGAACACCTGCAGCCGCGCTTCGCTGTGATCGACGATCAGTACACCGAGCTTGGCGATCTGCTGCGGTGTACCGCCCGCGGCCTCGATGGCGATACACAGGTTGCGCAGCGCCTGGCGCACCTGCTGGCGGAAGTCCTCGGACAGCTGTCCGTCGGCGGTTTCACCGCCCTGCCCGGCGATGAAGGCCAGTCGCGCGCCGGGCGGCAACAGCGCCACATGGGAATAGCCGTTCGGGGCGGGGTCGTACAAGCCCGGCGGGTTGATCAGGGAAAGTCCCCCTGGGCGGTTCTGTTCACGCATGGCAGGCTCCTCGTCTACAGGGTTCGGCGGGCAAGGCCAGCAGTAGCGCCGCTCGCCCGGAGTACTCACCGTAGCAGCCGCCCGGCGATCCCACCGGTGTTTCGCAGAGGCGGTCGCGGGCCTTCGTGGCAGCCGAGGTCCGGCTTGCCGCTGGTGAGCACCGCGCTTATGGTGAGCGCCCCGCCCCGCTGGAAACATCAGCCATGTGGTCCTTTCGCGCCTGGCAGCGCAAACGCATCCTCGCTCGCAACCCGGTCGATGCCGATCTGTGGCAGCGGGTGCTCGACAGCCTGCCGATTCTCGACGGTCTCGGCGACGACGAACTCGCCCGCCTGCGTGAGCGCGCCGTGCTGTTCCTGCACGACAAGCGCCTCACCGCGCTGCCCGGCGTCGAGCTGCAGGCCGAGGACCGTCTGCGCCTGGCGCTGCAGGCGCAACTGCCCCTGCTGCACCTGGCGGACCTCGGCTGGTATCACGGCTTCCACGAGATCGTGATCTACCCCGATGATTTCCTCAGCCCGCAGAAGCACCGCGATGCTGCCGGCGTCGAGCATGAATGGGACGCCGAACACAGCGGCGAAGCCTGGCTGCAGGGCCCGGTGATCCTGGCCTGGCCCGGGGTGCAGGAAAGCGGCGGCTGGGAGGCCTACAACCTGGTGATCCACGAACTGGCGCACAAGCTGGACATGCTCAACGGCGATGCCAACGGCCTGCCGCCGCTGCATCGGCAGATGCGCATCGATGCCTGGGCCAGCGCCATGCAGGGCGCCTACGACCGACTCAACGCCGCGCTGGACGCCGACCCGGAAGCCGAGACGCCGATCGACCCCTACGCCGCGGAAAACCCGGCGGAATTCTTCGCCGTCACCAGCGAGTACTTCTTCAGCGCCCCGGACGTGCTGCAGCAGAGCTTTCCCGACGTCTACGCGCAGCTGGCGGCGTTCTACCGGCAGGACCCGCTGGCCCGACTGCAACGCCTGCAGGCCGAACATCCCGCCTATCGGGAACCTGCGTAGGCCTGGCGCGTCGAAGCCGGCGTGCATTGCGCGCGACATTGCGCCTATAATCGCGCCCACTTTTTTTCCGCCCCCAGGCCGCGCTGGCCGATCAGGAGCCCATCGTTCATGAGCTACAGCAAAGTCCCGGCTGGCAAAGACCTGCCGAACGACATCTACGTCGCCATCGAGATCCCGGCCAACCATGCGCCGATCAAGTACGAGATCGATCACGACACCGACTGCCTGTTCGTCGACCGCTTCATGGCCACCCCGATGTTCTACCCGGCCAACTACGGTTTCATCCCGCATACCCTGGCCGATGACGGCGACCCCCTCGACGTGCTGGTCGTGACCCCCTATCCGGTTGCCCCGGGCTCGGTCATCCGCTGCCGTCCGGTCGGCGTGCTGAACATGACCGACGAAGCCGGCGGTGACGCCAAGCTGATCGCCGTCCCGCACGACAAGCTGACCCAGCTGTACAAGGACGTGAAGGAATACACCGACCTGCCGCCGCTGCTGATCGAGCAGATCAAGCACTTCTTCGAGAACTACAAGGATCTCGAGAAGGGCAAGTGGGTCAAGGTCGAAGGCTGGGAAGGCGCCGACGCCGCCCGTGCCGCCATCATCAAAGCTGCCGAGGCTTACCAGAAGTAAGTCGAGGCACTGAAGAAAAGCCGGCCACAAGCCGGCTTTTTAATGCCCGCAAATCGGCCTTTGCCACCGGCCCCGATTCGACTATCGCTAGCCCCGCACCTGGTTGCGCCCGCCACGCTTGGCTTCGTAGAGCGCCTGGTCCGCTCGCGCCATCAGCTGATCCACCTCCCCCGGTAGGCCCTCCATCTGCGCCAGACCGATGCTGACCGTCACCGTGATGTCGCCGGCCTCCGTGGGCATCGGCGTCTGGGCCACGGCAGTGCGGATCTTCTCGGCCACGCAGCGTGCCCCTTCGGCATCGGTATGCGGCAACACGATGGCGAACTCCTCGCCGCCGAGCCGACCGAACAGGTCGTGAGCGCGCAGCATTCCGGCACAGGTCTCGCTGAACTGCTTGAGCACGGCATCGCCGATCGGATGGCCGTGCACGTCGTTGACTCGCTTGAAGTGATCAATATCGAGCATCAGCAGGCTCAGGCTCTCGTTGTGGCGGCGCGCCCGCGCGAGTTCAGCCTCCAGACCTGCGAGAAAGGCCCGGCGACTGCTGACGCCGGTCAGTACATCGGTGTTGGCCAGCTGTGCCAGCTGGCCGTGGGCGAGGCGCAAGCGAGCGATGCTCTGGAAGTAGCGACTGCTCAGCAGAAAGATCAGCAGCGCCACCACCGATCGTGTCATCGCGCTTGGCACGTCGACCGGCGGCACGCAGGCACTGGAACTGGTGCTGCGCCAGTTGCCGGCGGACAGCCCGGGCATCGTCATCGTCCAGCACATGCCGGAGAAATTCACCGCAGCCTTCGCCCAGCGCCTGAACAACCTGTGCCAAATCGAAGTGCGCGAGGCGCGCCACTTCGATCGTGTGCGCGCCGGGCTGGCGCTGGTCGCGCCCGGCGGGCGGCACATGCAGCTCAAGCGCAGCGGCGCGCAGTACTTCGTCGAAGTGCTCGACGGGCCGCCGGTCAACCGCCACAAGCCGTCGGTGGACGTGCTGTTTCGCTCGGTGGCGCGGCATGCCGGGCACAACGCGCTGGGCATCATCATGACCGGCATGGGCGACGACGGCGCACGCGGCCTGCTGAACATGCGCGAGGCCGGTGCCCGCACCGTGGCCCAGGACGAAGCCAGCTGCGTGGTTTTCGGCATGCCCAAGGAGGCCCTGCAGATCGGTGCCGCCCAGAGCACCGAGACCCTGGAAAACCTGCCCAGGGTGATCACCGACTATGCCCGTGCCACTTGCCGGAGTTGAGCACGGTGCCGCTGCAGACGAGCGTCGCTGATGCGATTCAGCGCACCGCCGATACGTCGCGCCTATATCCCCTGCTTTCGAAGGGATTCCCGTGACCGTACGGTTTCGCTATGGTGGCTAACAGGTATCACGGAGTGATCGCATGGTTCGGGGCTCAATCCTCTTGCTGTTGTTTGTCGCCTTGCTCGGCTGCCAGCCCGAATCGGATTCGATCCGTATCGGCAGCAACCGCTGGCTTGGCTATGCGCCGATCTATCTGGCGGACGATCTGGGCTGGACTGCCCCCAGTGGCATCCGTCTGGTGGAATACCCGAACACCACAGGTGTGCTGCGCGGCTTTCGCAACGGCATGCTGGACGCCGCCATGCTTACCCTCGACGAAACGCTGCTGCTGCAGGACAGCGCGGCGGAGCTCGACCTGGAGATCATTCTGGTCACCAACGTCTCAGCTGGCGCCGATGCGCTGTTCGCCCGCGCGCCGCTGACCAACCTCAAGGACCTGGCCGGCCAGCGCATCGGCGTCGAAAACACTGCGCTGGGCGACTACTTCCTGTCCCGCGTGCTGGATCAGGCCGGGCTGCGGATCGACGATCTGCAGGTGGTCAGCCTGCCGGTGCATGAGCAGGCCGCTGCCTTCGCCGCCAGCGAAGTCGACGCTGTCATCACCTTCGCTTCGGAGGGCCCGGCGCTGGAAAGCAAGGGCGCCCGGCGCATCTTCGACAGTCGCCAGCTGCCGGGCGAGATCGTCGACGTACTGGTGGTCGACCGGCAACGCGTCACCCGCGAGCAGCGTCGGCGCCTCCGAGCCCTCTGGTTCGATGCGCTGCGCACCTGGCAGGACAATCGCGGCGAAACCGATCCGCGCCTGCATGCGCGCCTGGGCCTGACGCCGATGACACTGCAGGTCACCCTCGACGGCCTGTTGATGGGTGATCGCGCCGTCAACCGCGAATGGTTCGACGAGGGCCAGTTGCAGCAGAGCATCGGCCAGCTCAGCCAGTATCTGCGCGAACGCCGGCTGCTCAACGGTTCGAACCCGGCCAATCTGATCGCTCACTGCGAGGGCCCAATATGCTGACAAGGTTGTCGCTGCGTCGATCAATGCCCCTGCTGCTGGGCATCTTCGGTCTGCTGTTCACGGTCATGCTGACCGCCTGGCACCTGCCGACCCGTATCGAGGAAACCCTCGCCGGCTGGCGCACTCACACCTCGCAGCATCTTGCCCTGCTGCAGAGCAGCCTGAGCGATCATCGCCGCCTCGGCCGCAATGCCGAGCTGGAAACCGAGCTTGCCGATCTGGCCAGCCTGGAAGGTGTGCGCTGGGCGATGGTGATCGACCGCAGCCTACAGGTGATCGCCACGACCCAGCTGGGTCTGTCCCCCGAGCGCCTGACGCTGATCGATGCCGGCGAACTCGCGAAACAGGTGAACGGCGGCCGCGCGGGCTGGTTCGGCGAAGGCTCCAGGCAGCTGGCGATCTACCCGCTGGACCGCGTCGCCCAGGACGGCACGCCGCTGCGCGAAGCGCTGCTGGTGGAGTACGACTTCGCGCCGATGCTGGCGCAGACCAAGCGCGAGGCCTGGTTCTACCTGGCGCAGACGCTGACCCTGTTGCTGCTGCTCGGATTGATCCTCAACCGCCTCTATGGCCGCCTGCTGACGCGCCGCCTGGCCCGCATCCACCAGGCCGCACGCCAGTTCGCCATCGATCAGCAACCGCAGAACCTGTCGGTCGGCGGCCGCGACGAGATAGGCCGGCTGGCCAGAACCCTCAATCAGATGATGAACCAGCTGCACGAGCGCCAGCTGGCGCTCAGCGAAAGCGAGCAGCTGTTCCGCGACCTGGTGGACACCGCGCCAATCGGCATGCTGGTAGTCGACCGCGAGCTGCGCGTGCTGCAGGCCAATCCCGCGGCGGCAGCACTGTTCGGCTGCACCCCAGCGGAGCTGCTGGGCAACCTGCCGAGTGATCGTCTGCTGGAATGCGACGCGACCACCCGCCTGCTGAGCACCCCGGCGAACACGCCGCTGGAGCTGACCGGCCGCCGTCATGATCGGGAGGTGCCGCTGGAGATCAGCTGCACGCCATTCCAGCGCTACGGCGTTCGCCATTTCCTCGTGCTGCTGCGCGACATCAGCGACCGCCTGCGCGCCGAACAGCGTCTGCGCTTTCTTGCCCACTTCGATCCGCTGACGCAGCTGGCCAATCGCAACTACCTGGTGCAGCGCCTCGAACAGCTGCTCGCGGCGCGCCTGCCGCTGACGCTGCTCTACCTAGACCTGGACCACTTCAAGCGCATCAATGACAGCCTCGGCCACGAGATCGGCGACAAGCTGCTGGTGCAGATCGGCGACCGCCTGGGCCGGCTGATGCCCGAGCATGCGCTGCTGTCGCGCAGCGGTGGCGACGAATTCATGCTGCTGCTCGACGGCAGCGACCACGCCCGCGCCGAGCAGCTGGCCCAGTGCATCATCGAAGGCTTCCAACCGCCGGTGCGCATCGGCCAGTACGAGTGCTACGTCAGCCCGAGCATCGGCGTCGCCATCAGCGACGGCCGGCACAGTGCCAGCGACCTGCTCAAGCAGGTGGACCTCGCCCTGTATGCGGCCAAGGATGCCGGCCGCAACTGCACGGTGTTCTACAACGAGGCGCTCAGCGATGCCGCCGCCGGCCGCCGCGCCCTCGAGCAGGCTCTGCGCCGGGCGCTGGACCGGGACGAGTTCGTGCTGCATTACCAGGCCCAGGTCAATGCCCAGGGCGAGCCCGAAGTCATGGAAGCGCTGCTGCGCTGGAATTCGCCGGAGCGCGGACTGGTACCGCCCGGAGAGTTCATTCCGGTGCTGGAAGAGAGCGGCATGATCATCGAGGCGACCCGCTGGGTGGTCCGAGAGGCCTGCCGCCAGGCCTGCCGCTGGCACGCCATGGGCCATCCGCTACGCATCGCGATCAACCTGTCGCCGCTGGACTTCCGCCAGGCCGATCTGGCGGGCAGCCTGCTGGCGATCCTCGCCGAAGAGGGTGCGTCGCCCGACATGCTGGAGTTGGAGATCACCGAAAGCGCGCTGCTGGAGGCCGACGAGCATGTGCAACAGACCCTCAGCCGTCTCAAGGCCGCCGGTTTGCCACTGCTGCTCGATGACTTCGGCACCGGCTATGCCTCGCTGACGTACCTGCAGCGCTTCCGCTTCGACGGTATCAAGATCGACCGTGAGTTCGTCAACGGGCTGCCCGACAGCGAGCAATCGGTAGCCCTGGTGCGGGGCATCCTCACCATGGCCAGCCACCTTGGGCTGCATGTGGTGGCCGAAGGGGTGGAGAACGAGCGCCAGGCGGCCTTCCTGCGCCTCAACGGCTGCCCCAGCCTGCAAGGCTTCCACTATGCGCGACCGCAGCCGGCAGCGCAGTGCCGTCTGCAGCTGAATGGCCGGCCGGTCAATCTGCAGCTGCCGCTGGACGGCTGATCGGCATCGATAGCGGCAAAGCGCCTGCAATTGCGAATCGTTCGCACCTGAGTTAGGTTCGTGCCCCCTCCCGGTGGCACGCCCCCATGCGCGACAACAACAAGATTCCCGATGCCTGTCTGCAATGCTATGTCCATCACCGCCTACGGCTGGTAGCCCATCTGACCCGCCTCGGCGGCTGCCGAGCACTGGCCGAGGACCTTGCCCAGGATGCCTGGCTGAAACTGGCGCAGGTCATGCCCGAGCAGAGCCTCGCTAACCCCAAGGCCTATCTCTTTCGCATCGCCACCAATCTCTTGCGCGATGCCCTGCGCCATCGCGCGCTTGTCGGTGCCGGCGACGAGGCACCGCTGGAACTGATCGAGGCCGTGCAGGCCGACCCCTGCGGGCTGGTGGAACACCAGTGTGCGCTGCGATGCGTCCTGCGCCAGCTCGACGACTTGCCGCCACGCTGTCGCCAGGTGTTCGAACTGGCGCGGCTGGAAGGACTCAGCCAGGCGGAGATCGCCGAGCGTTTGGGCATTTCGGTGAACACCGTGATCGCTCAGCTGGCCAAGGCGCGCCAGCGGCTGGAGCGGCCGTAATTTTTTTTTTCTGTCACCCGTAATGGTTTTTCCGCGCTGATTCGTCTTGCCTGTGCCCTTGCGCAATTGAGAGTAATTCTCGATTAAACGGCATCCTCGCAGATGCTTTCGTGCGGCCACGCCGCCAGACAAGAAACCACCGACGCCGCGAAAACGGCCCGCTCCGGGTCGCGGCCGCGCTCGGCCCGAGGAATGTGCATGACCCCGTCCAGTACCGTAGTGCCCTTCGCCCCCGGCCCCGCCAGCAACGGGCTGTTCACCCGCAGCAATCATGATGACTACCGCCGGCTCCTGCAGCAGGGTCTGAACCTGGTGCAGCAGTGCCTGCAGCGTCAGCAGCAGCCGTTCAGCGGCATCCTTCCGCAGGAGCTGGCCGCCGACTTCGAACGCGTCGATCTCGAGCGCCCGCTGGGCGACGCCGGCGCCGCGCTGCGCGAGCTGGATCAGCTCTATCTGCGCGACGCGGTGTATTTCCACCATCCGCGCTACGTCGCCCATCTCAACTGCCCGGTGGTGCTGCCGGCGCTGCTCGCCGAAGTGCTGGTGTCATCGCTCAATTCCTCGCTCGACACCTGGGACCAGAGCGCCGGCGGCACGCTGATCGAACAACGCCTGATCGACTGGACCTGCGCGCGCATCGGCCTCGGCAGCCAGGCCGACGGCGTCTTCACCAGCGGCGGCACCCAGTCCAATCTGATGGGGCTGCTGCTGGCCCGTGAGCACGTCTGCAACCGCTTGCCCGGCCACGGCGGCAACCTCCAGCACGGGCTACCGCCGGACGCGGGCCGACTGCGCATCTTCGCCTCCCGCGCCAGCCACTTCAGCGTGCAGAAATCCGCCGCGCTGCTGGGGCTGGGCTACGACGCCGTGCGCAGCATCGAAACCGATAGTGCCCAATGCATGAGCGTGCCGGCGCTGGCCCAGGCGCTGGCGGACTGTCAGCGCCTGGGCGAGCTGCCCATGGCCGTGGTCGCCACCGCCGGCACCACCGACTTCGGCAGCATCGACCCGCTGCCGGAGATCGCCGCGCTGTGCCAGCACTACGGCGTCTGGTTGCACGTCGATGCCGCCTATGGCGGCGGCCTGCTGGTCGCGCCGCGCTATCGCGGCTGGCTGACCGGCATCGAACACGCCGACTCGGTCACCGTGGACTACCACAAGTCGTTCTTCCAGCCGGTCAGCTGCAGCGGCTTCTTCGTTCGCCAGCGTCAGCACCTGAGCTACATCACCCACCACGCCGACTACCTCAACCCGCGCAGCCAGACCCGCGAGGGCACGCCGAACCTGGTCAACAAGAGCATCCAGACCACCCGCCGCTTCGACGCGCTGAAGCTCTGGCTGACCCTGCGCATCCTCGGTGCCGAGCATCTCGGCGCGATGTTCGAGGAAGTCATCGACCGCGCCGCCGACACCCATCGCCTGCTCGCCGACGACCCGGCCTTCGAGGTCTTCGCCCCGCGCCTGAGCACGCTGGTGTTCCGCTTCGTCGCCGCAGGCGTGGCGGACCAGCGCCTGGACGAGATCAACCGCGC
>Ga0172376_10001502_pt1 | contig 29700 bp, 55 predicted proteins | sample Lak35m_FD_121114 | JGI IMG/M metagenome (GOLD analysis project Ga0172376, IMG submission 121114) | Freshwater microbial communities from Kabuno Bay, South-Kivu, Congo - kab_092012_35m | ecosystem: Environmental > Aquatic > Freshwater > Lake | place: Democratic Republic of the Congo: South-Kivu...
CAAGTATAATATTAAATAACATTAAATAACAATGGAAAACGTATACAAATTAACAGAAGAACAAAAAGACCAATTAGTTGGTCAAACATGGGACGGAGTACAATACTTTAACCCAACACAAGACGCAGATGGTAACTGGTTTATTTCAGTTGAAGAAGTGAGCGGATGTACTCACGAAAACCTCTACGTTGTCTGGAAGCCAAACATTCCTCACAACTAAACTTCTGATATTATCTAGGTTGTTTAATTTCTATCTTGTGAAAAAGATGATACTAAAATCCGGAGGTATTTCCTCCCAGAAAAACCTGAAGGCGCTCTTGAAGATCCTTTTCATATGCCTGATTTTTTATAAAGATAGCGCTTCTTGTTCAATTGCGCGGAGCGTCGCCGATTATCTCCTCTATCTTCCTGTCCCTTTCGCGCGCGTCGATCTCCGCCATCGCCTCAGTAGCCGATTTGGCGTAGTCCGCCGCGTATCCAGGCACCGAGCCTTTCCTGTTGCCGTCCAGGAACCAGTCCAGCTTCCTGCATCGCGCGTAAGGATCCTTCAGGCACAAGGCCTTCCATGCCTCGTCTGACGGCGTTTCTATCGCGATCCTTGTCATACCCTTCCTAGAGATCTTTCGGCTCTCCTGGACGAATATTGCGACTCTTCCGAACCTTATCAGATACATGTCATCGGTTTAGCTCCTTTATGAGCGCGTCCGCCATCTCGACCGCCGCCTTCGCGGAATCTTGAGGATCCCATCCGCGCGCTATGATGGCCGCCATCGCCTCCATGGCGATGCGCTCTCTCTTCGTCATCTCTTCGGCCCTCCTGCTTCCCAGCTGCAGCAGCCTGTCTCTATTGTTTTCCTCTATCGCGCTCATAGTGCTCTTTCTCTATCGATTTCCTTATCCTTTCGTTGCCGTCCTCGCGGCACCCTTCTTCTATGGCTTCTCCCAGGAATACCAGGATGGCTCCTGGAATCGCGCAGATCGCTCCCGGAAGCGCGAGAAGCATTCCCGCGCCCACTACTATCTTAGACAATATCCCTTTCATCATCCGTTCAATAGGAAGTCTAGAGAGCTGTCCGAATTGTAGTAAAGATAGATTCCTTTGTCTCTGTGCCATGCCTCCTCGCGCCACGCCTCTTCCCTGTCGTAGAAGACGTAGCTGAACTTCGTGTCGTATGCGGAGTTCCTGAAGTCGCTGGCGAAGGAATGCGCCACGAACGCCAGCTTGCTCATGTCGAAGTCGGCCGCGTCTACGTAGAATGTGTGGTCCGCGATGTCGTCCATGTAGACCGTGACCGAATGGTCGCTCTTAGACATCTCCACCAGCCCGGGCGTGTCGACGTTGGCCTCTAGGAACATCGCTCCTTGCCGGTTCCTAGACCAGCAGCAGTATTCCGCGTCTATGCCGTAGCTTGGGTTGGCCGCAGCCAGCAGCCTTATCTCTTCCGCGTCTTCGGAATCGCCGTCTTCTTCCATGTTCCCGCCGCTGTCCGCTTCGGAGAACTCTTCCAAAGTACCTTCGAACAGCGTCTCGTCTCCGGACTTTATCTCTACGCGGGCGTCGGCCTCGAAGAAGGACATGTTTCCGAATGTCCAGTCAGAGTCGAAAAGCATCTCGAACAGCCTGAAGTGCTGCGCGTCTTCTTCTATTATGTCTTCGCGCAGCTTGCTGAATTCCGGGAATCTCGCCAAGTCCTCTTCGCTGATCACTTCTTCGAAGAACGCCTCTCTTTCTCGATCGCTGTCCTCTAGGGTCAGCCCCAGTATCTTCTCCAGGAAGTCCTGCTCTGTCTCTATGTCTTCATGGCAGTAGTCCAGTATCTCTTCCAGCTCTTGCCTGTATTCTTCTCTGAGGGTTCCGAAGAAGTATTTCGGTATCCTTCCCGAGACATTTATGGTCGTCGTCTTTTCTTCCATGCCTATATAGTTTTGGTGTATTCCCAGTGTTCTCCGGCTTCTTTCTCTGCCGGCGCCTCGAATTGCTCTAGCAGCTCCATCATCTGCTCTTGCCAGTATTCCATGCTCTTTTCTTTTTTTTTCTATTTGGACAGCAGAAGGTTCAGCCTCTTCTGCCTTGTCTTTGCCACGTCTATCGTGTATTCGGCCATGCCTCCCTGCGCGAAGGTTATCCTTATCTTCAGCGGATCGCCTGGCGCCGTCGATCTGAGCCAGTATGCGTCTATGGCGGCGCTTTCTATCTCCATGCCCGCGTTGGCCGTCCTTGAGTGGAAGAACAGCAGCATCTCTTCTGTCAGCCCTAGGTCTGCTATCTCTTTCTGCATCTTCATCTCTCTATTCTCTCTATGCTGGATATTGGAAGCCATGTCCCGCCTTTCAGGCATATGTATTTCTGCCCTGTCGCCCATATGGTGGTCTCTACCTTCTTCGGCCCCTGGTCCGAGACGAAATATATCGCCACTTTGGAATGGTGCTCGTTTCCCAATCTGGTCGCGCTCTCGAGCTGCCTCATTATGTCTTCGTCCTGGTCTATCTCCTGCCCCAGCCTGAATGTCAGATTCGGTATTTCCTCTTTGCCTATTGTAAGATGTTCCTGTTCCATGGCCCCTTTGTTTTTTTTTGTCGGAATGGTCCGTGCCTCTTGCCCTTTCCCTATGATATCTCTTTTTTCCGGAATGTTTTGCTTTTTTGTTGGTTTTTTATGATTATTCCGTCTTTTGGCGCTCGCGCCTCTTTTTTCGGCTTGGTCAGACGCGCCCCCTGGCAAAAAAATTTCAGGCGTGCCTTCGGCAAAAATTTTCTTTTGCCTTCTGCGAGAATCTGGGCGAGTGGTCCGGAAGGCTCATATCGATCTGGAGCATGCTCGCGTCAGGCTTCGAAAGAGATTCGAAAGAGGTTCGAAAGAGATTCGGCCTTCTTTTGGCTCTTTCTTTCATGCCGGCGCATCCGTGCTCAAAGATAAGGATGTTTTTCGGATTTCCTATTCTTTTTCCGCGATGCTGGCGGGAAGCCGGAAGCGCTGGCTCCATGATTCACCTTCGGATATTCGGTTCATGTATATTATGCTTCCGTCTAGGTAGATCCTGAGCTCTGGAGAATCGTGCGGAATTCTGGTGGAATGCCATGTGTTCTGGTATACCAGGTGCATGTAGAGAGGTATCCTCTCTTCGGTCGTCAGGAAGAACGATATGGCGGCTTCGCTGTCGCAGAGCATCTCTATCCTGAAATCGCCATCGGAAAGGCTCCATGATACGCGTATGTCGCATTCTCGCTGCCTGCATGCCCATCTGGACCGGTCCAGCGCGCATTCGCTCATGGAATTCCATATCGGCCCTTCTCCCCAGCTGCTCGAGGCGTCCATCCAGGAACGCGATATCTCGGCGGATTCTTTGGAATGCCTTCTCGATATGCTCTTTTCCTGCCATATGGTCCGCCTGGCCGCGCTTCCGGTCCACCTCCACTTCTTCCAGAAGAAGGAGAGCGAGGATCCTCTCTCGGGCGGGCAGGCCGACTTGAAGTATTGGTATTTGCTCCAGTCCTGTCCCCACCATATGGCCTTTCCATGCATTATCATCCTAAGGAGGAAGTCGTTGTCTTCGTATTCTCCGCCCTGGAACTTCTCGTCCAGCATCCGATCTCTCTTATGAGCTGCTTGCTGGTTCCGAAGAAGGCGAATCCGAAGAGGCTGGCGAAGCAGTATCCGGAAGAGAGCAGCTCCGCTATCCTGTTCAGGTCTTCCGCGGTGGCCGTGGCCTTGGGGTTTATGAATATCATGAACTCGCATTCGGTGTCGTCTATCGCCTCGTTTATCATCTGCGAGAAGCTGGAATAGAGAGTGGCGTTCCTCTGCGCCGAGAGGAAGGGGACCATCTCGAACGAGAGCCTGCTCTCTTCTATGGATTCGAGCTGCGAAGCTCCTCTTTCTATGTCCTGCGACATGAAGCAGACTGACGCTTTTTCTATCTCTATCTTCTTTTCGTGCGGATCTGTCATATTTTTCCTGTTTTTTTTGGATTGGCGCGGCATTTGATATTGTTATATCAAAAAAAATGAAAAAGCTATGAGAAAGATTTATTTGCTGGACCTGCTTGGCCTTATGGGAAGCGGATTGGAAATGGACCTCGCTCCTAGAGAAGGCGACGCGAATTGGACCAGGTCGGTCGAGGAATTCGAGAAAGACGGGATAGTATCTGTAAGAGAGACATGGACTAGCGCGGACGGATCGTCTACATATGTGAAGACGTATATGGAATCTGCCGCTAGGCAGAAAGAAGACGCGCGCGCTCTCGAGTCTATGCTGCAAGAAGCCGTCGAGAGAGAAGAATACGAAAAGGCCGCTCAGCTCAGAGATATGATAAAGGAGCTGAAGAAATAAAAAAAGACCTCGAAAGAGGTCTTTTTTTTTATGCTAGAGATTCGATAAGCTTGGTGGCGAGCTCTTCGCCGATCCTCTTCTGCGCCTCTTCCGTGGCCGCGCCTATATGGGGCGTCAATGAGATGCTGGAAGATGACAATATGTCATGTCTTGGCTGTGGCTCTCCATAGAATACGTCGAGCGCGGCGAAGGAGATGTGTCCTTTCTCTATGGCTTCTAGCAGCGCCGTCTCGTCTACGGCGTTTCCTCTAGAGGTGTTGATGATGGCGGCTCCTTTCTTCATCGACTCCAGCTGCTCTTTTCCGATAGGCGTTCCGCCAGGGACGTGTACGGTCACGAAGTCGCTTTGCTCCAGGACTTCTTCGAGAGGGAGCGTGTCTATGGAGACTGCTATCTTCTGGCCGTCGAATATCTCTATCTCTAATGCGGCGCTCTGCACCATCGGGTCGTGCGCGACCGGCTTCATGCCGAGCCCTATGGCCAGCTTGGCCACTTCCTGCCCTATCCTTCCGAATCCCACGATGCCTATCGTCTTGCCTCCTGCTTCGGTTCCTTTGGAATATCTCTTCTTCAGGTCTGCGAATGCCGAGGTTCCGTATGCGGGCATGTTCCTGTTGGAGTCGTGCAGGCTTCTTATTCCCGTCATCAGGTGCGCGATCACGAGTTCTGCCACGGACCTGCTGGAAGCGCCCGGCGTGTTGATCACCGCGATACCCTTTTCTCTGGCGTAGTCCGCGTCGATGTTGTCGATGCCTACTCCCGCGCGCGCTATCGCCTTCAATGAAGGGCATGCGTCGATCAGCTCTTTTCTCGCGGTCGTGGCGCTCCTCACTACGAGCGCGACCGCCTGCGCCTCGTTTATCGCGTCTGCCAGCGATTCTTGCGGATGCTTCTCGTCTATGACCGTATAGCCTGCCGCTTCGAGCGCCGCCTTTGCGGACGCGTCGATTCCGTCGTTTGCTAGAATGTTCATTCTTATTCTTTTGTTTTTTTAGGGCTTTCGCCTAGTATGCCTTCTATCAGAAGGTCTCTCTTTTCATGTTCCGTGTGGAATACCGCGCGGAATCTCGACCTGGGCATCTCGCGTTCCTCGCCGTCTTCTCCGATTGCCCAGTATCGCCTGTGTCCTCCGTTGAGCCGATGTCCTTCCTTGAAGGTCCAGGACTCGTATTCGCATTCGTATTCCTTTCCTGCAATGAACGCCGTATTTTTAGGCGAGTCGCTCATAGAGCATTTGCAGACGTATTTCGCCTTTATCCTATTCATCTCTGAAAGTGGCGTAGACGTCGAAAGACTTGCCGTCGGTGGACCCTCCCCAGTTTTCGACTTCTTCGCCGTCGTATTCTACTCCTGCGACAATCTCTCCGTGGTAGTATCCCGGCATCTCTACGTCTTCGTCAATCTTTATCTTCAGCTTCGATAAGTCGAAGTCTCCTTCTGTCTCTATGCTTCCTTCGAAGAATCTGCCTTTTTCGAAGGCTACACACATGAGAAGATCCAGCGATTCGTCTACGTCTGGAGTGTCGTATTCGGCAAGCCCATCATGCTCGTGAATTACTTCAGATGTAGTCTCGAATATAGTGTTGTTGCTTTCGTCCCATACTTCTATCCTATATCCGCCTGACGCTCCCCATCGGTGGTATTGGTCGTCTATTTCGTACCAGCCGCCGTAATCGTCCAGCTCTTCTCCTGTTACTATGTCTATGAGCTCTTTTTCTGGATTGCTTAGGATTTGCTTAAGCTCTTCGCTTACTGATCCGATGGTGACCTCGCACCCGTATCCTTGGATCGATATTGTGTATTTTTTCATTTTCAGTCTATAATCTTCGATATCTTCCAGTCTCTTATGAACGAAGCGTATGCCTTCAGGAAAGCATCGTCTTGCCTTATCGTGGAAAGGAGATGTGTCTTTAGGTCCGAGCCGTAGATCTGGTAGTCCAGAGGATCGCAGTCGTAGCTGAATACGGCATTTGTCTCCCCGTATTCGAATGTTATTTCTCTTTTCGACATCGATATGTGGTTCAGCATAAAAGAGTTCTTTCTGGCCATTTCTAGCTGTTCTTGGTCGAAATGTTCGTCCCAGTCGCCTCTCATTATGGAATCTAGGCTGTTTTTCAGGTATTCGTCTGTGCTGTCGAGCGGGAAATCGCGTTCGTCTTTCATATTCCTGCCTCTCTCATTGCTGTCGCCTCTTTGGCGATTTCTTTCCTCGCGGCACGCGATCTCTCTATTTCCTTCTCTCCGAACAGGTAGCTTCCGGCGTTGAGGTCGTAGTTCAGCAGCAGCGTGGACGCCGTGCTTATCATGGCAGACATCTCTTGCCTGCCTTCGAGGCAGTCCATGTCTATTCCGATTCGGAAGGCTGCTATCTGCTTCGACACGAACTGCGGAATCTCGGATATGTCCATTCTTATGGCTGCTTCTGCCAGGCCTCTGGCTGTCTTTATCGATCGTTCTGTATAGTTCATAGTGGTGTTGTGATAAGGTCTATTATGGCGTCTCTCTTTTCTTCTTTTTCGTCGCGAGACAAGAAAGCAGCCTCGAACTTTTGCGCGTTCTGCTCGGAAGTGTCGTGGTACATTATCCAATGTCCTTCTATGCTTCCGTATCGGTATCTGGCCTCGAGCTCTTCTGCGCTGTCGTATTTTCTTATCTTCAGATTGCCGCTGTTTCCTTCGATGCATGCCGGCTTGCCGCCTTCGACAGAGATGACGCAGCACCAGTATGCCAGCATTTCTGAGAATAGGGTTCCTCTCTTCGGATCGAGTAGCGCTTGCTTGGTTTTTTCTTTCATGATATCCTGTCGCTTATGTAGTTATACATCTGCCTCTTCAGGAAGTTTTCGTTGCTGATCGCCTTGAAGTATTGGTCTGTGAACCAGTAGTGGAAGGCCGGATTCCATCTCCTCTTGTCTGCCACGAGCTCTTCAAGCTCTTCTTCTGTCATGGTATTCGCAGGGCCTGTTCCGTGAAGGCCGTTGCTGTCTATCCATGTTCCTTGGCAGTAGAGCATTATGTGGTCGAAGTCGATGCTCTTCGAGCTTCTCCATCCGGTGAAGACTATCTGGGACTCCATTCCGAATTCGGATTTCATTATCCTGTATAGCTCCAGCGCGAATACGCCGCAGCCGCCGAGGTTGATGTTCCTTACTCGGCTGCTTACCATCTTTATCCTTTTTTCCAGCTTGTCCAGATCCATAGGACAAATATAAGGAAAACCGCTAGAGTATCTCCAGCTTGCCCTCGAACTTTTCGAGTATGTCGAGCAGCCTGTCCATCTTGATGTATGTCCAGATGAAGTATTCTCCGAATCTCGGATCGTCGCTGTCCATCCTGACGAATCCCTCTATGTATCCGCCCGGCCACTGCTGGTATTCCATGAGGCTTCCTATCGGGTATTTGACGACTTTTATCCCGCATCCGATTCCGGTAGGCGCCATGTGTATGATGTCCTCGAACTCCGCCTTTCCGTCTATGGCGTATCTCCTGTATCCGGACGGCGCCTCGGTCCCGCCGAGCGCGTCGATGTTCTTTATCTCGGCTATCTCCCAGAGGTATCTGAGAAGCTCTTCGTTGTAGGACTTGTCGGTAGTCTCTATCTGGGGGCTCTGGTATCTGTCGGCCTCGCACAGGTCTCCGATCCTAGCCAGCATCTGCCTGGCCGATTCTCGGAAAGAGGAGTATTTCTTTATAGGCATTTCTTATATATTCCTTTTGTTCTTTTTCATTTCCGCGATCGCGTCTCTGAGCTCTGCGGCGGACTCGTAGTCTTCCGACTCGACGGCGGCCTGCAGCAGGTTTTCCAGGTCTTCTATGTCGAAGCTGTCCATGTCTATTTCCGCGCTGGTCCTTTCCTCGCCGAATCTCTCCAGCTTCGGTATGTCTAGTTCGAATCCTAGCATGCGCGCCCTCTTGTACATCTTGGCTGCCTCGTAGGTGGCCTTCAGCTTCGGCGTCGGCATGGCCTTCATCGACATCTTCTTTATGGCGTCTCTCGGTATCAGGCAGTCCTCGTTTATCTCGACAGGCTCGTATATCCCGCTGGCGTAGGAATACGCCACCAGCACGCTTGTTCCCTTCTCGTACCAAACTTTGGTGAAAAGGATGTGCGGGTTGTGCGCGATGAATCCCGCCGGCTCTATGTAGTCTATGTCGCTGGCCATGCATATGGCGAATATCTGCTCGGGCGTGCTCTTCGCGTTGATGCATACTATGTTGGAAGGGTCGTATTTCCTGGAAAGCATCTGCTTCTTCCTTTCCGCGGCGGCCCGCACCATTTCTTTGAATTCCCTTTCCTTCTCTTCTATGTCTCCCCGGTATTTGGATATCTCGGAGCCTGCTATTATAGGAGCCGTCGACTTGGCGATCGCCTTCTCGCTTTCCGACATGGGCACGACCGGAACGAACCTTCGCTCGCTTCCTTCCCTTTCCTCGAACGCCATCAGCGTTCCTGAGCCCAGCTCTGTCCAGAACTTGTATATGTTCTTGTTCTTCTTGTATCCGACGAGGAAATCGTAGTCCATGTCGTATTTCTCTCCTATCAGGTATAGCTCGAAGTCTGTATGCGAGCTTGCCTTTATGCAGATTATCCTTCCCATATTGTTATATTCCTAAGCTTGATATCATGTTGTCTCTTTCTATCTGCTTCGCCGACTCTATCGCTTCTATCATCTCATCTGGCGTTATGCGCTCTTCTCCTCTCAATGTCCAGCTGAGCTCGTAGCACTCGGCCTGTGCCCAGTCGTCGTCGTCTTCGGTAGTATAGCAGTATCCTATTTCGTATGCGATTCCGGCGATCTTGAACGCCACCGCCTCTCCCTGCTCGTAGTGGTATCTGTCTCCTTCGCTTATCTCTCTTATCGATGCCTCTAGATGTCCTCTTCCTGCCAGGTCTTTGGCCATCTTGAAGGCTTTTCCCCATTTATCTGTCATACGCGAATATAGAGAGTATTTTTGGATATATAAAGAAAAATGTTTTCTATATGAAATGGATTGCTTTTGTCCTGTCTGCCATGCTGCTGGCGGGATGCAACAAGAAGGACGGATCCGGATGGACGCTGTTCGAGATACCGGAAGGCGGGCATTCTTCTTCCAGCTGCCTGGAATGGACGAAGAAGGATATTGTTTCGTTCTCTGTCTGCTTCGACAGCACCGCCATATACGAGTGTGTCGATCCGGTAAACCAATACGACGTGAACAAGCTTTTCGGAGTGAGCGACGGCGGGCTTCACATAAGGAACTCGGCGCGCGTGGGGTGGAGGTGGCTCGACGGGAACCTGGAGCTTCTGGCGTTCACTCATCTGAACGGACAGTTCCATTTCGAGAAGATAAGGAACGTAGAGATAGGAAAGGAATACCAGTGCGAGATATCTCTGGGCGAGTCTTATTTGTTCTCGTGCGCGGGAGGCGGAGAAGTGAAGTCCGTGGAGATGGAGAGATGGGAGCCGGCGACGGGCAGCAGGTATTATCTATGGCCTTACTTTGGCGGAGACGAGAAGGCGCCGCACGACATATTCATAAAAATAAAATATTGATGATGAAGTTTATATTAGCAGCAGCTTTTGTTATGGCGAGCCTTTTCGCCAGAGCCCAGGCCAGGGCGTCCGTTTCTTTTGGCGGAGCGCTTCCTTTCGGCGTCGCGCTGGAGGTCCCCTTGCTGAAGTCCAGGGTGGTCCCTGAGATAGGAATAGGATTCGTAGGGGCTTGGGCCGGAGCATCTTTCAGGATATCCGAGTCTTGGCGCGTCGGCGCGTCGCACTCGCTGCAGATGGTTCCTTCCTCCGGCGGATGGAGGACCTTTCCCTACGCGTCGTACGAGATGTATCTGGACGGAATGAGAGTCGAGGTCGGGGCGGGCCCGAGGCTGGACTGGTTCGACAGGTCGCCGAGCCCTTATCCGATGGCTTTTGTAAAGTTTAGGAAAAAATAGTTTTTATTTTTTCAGGCATGCCAAAAATCCCTTATTTTTCAAGGGTTTCGGTAAATTTCTATGTGTTTTTATAATATATAATACTATAAAAAAAATACATTGAGATGAAATCGATCGCGTGGTTAATAGCGTTTTCTTTAGCCGCCGGATCCCTCAGCGCGCAGGAGCTCCCTGTCGCTGGGAAGACGGCGCATGTCTGGTCGCTGCAGACGCCGCAAGCTCCCCAAAACACCTATTCCTATTCCGCAAAGGAGATAGACACTAGCCAATACTGCCTTGCAGAAAAGCCTATGCGCATCGAGGACAGATGCGTCAGCGACTGGTCTGGATTCTCCTCGAAGTCGGAGATGCCTGAGCAGGCGAGCAGAGTAGAGGCAGCGCCTCGCCGATATGGAAAGGCGCCTTACGTCTACAACTTCAGGGCGCACGTGTCTGGATCGGCAGGGGTAAAGCTGAGCGAGATGTCTATTTCCAAGATAAGGGCAGAAGTGGAGCTCGACACAAAGACGGATCATTGGACCGCTGGAGCGCTTCTCAGCGCGTATACTCTGCAATACTACTATACGGGATTCAGGGCGGAGGCGTTCGCCAGGTTCTACTTCGCGGAGAACACTTCAGGAGACGGCGCTTTCCTTCAGGGAAGGCTAGGATGGGGAAGGTTCTGGGATTCGAAGTCGAGCGCTTCTTTCGGAGGAGGCGGCTTCGGTCTCGACATCGGAAAGAAGTTCATAATAGTAGGAAACGACAGAGACTTCTCCAATTCGTTCACTATGACTCCGATGGGCGGAATACAGGCATATCCTGGCCCAGACGGCTCTATTCCCGTCGCATGGGTTTGGCAGCTTAGATTTGGATATCAGTTCGGAGGAGGCAGGAAATAGGCCTATTTTGGCCTGTTGTTCCTCTGCCACCCGAATATCCTCCTTTCCATGAGGCCGAAGGTGAAGTTGAATTCCTTCATCAGCTGGTGCGCGAAGGCGTCTATCTCTTCCGTGGTGGCGTCGACGTCGTATCCGTCTTCTAGCAGCAGCCTCGCTACTTCTTCACGGCATCTCTCGAAGGTTATCGGCTGCTCGTCCGCGAGGATAGGTTCCGCGGATTCCGCGATCTGGCTGAATTTCTTGATTTCTTTCATATCATATCTTGAATTTTTCGGCGTCGGAGAATATGGACTGCAGCAGAAGCCTCAGGCCTTTCTTCTTGTATGCCGTGTAGGTCACGTATTCCTTCAGGACTTCCTCGTTGTTGCAGAGGATCTTGACCATATAGCTTTCCCTCTTCGGAAGGCAGCACAGAGGATATACCTCTATGTATAGCTTTTCTATTCGGGTCGGCTTTGATTCGTGCAGTATGCTTCCCCACGCGTCTTCTCCTACGGTGTTGTAGGGAGACTTTATCTCTGGCCAGTATCTGTCGCTCTCGTAGGCAAGGTAGCTGCCGTTCTGGTCCTGCTCTGTCTTCCAGAATTCGTCTTTCTCGATCCAGGAATGCCAGTCTTCCGAATAGCTTTCTTTGTGGAATGGGAAGTCTATAGAGTTCGGAGTCGGCGTCCAGTATGTCTTGGGAATCGCCTCGTCGTAGAGCTTCAGCTGCTCCATCACCTGCGTCAGCGACTTCAGCTGGTAGAACTGGTAGGCGCCGCTGGTTCCTTCCCTGTCTTTGCTCTTGTCATATTTGGCGACGACGTATTCGTCTCCGTGCTTGTAGAAGTGAAACCTGATTCCGTCGGCCGCTTCCAGCGCGGGCTTCGTTATCCCGTTGTCTATTATGTCGTAGTCTAGCTCTAGCTCGTCGACGAACTGGAATATCCTTTCCTTTTCTCTCTGGCTTATCGATTCTGTCATATCTCTATAAATAGCTTCATTTCGATTTTTAGATCATTGTCTTCGTCTATGATTTCTTGACAGATATCTCTGATCTCTATCTTTTCCTCGTCTGTGAAGAAAGGATCGTCGTTATTTTCGAATACCCTAAAGGTCTTTATCTTTCCCATAGAGGTATATATAAAAAGCCCAGATTATATCTGGGCCTTTGACTTTCGCGTCTTTCCTGAACGGGGTCAAAACATCAGGCTCTGCGCGTACGTTTCCTTTCCTTATCTCTAAGAGGTTTCAGCTCCGTTCCTTTTCCTGACTTGCGACCTAAAGGAGTTCGCTACTCTTCATTGTTAGTTTTCGGCTTCATGTATGTCAGCGACTCTCTGCTTCTCGCCATCGCTCATGTTTTCGTAGACGGACCCGATGCTTTCGATGACGTCTTCTAGCTCCAGGCCTGCTCAGTCGTTGGCCAGGTTGTCCCAGAAGTATTCGTAGTCGTTGTAGTAGAGATGCTCGTTGTAGGTCATCTGCTCGCTGAACGTATTCTCTCCGGCGCTCCACTCGTCTTTTCCCGCGAAGTCTCCTCCTGGCTCAGAGTATGAGCTGTCTACCGAAGCGTCGTACTTCTCGGAGATCCTCTGCCAGAGGCCTGACGCCGGATACCATGCCGTGTCTCCGCTGATCGACATCCAATCGTGGCCTTCGTCGTAACTTACGCTGTACTCGACCCATTTTGATCCCCAGTCGAATCCTTCAGGTGCCGGCTCGTCGAAAAGATTGTCGTAGTCGCCGAATCCGATGTGTCCGTCATTTCCTAATCTCTTGTATAGCTCTGCCAGCTTCTCTGGAGAGCCGCTGATTGTAGTGTCAAATGCGCAATAGTTTGCCATGATTTTGATTTTAGTTTATTATGTTCTTTATATCTTCTATAGAATACAAGTTTTTGCATTTCGACTTGTATTTTTCCCACCCTGATATGAAGGCTTCTTTGGCAGTCGCTTTCGGGTGGCATGATATGTATTCTTCGAACGCCTTCTCGGCGTCGGTTTTGTCTCTTCTGTGATGTGGAGTGAGATCTTCGTGTTTCGATCTTTCTGGCATTTCTTTCCTATATTTTCATATGCGAGAAGATGTGCGCGATGACGTCTACCGTCCATCCGTTGCCGATCATCTTGTATCGCTGCGTCTTGGATACTCCTTCCGTGTAGTTGTCTGGGACTGTCTGAAGCCTCTCGCATTCTACCGGAGTAAGCCTCCTGCATGGCTTTCCTAGGTTCCTGTAGTCCAGCACCCCGAATCCCGCCAGCTTGTAGAAGCTCGCCACGATGCACGCCGCCTTTCCGTCGAGCGGGTTCTTGTGGTATTCCCATCTCGGCTTTCCGTTCCTTAGCCTGTCCATATAGGCCAGAGAGGATTCTGTCATAAGATATTGCTTGCCTACCGTAGAGTCGTCTTCTAGTATGTCCTTCAGCTTTATGCCTTTGTCTTCTGGCTGTCCTATTCCGGGTATGTTCGTCCAGTATAGCCTTGGCCTGTTCTGCCCGCTCACGAGGCTGGAATTGATGGCGATAGGCTCTACTCCGAGCTCTTTGGTGATTATGTCCTGCCATTCCTTCTTCATCTTCACGTTCTCGAGCATGAAGTATTTCGGCTTCGCTTCTCTGAGCACTCTGACGTATTCCCAGAATATCCCGCTGGATCCGTCGAATCCTGTCTGGTTGCCGGCGTTCGAGAACGACTGACACGGGCTTCCGCCGAAGAGCAGGTCGATCTTCGGAAGGTCTTCGCCTTTGACTCCTCTTACGTCTCCGAGGTGTATCGTGTCTGGATAGTTCTTCTTCGTTATCTCGATCGCCCATTTGTCGATCTCGGACGCGTAGTATTTGTCGTACTTGACGCCTAGCTTGTTGAGCGCGATCTGCCCGCACGACATTCCGTCGAACAGCGAAAGCACGTTTATAGGTCTACTTTGCTCCATTAAGCACTTTGTTTATTTTGTTGTCTCTCTTGTCTCTTTCTTTGTAGATCTTCCTGGCGTCCGCGATTATCTCCTTCGCTTGCGTCTTCGTCGGATTCTCTGTCTTCGTCCGTGGCATCTTCGTTCTGTAGTCGTGGTAGAGCTCGCCGTCTTCGAGCACTCTCGCGGCAATCCTTTCTCTTTCAAAGCCTTCTTCTGGCATGTAGTAGTATTCCACTATCCATTCAGTGTCTTTGCTCTCGAAGACGAAGGTTGATTTCTTGTGATCCATGCCTATTATATGGGCAGCCGGCCGAAATGTTCTATGCCAGGCTTGTCGATAGAAGCTCTTCTATCTTGCTGTTCCTGTTCTCGGCGACGTCTGCGAAGTTGTTGGAATAAATGAAATCTGTTATTTTTTTGAAAAAATACTCTTCGAGTTCCGATAATAGATACCTTTCCGTTTTTTAAAGAAGGAATTAAAATATCGTCCGGAACAGACGATTACAGACATGGTGCTCAAATAAGACCAGTTAAAACTGGCAAAAGCGTCGAAGTGTTTAAAAAGAAGGAGCTTACGTCTCCGGAAACACGTTAGTCTTTAGCTAATGTGTAGTTCATTTAAGTTGTTTTCCTCTATATGTTTTAGAAATTCCTTATATAATTCTGGATTGAGTGTATAAAAATCTTTAACTCTTCTTACTTTCGTCATATTCCTCAATAATTTTTATTATCTCTGATTTACCAATACTTCTTGGTCCAGCAGTATTGTGATCCCATTTATAATTCTTTAAGAAATCTTTAATTTCAACACTTGATTTTACAAAATAATGTGATTGTTCTGATTTTTCATTAATTTCATCATAAATCATACCAGCATAAAATCCAACCCTTCTAAAAGAATAATCAGGATTATCACTTTTTTTAACAAAGGTTATTAAATCAGATTTTGTTTTTAATTTTGTCTTTTCACGAACAATACTTTTTCTATCCCATATTTGAAAAATGGATGGAACAGAATAATTATTGTCAAGTAAGGTATATGAATTATCATCCAAATCTATTTCCCTTGATAAATGATAAAATTCAGGAATTTTATTTTTGAATGTTTCCTTTTTGAAGGATTTTGGTAATATGAAAGCAATAGTATCAACTTTTAATTCATCACATTTTTTAATAAAATTAAGAGCGAGTGATCCTTGATTTCCAAAAGGTGGATTACCAATAACCAAAACTTTACCATCCTTTTTATATTGAAAATCAAACCAATTCATTTTAGTTATACTTTCATCCTCTGGTTCTATATCCAATGAGATTAGATTATCATGTTTTATATTTTTAGAAAACGAACCTTTACCAGCACTCGGTTCTATTACGCAATCATATTTTGATAAATCTATCAACTCTATTAATTTTAGAGCAACACTATTTTTAGTATAAAATTTATCATTTTTGTGTTTCTTATTTCTCGCCATTCATGTAGCAACAATTTAATTACTAAGCATTTTATTCCATTCTTCTTTACAATGATTACATTGCTCTTTACATCTTTGATGTGCCCAATTACCATCTAATTCGCAATAAAACTGATTGCTAACATCGTTTATGTTGCATTGCTTGTTTCGTTTTCCAAATAACCATTTCCAGATTTTTAACATATCTTTTCAATTAAAAGTTTATACTAATTTTACGCAACGACAACATACACTCGACCGTTATGTATCGCAAATCTTTAGTTTGTTTGTAGTTCATATTCATATTATTCTTATTCATTTGCGCGTCGGATTATTTGGTCTATCTTTATCTCTCTCACCTTCGCCGGGTCCAAGAAGATCGTCTCTGGCTCGAACCACTGGAATCTCCTGCCGCCGTCATACGAGAATGCGGCGCTGGTCGTCTCTGTGGCGGGCCTGTAGAATATAAGGCGATGGTCTAGCTTCTCGAAGCCGTTTAGCACGAACGTCGGGTCCAACGTTAAAGTAGCTCCTATGTTTAGGTATCTGATGTTGAAGGCATAGCATCCCTGCGCCGCTGCATCCACCATGGATTCGACGATGTCTTCGATCGGCATTATTCGGTGCCTTTCCAAATGCGAGAGTATCTGCTCTCTTACCCAGCTTTCTGCTTCCATATGCTTTCGATCTTGATTCTTCTGATCAGCGATTTGTTTCTCGTCCACCAAGGTATGTTCTGCCTGAATGGAGACTTTTCCGAGAATTCGCGATGTGCTTTGGCGTTCATATGATATGCTTGTCTATCTTAGATATGTATTCGTACGCTTCTGCTTCGAGAAGCTGCGACTTCAGCGCTATCAGGTGCTTCTGAGGCGCGGCCGATAGAGCCAGGTCCACATGTCCTTCGTCGAAGTAGCTTTCGTATATCAGAAGCTTCAGCGCCTTGTTGATGAAAAGCGACTCCTGCATCTCTTCGTCGTTCTTTTCCTGGAGTTCCTTGAGGAATTCTTTGTGGCATGCTATCATATATTCGTGCGTCTTCGACTCGCCTATGTATTCTGCTATCATCCTAGGAAGGTCTTGCTTTTCTATTCCGTACTCCTTTGGCTTCAGCGCCATGTCCATCAAGAAGCCTATGGCCATTTCCTTTCTCTGGACTTTGGATATGACTATTTCTAGGACGTTCGCGTCCTTGTATGACTCATCGAATATGCATTCGTATATTAGCTCAGTGTCGCTTTTCATGGAATTGTGTATTTCATGCTAAGATATTCAAAAAAATGGAATTTGGATCTAATATATACAAGAAAAATTTCAAGGCGAGCATGGATATAAAAGGAACTATCAGATTCACTGAAGACGGCTTCGTTCTGAAGCCATATGGCGGCGAAAGCGAGGCATGGTACAAAAGCGCCAGCGTAGGCGATTCTTATATAGCTATAGATGGATTCAAATACCGTCCGTCCAGCTTCAAGCCGAAAGAAGCGATTTCTTTCGATTCTGAGGATGAGGACGAATAGAGAGAGCCGGCTTTATGCCGGCTCTCTTCATATGCCGATATCCTTCAGCTTCTTCTGTCTTAGAAGAGAGCTGTATTCTTCCATCTTTATGTAGAACTCTTCCATAATAGGCTTCGCTCTATATCCGTCTATGGCGGCTTCTCCTATGGCGCAGCTCGCTATTATTCCGGACTCGTCTGAGGATATCCTGGCGTCTCTCAGGTTTACCCTCAGCGGCTGGTCTATGTGCGCGTTGTATTTGTAGAGGCAGATGTCTTCTATCAGCCCGTAGTCCAGCTTCATTTCTTTTTGGCTTTCTTTTTCGCCTCGGCCGCTTCTGCCTTTATCTTGGCCTTTGCCGCGCGGTAGCTCTTCTTCTGGCCTTCTGTGAGATCCTTGACGACGACGGTAGTCATCACATAGCTTTTCTTGGCAGGATCGTAGACCCAGTCTCTCTTTCCGACAGGAGCTATGTCCATGTAGCTGTAGATCCTCAGAAGCGTGTCGTACCACTCCTCGGTGTCGAGGCAGTAGTTCAGGAAGAGCTGCCTGTACTTGGCGAAGTATTTCTTCATCGCCGCGGCGTCGTTCTTTGCCAAGAATTCCCATTCTTTCATAGCGGTGGCCGCGAGTGGGTGCGTCGCGTCCTTTCCTTTCTCGAACATGCGAATGAACCTGGAGTGCAGCTCGGACTTCTCCGAGTCTACTTCGAGCAGCGACGTGAGCTGCACTTCTCTCTTCAGAGAGTCCAGATGCTCCGCTATCCCGTATGTCGCCGTGTTCTCGTATACCTGTATGGTTCCTTCGACGCCTTCCGGCATCTTCTTCAGTTCCTTCAGCATAGTCGCCTCGTCGTAGTAGAGCTTCGTCTCGTTGTGCCAGTACTGGTTGTTTGGCCCGTAGCGAGCCTTGTATTTTACTTTCCAGATCATTTTCCGTCTCCTAGAATCTCGTTAAGCTTCTGCTCTCTGATGTAGTCCAGAGTGGCGGTCTTGTATCTGGTCTCCTTGAACTCGTAGGGCATGGCGAAGCTCACGCTGCTCCAGTATGGCTCGTCCCATGAAGAGTATGTTCCTTCGAGGAGCACGTATAGGTTGTGGTTCGTAAAATAGAGGCATACCAGGTACTCGTTTCCGTCGCCGTAGTTCATGTCGTAGACTATATCGAATTCTGGGTTCCTATATTCTACGTATAGGTTGTAGAACCAGTCTTTGTCGTTCGACTTCACTTTTTCAATCAATTCTTGTCTGCTGATCGTCATATCTCTCGTTTTTTATTTTTCTATATCTTTCGTGCATGCTGGACATCGAAGCCGTCCAATAGCTTTTGCTCCATCCTTCTATGATGTGGTCTGCCAGCCATTCCGGGTGCAGCCTCGTCACCAGCGTCCTCTGCGCCGCTCCGTACGCCGCCGCGTCTGGGAGGTGCGAATATCTCTCGATGGCGATGACGTATGCCTCTTCGAATATCGCGTCTACTCTTTCCATTCTCGTCATGGAGAAGAACTTGTCTCTGTCTGGCGAAACTTCGCCTTCCGCGACGAACTTCTTGTATGTGGGCGGAAATCTGAGGGCTTCGTGAAGCGAGTCGTGCGACTCCTTCCTATTTACCCTGTCGTCGAAGAAATTTCCTGGAAGCACCTCGAAGTCGGTCCTCTTCTGCTCTCCGTGCTTTTGACGCCAGAATTCTCTGAGGTCCGCGAAGAAGGAAGGGACTATCTTGCACCCTTTCATCTGCAGGAACCTGATGTCCGCCATCGTCTTCTTCCAGTGTATGTCGTATATGGCGTGCGACGCCTTTACAGTATACATCTCGTCTGGAGTCATCTCCCGGTCTGGCGCGAAGGGGAGGAAATGGTATTCCTCTCTCGGGCTGGACGGCTTCAGCTGGCACGGATCGCTGGTTATCCAGTCGATGTCGTTGGGCTCCCTGAAATCGGGAAAGTGCTTCTTTATCAGCGTGGATCCGAACAGGTTCATTCTATTTCGCTTTTGTATATGTAGATGGTGTCTCCGATTTTGGATCGCCCGCATCTTTCCGAGAAAGAGGCGCCGCAGTCGAGATAGACCATGCATGTCCTATCGAACTCGATGGTAGACCTCTGCCTTTCTGATATGGAGTCTACCACGCACGCGGTCATTTCGCCTTTTGGCCTATGTCCTTTTCCGGTGCATGACGCGAGCATGGCAGTTGCCAATATGAGCAATGTCGATTTCATATCTGTGTTTTATGAGAAGATCTCTTTTAGTTTTATCAATACCTCGTCGATTTGTTTGTCGTTGTCGAAAGGATACATGAACGGGCAAAGAGAAGGGTCTGCAGAGGTGAACATCGTCTTCGTGAAATATTCGTTTTGGAAGAATCTAGATTCTGCCTTCGTCAATATTTCGGAGCATGTCGGCTCTGAAGTAAGCAGCCCGCATAGCCAAGATCCACCTTTTTCTTCCAAAAGCACGCATGGATGCTTGAATACTGGATGCATCAGCACGTCGCCTTTCTTGTATAGAGATGGAATCTTCTTTCCTTTCGCGGCGGATTGCGCGAGAGCTGCCGGAGCAGGCGCTGCCGATGTGAGAGGAGCGTCCGCCAATTGGTCTACCCACGATTCTACTGCCTTTCTGGAATCTATGATGCTGAAGTTTCCTTTGACGCTGGCTAGGAATTCGTGCTTTGTCATCTGCGTCGGAGTAAGCAGCGCGTTCGGAAGCGGAGTAACCCATCTCTTCAGCGTCTCGAAGTCGTATTCCTGCTTTATCTTTTCCTTGAATATTTCCTTTGTCATTCCCATGTCGATGCTGTTTGTTTCACAAATATAAGGAAAAATCCCGGCTAGATGCCTAGCTGGGATATTTTTTGGTCTCTGATGAAAGTCTTCAGTTCTACTTTTCGGAAGTTGGACGCGTGCCGCGCCCTTCCGTCTTCGGTATGGAAGTATATTTGGTCTACCTTGGCGCCGTTCTTTCGCTTTCGCTTTTCGGCTCCGACTATCAGCACCAGCTCTTCTCCTAGATAGAGGTAGTTGGGTATTCCGTTCTTCTCGAGCGTTTCCCAGTATTGGCCAGTAGGCTTTTGAATTGTTGTTTCTGCGGCTTTTCGTTTTTGTTTATATTCCTAATTGTTCGAGCTTCTTGTCTCTTCTCTCTGTGGGATCGTGCAGCGCGTATATCGAGTTCTTCGTTATCAGAACGCATCCTTCGATGATCCTTTCCACTGTCGAGGTGTGCCAGGATCCCTCGTCTATGTAGTATGGCTGCCCTTCCATAGGCGGCGCGTCTTCTTTTCCCTTTATCGAATGGCCTTCGCAAACGTTCAAGTGTCCGCGCATTCCCATCTTCGGGCTTCCTATTATGGACTTCGACGCCTTCAGCATCGCGTATTCTTCGGAGCAGTGCTCTCTGAGCATACGAACGTAGGTGTCGCATGGCTCGCCTGCGTCGCTCACGACCATCATGATCGGCTTCTTGCCTATCTCCCGCCTGGAAGGTATCGCGGGAAGCCGGTTCCCGATCTTGTATATCTCTATCTCTCTCTTCATAGTTTAAAAATAAGGCAAGCCGAGCTTAGCCGCGATTCTGTTCTATCCTATCATTTGTCTATGCCACTAACCCGGCCTCTTCGAATAGCTCACCTTCTCGGCCTGTTTGTGTTGCATCCTCGGCGGTGATGGCGGCTGTCTAGGCCTCCCGCCTTAAGCTACGATGTCGCGAACTTCCTCAGGCTTTCGCCCGCGATAGGTTCTCTTGCTTGCCTTGTATGTTATATTCCTAGCTCGTTGAGCCTTTCTTCTCTGATTTCTTCCAGCGAAAGGAACATGCTGGCCGGAAAAATCCTTTGCTTTCCGTCTTCGCAGGTAGCCACCACTCTTGGAGGTGCTGGCTGGAAAGTCATCGGATCATACGCGGCCTTTCCTGAGCAGCGCGGTGCCTGCGTTGTCGAATGCGTCCTGCTTCGAGATCATTCTTGCTCCCGCGGAATTTTCCATATGCGAATATATTCCTTTTTCATCGGATTCCCAAATCGGATATCTTCCTGTCTCTTATCTCCTGCTTCTTCATCTCGTACCAGTCTTCCAGCATGTTCTCGCTTTCCTTTCCCGAGTGTTCCTTCACGGAGCGCCTGACGAATAGGACTGCGTCTTTGCCGTAGGCGTCCATCCAGGAGAATATGTAGTCATAGTAGAAGTTTTTGGAGAAGCTATGCTTGGACGATCGCATCAGTATCCTGAGATGGCTGTCGGCGAATATGAACATCATCAGCATCGAGCTGTCCGAGACATGCAGCTCGCTTTCTGCCGAAAGGCTCTTCTGCATCATCATCTCCTTCTCGAAGTGGCTCTCTAGCTGATTCCTTATTTCTTTCGCGTCCATCATATCGAAAAAGGCCTCTTTCGAGGCCTTATTTTTAGTTTTCCAATACCTTGTCGAGATTCGCTTCCCTTACTTTGGCCCTGATCCAGGAAGGATCGTTTTCCAATTCGCTTTCTTCGATTCCCAATTGCTTCATGAATACTTCCAATAGGTACTCTCTGTTCTCCCATCTAGCACGCCACGATGGGCTTTCTGACATTACTTCGTCCATAGCTTCCATTTGTTTTGATTTGATATTTATAGCATCCATTCCGGAAAAGTTTTTTAATATATAAAGCATGGACAAAAGGATTTTCAGATATTCCGACTTCAGGGCGGAGGCGAGGCTTCAGATGGTTCTTGAGGCGAAGATAAGATACGAGCATGACTTCGTCGAAGTTCTCGGCAGGATAGACTCTCGAATAGCGAAAGAGCTTCAGGCCCTCGCGTGGGACAAGTCGGGAGAGGAAGTAGACGTAATCACGAACTACATCGACGTCGTAAGGAAAAAAGACGACATGGTCAGCTTCAAGCCCGACGAGAAGGTCGCCAAGGAAGGAGAGAGCATTGTGGGAAAGGCGGCGCTCGCGACGTCGCCAGGGGCCAGGTACGATTTGGTAGGAGATAGGATACTGAAGGACAAGAATAGAGAGCCTGCCCGGAACCAAAGAGGCGTAGTCGAGCGAGAGATATCGGAAGAAGAGCTCGGTGGAGGATGGGGATTCGTTTACCCGTACTCGACGCTCGTCGTCTTCATGTGGAGAGACCAGAAAGGAGAAGGCAGATGCGTCTTCGACAAGAGGAACCTGACTATGGGGCCTGAAGCCGTCAAGCCGTCGGAGATCGGAGTGGGAAGGCTCGTCAGGGGAATCCTGTCCAATGCAGGCGTGGAGTTCAGCGATTCGGAGATAGAAGACTTCGTCTACAAGTACAGGGCCGAGGTCGCCAAGCTAAACGACGAGATGAAGAGGTTCAGGATAGCTTCCGGAACCGAGATAAGGAAGGCCTACCTCCACGAATCCTACGAGGCCCAGACAGGAACCCTCGGCAATTCGTGCATGAGGTACAGCTCTTGCCAGGGATTCTTCGGCATATACGAGGAGAACCAGGACGTGTGCTCTCTGGTGGTGCTCGACTCGAGGGAAAAAGAAGGCAAGATCTGCGGAAGGGCGCTTCTGTGGACAGACAGCGAAGGCAGGAAGATAATGGACAGGATCTACGTCAACAGGCCGCAGGACGAGAGGCTCTTCAAGGAGTTCGCCATGCAGAGCGGATTCTTCCACAAGGAGACGCAGAACATGGAAGAGAATCCTTTCGTCTCTCCTGACGGAAAGGTCGCGGACCTAAGCGCCAAGATAATGGTCAAGGGTTATTTCTACAAATATCCCTATCTAGACACCTTCAAGTATTACAGGGAAAGCAACGGGCCTTCCAACGAAGGATCGTATCTCACGAACGACTATGAGAACAGATACGACTATACTCTTACCGACACGGAAGGAGGAAACGGCGACTCCTGCGAGATGTGCGGAGGAGGAGAGCAGCTGGAATGCCCGGAATGCTACGGGAACGGAGACCATAGGTGCGAAAGGTGCGATGGCGAGGGAGAGCTGGAATGCGGCGCATGCGGCAACGCCAGGGAGAGGGATTGCGACTCCTGCGACGGCAGCGGCGAAGACTCGGAAGGAAACGAGTGCGGCGAGTGCAGCGGATCGGGAACTCACACCTGCGAGGAATGCGGAGGCGAGCCTATCGAGTGCGGCGAGTGCGGCGGAGAAGGGAGGATCGAGTGCGAGTTCTGCGGAGGAAACGGAGATGTTCCGTGCCCGGAATGCGGATAGAACTTCTCTATCTTTCGGGCCCTGGCCTCTCCTGCGGTCAGCAGCTCTTTTCGGGATAGCCAGGTGATGTGCCGGTCTTCTTCTCTTTCTTCTTGCGTGCAGACGAGGTATCTTTCGGCATGGCGCCATGGAGTCGTCCGGACCTCGCGTTCCAGAACGACCAGCCTCGCCGGAAACAGGCTCTTGATATGGCTGTCTCCGACCATCACTACCTTGTCGCCTTTCGATATCATATTCCTAGATTGTCCAGCTTTTCGCCTCTCCTGGCGTTCTTCGTCTTCCATTTCGGAAACGAGGCGAGCTTGCTCCGGCTGCTTACCGAGAAGTGCCTGCATAGGTAGTCGTATTCTCTGTGAAGCTCCCTGTCCGACTTGCCGAGAAGCCTTCCGTCTAGGAAGTAGAAGTATGATCCGTCTTCCAGCTCGCATTCGACGAACCGAGACGCGGACATAGAGAATACCTTTCTGAGGTCGAAGCTTATGTCTTCGTCTTTGGCGAATATTCCTACCGCTATCATTATGGCGGCGGCTCCGGCCACGAGGAACAGGACTATGTTGGCGTCGTTCCACCTTCTCTCTACTATTCGCCCGTTCTTAATCTCTGGCGGATTTCCTTTGTCGTACGCGCGCGCCTCGAATTTCTCCTCGTTTTTTTCTATCGACTGGATCACGTAGAATTCTCTTCCGTCTTTCTCGTATCTGTAGTCTACTCTCTTGTATTCCACTATGTCGGGAATTCCGTTGAGGAAAGGCGCCGCCGCTATTAGCGCGATGGCGGCTATGGTCTTGGCAGGGTTTGTCTTGATCAGGCACCAGGTCCATGCCAGATAGAATCTAAATGATCTCATTTCTTTTTTTGTAGCTAAAATAGCGATTTATTATTAATATATGAACTACACATTAGCTACAAGCCGTTCGAGCTTTTCATGGCGGACTTCAAGATCCCTGAGGAAAGGGCGAGGCAGTTCGCGCATCTTTTAGGAAACACCGACTGGAGCGCTACCAGCGCATGACGCTTCTGCGAAACAGGCTTTTGTCTGCCTTCTCGTCGAATATCATGTTTCCAAGCACTCTGGCCTTCTCTTTGAAGTCCTCGAAGCTTCCGTCGTTCGTCAGAACGATGTTCGCCTCCGATACAGGAATCTTGTTCGTGTTCTCAGACGTTCCAAGGCGCTTTGATGCGTCTACCCATATTATGACGTCGAATAGCTCTTTGGATGCGTTAAACTCGTCCAGATCGCGCATTCCGACGTAGCAGTCGTGCTCTTTGACTATGTCCTTCGCTAGCCGGGCGCGGTCGTCCTTGTTGTAGCCGCAAATCATTTTGTACCATAAAGTTCTATGGTTTACTCGGTCTTCAAAACATTCTTCCATAGTCGAATATCCAAATTTTTCTGCTATCTCATCAAAAATGAATAGTTCCATCGCCATTTCAGATGATGATTTGAAAGTCATTCCAAAATGTTTATTTAATAGTTCACCTAATGTGTCCTTACCCGATCTCATATCACCTAATATTAGTATCTTCATATTTCCATTTGTATTTTTTACATAGATAATTTTTACTCCTAGTGCAGGCATATTGTATAGCACCACCCGTTACTCCTAAATATTTACCAGCTTCTCGTGCAGATTCAAAAGATTGAATAAAATTCCAATCTAAATCAAACATCAAAACTTTTTTGGATCTAATACCAATTTGTCCTTTCTTAAAAGAGCCAGAATTTGTTTTATATTTTTTATTAAACCTATCATCAATTATTTTTTTAAGTTCAATAAATGTTATTGAATTTAAATAATCATCATAAAACCATGCAATATCTTTAATTGTTTTACTTCTATTGTTTGTATTACAACTTGAACTTATACTACCTCTATTTATATTAAAATGTGAGGAAGCATCTGAGGCGGAATTAAATTCAAATATTTTTATATATTTGTCGTTAAATCCTATAACTTTTTTACCATTTTGTCCTTTTTTAAAGGATGTTTGGTTCGAAAAGGTACATCCATCACCACCATCTGTATAATTTATCAAATTAAATCCCCATGTTTTCATTTGGGAAATCCAATATTTTTCCCAAAATTTCCATTCATCAATAGGAACAGTATCAATAATTTCAAATATTGGTTTTAATCCTAATTTTTTTAGTTTTTCTATCCAATTACTTTTATGTTTTTGGTGTTTTCTGCATTTGTTTAAATGTGCTTTAAAACGTTGTTTAGGGTTATTTGATTTACCAACATATCTAATCTCATTAGATATTGGGTCTTTAAGTGTATATATATAAGTCTCCATAACTTATATATAATGATTTGCAACCCCTATTATGAGTTTTTAGTCTTTGTTAAAGTATCTACTTGTACTGCGGTGATTGCCAATATGATTGAAAAACCTAATGTATCTTACTCTTTGTGCAGGTAGCTGTCCACTAGATTGCTCGCCAATAGGGAAAGAGCCGCGATGCCCAGCCCGCCAAGCACCCATAGGGGGTTGTTCTTCATGACTCCCACCATTCCTGCGGCAGCCACGAGCGCCATGAGCAGCGCCGCGAAAACCGGCATTATTCCTTTGGCCTTTGTTACTTTGTCGATCCTCTCGCTCCAGACGAGCCTCTCTATCGCGTCCTGCATGTCTTTTCCGTATGCGGGCACGTCATGCTCTTTTCCGTCTTCTTCTTTTATGGTCACTTTGTATTTGAAGTATCCCGGGTGGTCCTTGCTTTCTCTCAAAAGCTCCGCCTTTATGGCCTTTCTTCTAGATTTCATCTCTATTGTATGTTTTTTATCTTGTTTATATTCGCGAATATAAGGAATGTTTTCCAGATTTTATATATACTGAATGAGAAAGATAAGATCGTTCGCGGCATTCGAGACAAGGCATTGGCCTGCGGCTCCCGGATACTTCATACCGCTCCACAGCATAGGGCACTATCTGGACCCGGAAGAAGGCGTGGTCTACGCGATGCTGAAGGCTGGCGGATACGAAGACGAGCCGTACGACGCGGAGGAATACCTTTTCGACGAAGAGTCGGAAGCGAGAGAGCGGCTGACGGAAAAGGAGCTGGAAATGGTAGATTCTTCTTACAGGGACGGAAAGGAAATATTAGAGCCGGCCATCGACAAAGAATTTATAGAAGAGGTCAAAGACATAGCCCTTTCGGAAGAGATACTGGACAGAGGATACTATCTTAGGATAAGGGCCAAGCTTAGGTTACTGAGGGGATTTTCTGGTCCTGTGGTGTACTGCGAGTGGTACGGCCATGACAAGGAAGATGTGTGGTATCCAAAGCTCTTCAAGAAGGCGTTCAGGGATATCCAAGAGGCTGACAGGCTGTCCGACAGCATCGTGTACGAGATATGCGTTCTTCGATCGAACGGTCCTGGCGGATTCATGCCGGTCAGCAAGACGCAGCCGGATAATGTCGCTATGGTTCAGAGCTTGATGAGCAGGATTCATGACATGGATCCTAGGATGTTCTCCAGGCTCGAATATTCTTGGTGGTGAAAAATCGATTGTCGCTGCATGAAATGGCTTCTTGTTCTTCTATTCGTTCCTTTGCTTTGCTTTTCTCAGAAAGACACGGTCAAGTATTCATTGGACAACGGCATAAACGGATCTTTCGCCAAGTACAGCGACAATAGCTTCATGTCGAACATAGGCGCGATAGGAGACAATCTGCTGTCCTATAAGAGCTTCAAGCTTTCTTCTTCAACCAACTATTCTATGTCTTTCAAAGACACTATCGCATCGAGCGAGCTTCTCGAGAAGGTGAACGTAGGATACGGAAGATTCTTCTTTTCGGACGTCTACTCGAGGTCGATGGCGCGTTCCATAGCGAACGACAACTCTTTCGGCCTTGGATGGGGAACGAAGCTGCAGGCAAAGTCTCTCGCGGTATCGATTTCATACGCAGTGCTTTATCAGAACACCTATTACGTAGGAGGCAAGCATGTTGCCATAGCGAGGAATTCCATAAGGACGAAGGCGAAGTACGAAGGCGCCAAGCTTGGATTCTCGGCAGAGATATACTACCAGCCAAGCTTCTCTTCTATGAAGGACTATATCGTCTACGGAAACGCGAAGCTGGTGTTATTTCCTAAGAACAGATTGAACTTCATAGTCCAGGACGCGCTGAACTACATAAGCACAAGCAAAGTGCGAATGCTGCACAATCTTTCTTTCGGAATAGGATTCTCTATGAAGAATTAGGCTTTAGGATCTTCTATCGCGAAGAAGTCGTCCGAGCGCGCTTCTTTCTTGTCGGCTGGCTCTTCTTTCTTGATTTCTTTCTTGGCGGACTTTTCTTTCTTGCTCGCTAGCTTGTGGTATAGGCAGCTGATCTCTTCGAAAGAAAGATTCGACTTCTTGCCGTTTATCTCTATCGTGCACGCGACCACGTTTCCTTCGATGTATCCTTTGTCCGAGTCTACCCTGTCGAAGCTTCTCGCCAATGGGCCGTCTTCCGTGAATGTTTTCCCGGTGTAGTAGCATGTCTTGTATTCGAGCATCTTCCTTACGTATTCGAAGCTGAGGTTGAACTGCAGCTTTCTGTCTTGCGCGGACTGGAATATGTTTATCAGCTTCTTGGCTACTTCTACGTCGCTTATGCTAGGCTTTGCCTTAGGCTCTTCTCTTGGCAGCTCTGGAGTTTTCGGTTCCGTCTGCGCCTGCGGCGCTTCTGGCGCCTTTGCTTCTTTGGCGGATTCTTTCTTCGCCCTTGGCTTTCTCGCCTTAGGAGCAGCCTTTGCCGCCTTTGTTTCTTTTTCTTCCATGTCGGAAATTGCGTTTTAGGTGTTATATGCTTTTTTCCGGCATAGTTTCGTCAATTCATTATTATCTCCTCGAGCTTGAAGGCTGCCGACCTGGTCTCCTCCCTGTTCGGATGCTTCTCGTCAGGGCATTTCAGTATGAAAGCGAACTTCTTCTCCTCTTCCAGTATGACGTTAAGGAGTATCTTGGACTCGGGTGGCCATTTGGATTCGTCGGTGGACGATTCTATCTTCAGGTCTACGAGATGCGGATGCCTATGCAGGTTCCATTCTATCTCGTCTACTGTGGCGACGACATATTCCTCGGCGGATTCGTCTGAAAGCCTGAGCTTTATCTTGGCGCCGATCTTGAATTCGTTGAAATCTACCATTTTATTTTTGGATTTTCAGTTAAAATTATATATTAAAATCCGAAAACGATGCTTTGATTACAAAAAAAAGCTGGCGATACGCCAGCTTTTTGTGGAGAATACGGGATTCGAACCCGTCGCCTCTTGCCTGCCAGGCAAGCGCTCTAGCCAAATGAGCTAATCCCCCGTGGCTTTTATTGAGCAGAAGAGGAGAATCGAACTCCCGTCTAAGCCTTGGCAAGGCCTTATAATAGCCACTATACGACTTCTGCGTTCTAATAAATCCCTCTTATATTTCGGGTCATACACTTATACCTCTACGGATCTCTTTTGTTTAACCCTTCTTACGATTTTCTTTATCGCGTCAATAATAGACATATTTCTATCTCTTCTCATCCTTTCTCTGCTGGATCTCATAGTTCCCTCCATAACTGTTCTTGTCTTCATATCTTTCATATTTTTTTTCAAAGTCTTTTAAAGCGTGTTCCTATCGAACTATACCCGTGGAGCTTATGGGCATCGAACCCATCTGATATTCCTCTGTGCAAGAGAGGTGACCACTCCTAGCAGTCCCAAGCCCCAAATAGAAGGAAGACTAACCTTCTTTTATCCCTCGCGGGACTTTTAAGTCTTTTGGAGCGAGAGATGGGGCTCGAACCCACGACCTTCTGGTTGGAAGCCAGACGCTCTAGCCAACTGAGCTACTCTCGCGTTTCTTTGTACCGATAGCGGGACTTGAACCCACAGCCTTGACGATATAAGCGTCCTGCTCTGACCATTGAGCTATATCGGCGTTTTTATTGCAGTCCCACGGAGGATCGAACTCCGATTTCTAGGATGAAAACCTAACGTCCTAACCATTAGACGATGGGACCAAAATGATTCTTTTTCATGAATCGCTCTGTTGTGGGAAGTGATGGAGTCGAACCACCCGAATCTTTCGATAAAGCATTTACAGTGCTTCCCGCTACCCCTACGGTATAACTTCCCTTAAACGAAAAAACCCAGTCTGTTTCGCAGACTGGGTTTCTCAATATCGTAATCTCTTCAACTACTCAACAGACAAAGTCAGTCCACTTACAAGGCTCCCGCCTCATACGCATACCCTATCGCTTCTATGTTGATTGTCGCTCTCATTTTATTTTAGTTTTGTTGTTTCTTCTACAAAGATAGGGAGATTTTCTGTATCTGCCAAATCTTTTTTTTTTATTATAGTCTTATATATTAAAAAAGTTTTCTCCCTTTTCGAATATCTATGCAAATATATGAAAAAACTTATATTATCTGCCTTTATATGAACTACACATTAGCTAAAGACTAATGTGTTTCAGGTTTCATAGACTCGTCTAACGACAACGCCTCCACCTGTTTTTGTTTAATGTCCGACTCGGTTCCCGAACCAGACA
>Ga0172376_10001504_pt1 | contig 29688 bp, 14 predicted proteins | sample Lak35m_FD_121114 | JGI IMG/M metagenome (GOLD analysis project Ga0172376, IMG submission 121114) | Freshwater microbial communities from Kabuno Bay, South-Kivu, Congo - kab_092012_35m | ecosystem: Environmental > Aquatic > Freshwater > Lake | place: Democratic Republic of the Congo: South-Kivu...
CGACCCGGAGGACAAGACCTGTCCGAAGCTTGCCGAGTTGGAGAAGCTGCTCGACGAGTGCGCGGAAAACGACGCGAAGGTCATCATTTTCTCCGAGTGGGAGCGGATGCTCCAGCTCGTGCGTGACCATTGCGACGCGCGCGGGATCGGCTACGCCTGGCACACCGGCAGTGTCCCGCAGCAGCGTCGCCGCGCGGAGATCAATGCCTTCAAGGACGACCCGGACTGCCGCGTCTTCCTCAGCACGGACTCCGGTGCCACCGGCCTGAACCTCCAGAACGCCAGCGTGGTCATCAACTGCGACCTGCCGTGGAACCCCGCGAAGCTCGAACAGCGCATCGCCCGCGCCTGGCGCAAGCACCAGACCAAGCCGGTGACGGTCATCAACCTGATTTCCGAGAACACCATCGAGCACCGGATGCTCGACACGCTGGCGATGAAACAGACCGTTGCCACCAGCGTGCTCGACCAACCGGGCAAGGTGAAAGAGATCAAACTCCGCAGCGGTCGGCAGGCGATGGTGGAGCGATTGCAGCAGCTCGTCGCGCCGGCTTCTGCTGGCCACCGGCCCGCGACTACTTCCGGCGAAACGGTTCTCCAATCTCCAATTTCAAATCTCAAATCCGTGCTGTCGGCGGATCCCGCGTTGGCCTTCGCGCAGCTCGCCGCCGAGCGACTCAGCGGCGCGCTCGTCCGCTGCGAAGAGCGCTACCCGGAAGCCGGCTCGCATTCCGTGCTAATGGTTGTGGTGGAGCGCGACGCGGCTCAGTGGCGCGAGACAATGGCGGCAATGCACCGGGAATCGTTTGGGCGGGGCAAAGCCGATCCGTTGGCCCCGGTGCAATTGGAAGTGATTGACCGCGCGACCGACGAAGCCATCCAGCACCTCATCGGCATGGGGCTGATCAGCAGAACTACGCGTGCCACGCGCCCGTTGTTTCCTGCCGAAGCGACAACGGCAGTTGCACCGCTCTCCGCCGAGGAACAGGCCAAAGTCGCGGCCCTCCGCGAACGCGCCGCGCGGAAGCTGAAGCTGGCCCGCGTGCTCGGCGGCACGGGCTTCGCGGAGGAGGCGCGGCCCGCGTTGCTCGACGCCCTCCACGCCCTCGGCAGCGCAGTGGCGTTGGAACGCCGTCTCCCCGAACCCGCGACCACCAAGGATGCGCTGCAACCACCGCTGTCGCATTGCTGGGGCGGGGCTTTCCCCATCCTCAAAGACTTCGGTGAGAACCCAGACGCAGCGGACTGGAAGCCAGTGGCTGAGTCACTGGCCGCGCTCGTGAAACTTGGAACCTGAGCCACGGCACGGGCACCGATCCAAGGAACGCAAGCCGCACGCATGGTTGCCGCATGGCCAACCAGCAAAATCGCATTCGCGCCGGATGAATTGCCGGGTTACCGGTGGACACGGAGATTTGCAGCAATCCGGTGTCCTCGCCGCCGTGCTTGGTGACGTGATGGTTGAATCACCCGCGCGCATTTCGATGCGCATCAACCGATGCGGAAGACCACCAGATTTGTGACAAGCTGAAATCAGGCTTGTGTGCTTGTGTCGCCAAATCCCTAAATCGCTTGACCCCGTCGTGAGCCAGGTTCAGCATCCGCGCATCGCCTTGGCATAACTGTTTTGCGGACCATTTTTCGTGCGCTTCTGAAGTCGCACGCGTTCTTTGGCTCACGGACACAACGGAAACACCAGTGCCCGACGGGCGATGGAGGCGGCTAGTCCATGGTTTCCTGTATTGGAGCGCGCGCTTCCGGCCTGTCAGAATTCGACAACCCTCAACCCAACCCAATCCATGACCTGCTTGGAGTTCGTCCCTGCCTGGCTGGCGGCTTCGCCCCGGCCACGAGGCGTGCGCCTGATGCCCGCCATCCTCTTGCTCACCCTCGTTGTCCCCCGACTTGTCGCGCAGGCGCCGCCTGATTTTGGCGGCGGCATCGAACGGTTCACCCAGCTCGGCCTGCCGGACGTGAAGAACGCCCGCTATGTGAAGGTCAAGTGGACCAGCGGGGAATACCAGTTTGACCGGCATTCCATGGGCGAGGGGCCGAAGCTGGAGGGCAACGCGTGGCTGCTGGAGGAAAAGCCGGGCCAGAGCGCCACCGTCCTCGTGAACGAACTGAAGCCGACGGAGGTGCTGCATCCCAAGGTCATGGAGCGGAAGCAAAAGGAACTGATGGAGAAGATGGAGAAGCAGGCCCGGCAGGCTCCAGCCCGCGACGACGATGACGATTTCGACGAGGCGATGGGCTTCGAGTTCGGGGAGATGGAGTCCGCCGGCGAGTGGAAGGACGCCGACCTTGCGAAGGATGCCAAGGCGCTGATTGACTGGCTGGCCAAGGCGGGCGAGAAGGGTGCGAATGCCCGGGGGTTGAACGACCCGCAGATGTTCGCGATGCAGTTCGACGGCGGCGTCCATTTCTTCTTCTTCGCCGCGCACGCCTATCAGAAGGGCCTGAAGGCGGAGGCCAACCAGATCATTGACCTGGTCTTCAAGCGCATCGGCGACAACCGCAAGGTGCTTGCCTCGGCCATGAGTGAACTGGCGGATGTCCAATATGCCGCCGCGTATGCGAAGTTCTCCAAGGCGGGCGACTGGAAGCTGTATCTCACGGACATGGACACCCTGCTGCAACGCTACCCCGGCGTCTGGCGCGACCGGCCGATTGTGGAGAAAGTGGCCGCGTCCGTCCGCAAGCAGCTCGCCAGGCCGGAGCCGCCCCCCGTCGCCGGCGAAGGCGTCACGCCCGAGGACCAGAAGCTGGCCGACGCACTGGCCCGCGACAGGAAGCCGCTCCGCAACCTGCAGCAATTTGCCTACAGCGGCCCCCTGTGGCTGATGCCGGCGCAGCCGATGTTTGGCCGGCCCCAGACCGGCACCAACGCCGCCCCGCTGGAGCGCATTCTTCAGCGCAAGGTGCAGGCCATCCCGCTGCTCATCGCCCTGCTCAAAGACGACTACCTGCTGCGCGTCCAGGCCAACCCGGGCGGGTCCCACCACTTCAGCTCGGGCGATGACGACGAGGCGATGACGGCGGAGGAGATTGACCAGCGGCTGGAAGGCTATGCGCGGCCCGTTTCGCGCGGCGAAATCGCCCGGACGCTGCTGGCCGGCCTGGTGCTGACCGAGGAGGCGCGCTACAACCGGAGCGTGGTCCCCAGTGTGGATGAAATCGCCCGGCGCAGCCGCGAGTGGTTTGAAAAGCACAAGGCCAAGAGTGAGCAGGAGCTTCTCCGCTTCTTCCTCGCGGAGGGCAAACAGAACGAGCAGCAGATGGCGCTCAACCACCTCATGCGTTCCAAGGACGAGGCCGACCTCAAGGAAGTCGAGCGCTACCTCCTGACGCCGGAGAAGCTCGCCGACCGCATCAACCACGTTGTGAACTACGCCCGGACGCGCGGCCCGAAGGCCAAGCCGCTCGTCACCGAGTTTCTGGCCAAGGCCCGCGCGCTGCCTTCGCTCCTGCCGTCCCATGCGAGCAACAACCGGGACGCCCGCTACCGCAAGCGCCTGGAGGAACAAGCCCAGCAGCAGCTCAAGGCGCTCGAAGAACTCGCCTCGGACAAGCCGGCGGACGCGGTGCTCAAGGAGCTGCTCGCCGCCGACAAAAGCTGGAACTGGGAGGAGTTGAACCGGTCCGGCGAGGTGCTCCGGACCAGGCTCGCCGCGGAGGGGCCGGAGAAGGCGTTGACCCTGCTGCTGCAGGGCGCGCTGGACGCCAAGGATGACACCCTCGCCGGGTTCCTGCTCCAGAGCGCCGCGCAGGTGCCCTACATGAAACTGGAGCAGGAGGCGGCCCTGGTCCGGGGCCGGCCCAAGCCGGTGAAGCTGCCGCTGGAAAAATACGCGGAACTGTGGAAGCGGCTGCTGGCGCAGGACCGCAAGGCCGCGAGCATGCAGATGTATTACGGCTTCGCGGGCGGCTCCGCGCCCACCCACCGTCAAACGGTCGCCATGCTGCTGGAAAGCCTGCACGGCCTGAACGAGGAGTCGCCGGCCATGATGCGCCGGGGCATGGAGATGCAGACGCTCGGCGACCTGGTCTATGACCTTTACGTGCGGCGGGCCGAGGCCCGGCTGGCGGGCAAGCCCGACGCGGAACTGCCGGGCTTCCCGGACAAGGGCAAAGTCACCGACGCGCGCGAGGGGGAACTCCGCCAGCAACTCGCCGCGCTCACGCCCGCCAACCAGCCCAAGTTTGTCACCGGCCTGGCCCTCGACGAAATCCTGGTCCTGCCCGACCTCGTGAAGGAGGATGCCAAGCTGAATGAGAAGCTCGCCCCGGCCGCGCACCTCATCCGCGCCGTCAAGGTGGGCCTCACCAACGACGCGCTCACCAAGCTCTGCGAATCCTTCAAGGACAAGCCGCTGGACAAGAAGACGCTGGAAGCCCTGGTCGAGCAGACCAAGCAACTGGTCAAGGGCGGGACGGCGGTGGTCGTCTCGCTCACGCGGAGCCGGCCGCTGGCGGGCGTGCAGTTGAGCGTCCAGCCCATGCCGCCCATGATGAGCGCGCAGTATGGGCGCTACGGGTTTGGCGACGATGACTCGGCCCCCGCCCGTCCCGGCATGGTGAACGCCCAGGTCTATGCGATGCAGGCGGGCGTGCAGGGGAACGCCCAGTGGACGGTGGAAATGCCCAAACCCGAGCCGGTGGCCGGCAAGCAGGGCGATGACGATCTGCTCAAGTCCGCCGTCGGCGGCCGCTTTGGCAACGAGGACTATATGAAGCAGCAGGAGGAAAAATTCTGGGAGGCGTTTGGCAAGCTGCTGGAGCCGGCGCTCAACGTCTGCGATGCCTACTTCTGCTCGCTCACCGGCATCGTCCCTCAGCCCCGCAAAAAATAACCATGCAAACCACCGAAGCCACCTGGGAGAAGGTCCGCGACGAAATCAGGAAGCTCCGCGCGGAGATCGCGCGCGAGGTCGTCGGCCAGGACGAGATCGTTCAGCAGATGCTGGTCGCGCTGTTGTGCGGCGGGCACTGCCTCATCATCGGCGTGCCCGGCCTGGGCAAGACGCTGCTCGTGCGCACGCTCGGGCAGATCCTCGGCCTCAAGTTCAACCGCATCCAGTTCACGCCCGACCTCATGCCCACGGACATCGTCGGCACGGAGATTCTCCAGGCGGGCGCGGGCGGCGAGCGGGCGTTCCGGTTTGTCGCCGGGCCGGTCTTCGCGCACCTGCTGCTGGCGGACGAGATCAACCGCACGCCGCCCAAGACCCAGGCCGCACTGCTCGAAGCGATGCAGGAAAAGCAGGTCACCGTGGCCGGCGAGACCCGCGCGCTGGAGGAGCCGTTCGTGGTCTTCGCCACGCAAAATCCCATCGAGCACGAGGGCACGTATCCGCTGCCCGAGGCGCAGCTCGACCGCTTCCAGTTCAGCCTCAAGGTGGAATACCCCAGCATGGACGAGGAGCGGCTCATCATGCGCCACCGCCGCAACGGCGGACCCGGCGAGGCGCTGACCCGCGCGGCCCTGCTTGAACTCCAGCAGGTCGTGGACAAGGTGCCCGTGCCCGCCCATGTCGAGGACTTCATCCTCAAGCTCGTGCATCGCTCCCGCCCGCAGTCGCCGCTGGCGGACGAGCACATCAAGCGCTACGTCGAGTGGGGCGCGGGGCCGCGCGCCTCGCAGAACCTCGCGCGGGCCGCGCAGGCGTTTGCCCTGCTGGACGGCCACGCCGCCGCGTCGGTCGAGGACGTGCGCCGCGCCGCGCTGCCGGTGCTGCGGCACCGCATCATTCCCAACTACAACGCCACCGGCGAGGGCGTCTCGGTGGAATCGCTGATCGAACACCTGCTCAAGCAATCCTGATGGCCCAGCAGCAGTTCAAATATCTCCGCCCGGAGGACATCCGCCGGCTGGCGAGCTACGAGTTCGCCCCCAAGGCGCTGGTGGAGGGCTATCTCAGCGGCCGGCACCGCTCGGCGACGCGCGGCACCTCGACCGAGTTCCGCGACTACCGGCAATACGCACCCGGCGACGACCCGAAGCTGGTGGATTGGAAGGTCTTCGCCCGCACCGACCGGCACTACCTGCGCACCTTCGTCCACGAGACCAATCTGGACTGCCATGTCTTCCTGGACAGCAGCGCGTCCATGGGCTTCGGCCAGAATCCCACCAAGCTGGAATACGCCTCCTTCTTCGCCGCCGCGCTCTGCCATCTGGTCACGCGCCACACGGACCGCGTTTCGCTGCAATTGTTCGACGAGCGCATCCGGCAGTTTGTCCCGCCCGGCGGCACGCGCCGGCATCTGCAAAACCTGATGCACCTGCTGGAGGTGAACCAGCCCGGCAGCAAGACCTCGCTGGCCGCGTCGCTCCGGCGCGCGTTCCCGCTGCTGCGGAACAAAGGCTCGCTCGTCGTAATCTCGGACTTCTTCGACAACGTCAGTGACATCTTCGCCGCGCTGGGGCTTTACCTGCACCGGGGATTTCAGGTTTATCTGTTTCATGTGCTGACACCGGAGGAGCTGGATTTGCCGGACAAGGGGCTGCTGTCGTTCCTTGACCTGGAGGACGGCCAGCGGCTGATCGCGCACACCTCGGACCTGCGCCGGCATTACCGGCAGGCGATGGAGGAACACGTCCGCGCGCTGCGCGAGTTGGCGGTGCGGCGGCGCGTCGGCTACTCGCTGGCGCGGACGGACACGCATTACTTCACCCTCTTCGACCAACTGGTGGCATGAACCTCCTGCTCACCAACTCCGTGCTGCTGCCGCTGGCGGCGTTGGTGCTCGTGCCGTTGGTCCTGCATCTCTTCGCGCGCGCCCGGCCGCCGGTGTATGAGTTCAGCTCGGTCGCCTTCCTGCGGCAGGTGCTCCGCAAGGCCATCCGCATCAAGCAGCCGCAGTCCCTGCTCGTGCTCATGCTGCGCACGCTCCTGTTCGCGGCGCTGATCGGCGCGTTTCTCAAGCCGGTGTTCTTCGCCGGCCAGGCGCTGCCGGGGCTGGGCGTGCGCAAGGACGTCGTGCTCATCGTGGACGCCACCGCTTCCATGGCGGCGACCGAAGGCAGCCAGACGCGCTTCGCCGCCGCGTGCGCGAAGGGGGCGGAGATTCTCAACGGCCTCTCCACGGCGGACACGGCGAACATCATCTGGCTGGGCACGCCGAACCGCTCGGAGTTCCCGCAGCTCGGCGCGAACGTCGCGTTTCTGAAGAAGGCCCTGCGCCAGGCTTCCGTGAGCTATACGGCGGCGGATGTGACCGGCGCGCTCGGGCTGGCCGCCGGGATGCTCCGGGACCGCGCGGCGGCGCGGGAGGTCTATGTGCTGTCGGATTTTCAGGCGACGACCTGGAACGGCGTGACCTTCGCCGTGCCGCCGGGCCTGCGGCTCTACACAGTCAAGATCGGCGAGGCGCAGTTGCCCAACGTGGCCGTCACCTCGCTCGCCGCCGAGCCGGCGCGTCCGCTCGCGGGCCAGGACGTGAAGGTGTTTTGCGAGGTGCAGAACTTCTCGCCGGAGCCGGCCATCACCACGGTGTATCTGCGCGCCGGGGAGACGCACCAGTCCCAGGAAGTGCGCCTGACGCCGTGGCAGAAGCTGCCGGTGCTCTTCCAACTCAAGCCCACGACCGTCGGCGAGCAGACCCTCGCGGTCGCCTTGAGCGAGGACGCGTTTCCCGCCGACAACGAGCGCTGGGCGGTGATTGACGTGGTGCAGGAGCTGAACATCGGCATCGCCGGTTACGAGCCGGAGACCGCCGCCTACTGGCGGCGGGCGGTCGGCGCGCTCGGCTGGGCGAATGCGGTGACATTGACGGACGCTGACCTCGAAAAGCCCGTCGCCGTGGATGCGTTGTTCCTCGCCGGCTGGGCGGGCACCGGCGCGGCGAAGGAACGGGTGGCCGGCTACTTGAAGCAGGGCGGGCTGGTCGTGTGGTTCCCCGGCACGGCGACGGAGGCCGGCTCGTTGCAAACGCTCCTGCCCAAGTCCGCGGCGGCGAATCCCGGCGCCGGGCGGCTGTGGGAGAAGGCGGCGAAGCCGTGGCGGCTGCGGCTCGCGGATCCGGCGAATCCCATGCTCGCGGTCTTCGCCTCGGGCACCTACGGCGATCCCGCGCGCGGAACCTTCACCGGCCGCCTGCGCCTGCCGGAGCTGGGCGGCGCGAAGCCCATCCTGAACTACGAGGACGGCCAGCCCGCGCTCACCGTGCTGCGCGATGGCGGCGCGTTGCTGCTGTGGAACCTGCCGCTCCAGCGCGAGGTCAGCGACTGGGCGTTGCAGATCGAGTTCGTGCCGTTCCTCGGCGAGCTGATCCTGCATTACCGACAGCGGACCGCGCCCGGCCCGCAGCGCGATTTTCTCGCGGGCCAGATGCTCGCGCGGCAGTTCGAGGTGGAGGTGCTGGACCGCGATGTCCAGTTGCGCCGGGGCGAAACTTTGGTGCCCGTGGTGCGGCAGGCGGGCGTGCGCGGCACGCTCCTCACTGCGCCGGAGGGGCGCGTTCCCGGCGTCTACTCGTGGCAATATCGCGGCGCGGCGCTGGAGCGGCAGACGGTGAATTTCCCGCCGGTGGAATCCGACCTGCGCACCGGGCCGGCCCCGGACTTCGGCCATCCAAGCGTGGTGCGGATTTCCGGCAAGCGTTCCCTCGAACAGATGCGGGAAGGCCAGCCGTTGTGGCCGTGGCTGCTCGCGGTGGGGCTGCTCGTGGCCGGCCTCGAAGGACTGGTGTTGATGCGCGTGGACCGGCCATGAACCCCCTCATTCCCATCGAGCAGCTCGTCCTGCTTTTCGCGCTGCTGGCGGCCTGGGGCGGCTGGAGCGGCTGGCAGAGCGCGCGGCGTTGCGCCGGGTGGGCGCGCTATGCGGTGCCGGCGCTGCGCGTCACGGCCATCGGGGCGCTCGCGCTGGTCGCGGCAAATCCCGGCCGCTGGCAGGCGCAGCGGGACGACCGCAGCCGCGAATGGGCGGTGCTGCTCGACGACAGCGGCAGCATGAACACGCCGGACGTGGCGGGCGGCTCGCGCCGGGCGCGGGCCGTGAAGCTCGCGGGCGAGGCCGAGCGCGCGGGGAAGGACGTGGAGTTGAAACTCTTCCGCTTCGATGCCGACCTGCACCCGGCCAAGTCCGCCGCCGAGTTCGCCCCGACCAGCGCGCAGGGAAAATCCACCGACATCATGGGCGCGGGGCAGCGGCTGCTGGACCGCTATCAGGCCGCCGGCAAGCCGCCCGCCGGCATCATCCTGCTGACCGATGGACGCCAGGTGCCGCCGCGTCCGACGGATGCCTTTGCCACGCGGGCGCGCACGATGAACTGCCCGGTGTATCCCCTCGTGCTGGGCGAGGCCGTCGCGGCGCGCGATCTCGCCATCAGCACGCGCAAGCGCCAGTTCATCGCCTTCGCCGGCCAGCCGTTGACCATCGCGGCCCGGCTGGAGGCCCGGCATCTGGCGAACCTCCGTCCTGACGTGGAGTTGCTCGACGCCGCCGGCAAGGTCATCGCCACGCAGGCGGTAGCCGTCAGCGGAACCGCGCCGGTGGACGTGCGCTTCGAGCTGAAGCCCGGCCACACGGGGCATGCCCTCTATCAGGTGCGGGTGAAGCCGCAGACCGGCGAGACGCAGCTCGCGAACAACGTCGCGGAGTTCGGCGTGGTGGTGGTGCAGGACAAGATTCGCGTGCTGCTCGTCGAGGGCACGCCTTACTGGGACAGCAAGTTCATCGCGCAACTGCTGCAGAACCAGGGCAACGTGAACCTCGCGCTGGTGTATCGCCTCACGCAGGACCGCTACTTCAGCCTCGAGGCGGGCGGCGCGCTGGCCGCGGGCAACCTGCTCCAGTCCTTCCCGGACACGCCGGAGGCCATCGGCCGCTACGACCTCATCGTCGTGGGCAAGGGCTTCGAATACTTCCTCTCGCCGGAGCGGCTCACGGCGCTGAACCACTTCGTGCGCGAGCGCGGCGGCGGCCTGGTGTTCGCGCGCGGCAAGCCCTACAGCGGCCGCGTGCCGGACCTGGAGCCGCTGGAACCCATCGCGTGGGACCGCGAGTGGAGCGGCGACTACCTCTGGCAGCCCACGCTCTCGGGCGAGGAGGCGGGCCTGTTCGCCGACCGCCTGCCGGCCCGGGACGACGCGGTCTGGGCCAAGCTGCCCGTGCTCGCGCGGGCCTGGCAGGGCGAACGGCGCAAGGCCTTTGCGCAGGTGCTGGCCGAGGGCGTGAGCCGCCTCGGCGACCAAACTCGCCGCATCCCGGTGGTGGTCAGCCAGCACCACGGCAAGGGCCGCGTGGTGGTGGTGAATTCCGACGACCTCTGGCAATGGGATTTCTTCCCGAAGTTCGAGGGGGCCAGCCAGCTCTACAAGGACTTCTGGCTCTCGCTGTTTCACTGGACCGTCGTGCATGCGGACTTCCTGCCGGGCCAGGACTGGTCGCTGGGCCTGAGCGACCAACTCGCCGAGAGCGGACAGTCGGTGCGGGCGCGCGTGATGAGTCGCGCGGCCAGTTCGGGCGCGGCCCCGCTGATCCGCCTCGCGCGCGGCAACGCAGTGGTGCAGGAGCTGACGCCCGCCGCCGTGCCGGGGCAAAGCGATGCCTGGGAAGGCCTGTTCTCCGTCGGCCAGCCGGGGACTTACCGGGTCGAACTCGTGGAGCGCGGCAGCCCACCCGCCGTCGCGCAGGTCTTCGAGACGCTGACCGTGAAACCGCCGCCCGCCGAGGAGGACGATCTCAGCCCCGACCGTGAGGTGATGGAGAAGCTCGCGAAGGACACCGAGGGCCGCGTGATTACCGAGCAGGAGCTTGCCGCCCTGCTCAAACCGCCCGCGCCCGAAGCACCGGCCCCCTCGCGGGAGATCGCCGAATGGGCGTCCGCGTGGGACCGGGGTCCGTGGCTCGCCGGCATTCTCGCCCTGCTCGGCGGCGAATGGTTCCTCCGGCGGCGCAACGGCCTGACTTAATCCATGATGCCACTCCTGATAACAACCTCGGATGTTGCTTGGCCGAAACGTGCGCCGAGGATGGGCGCGAGTCCTCTCCCTCACCCCAGCCCTCTCCCGCTGGGAGAGGGGGAATCGTCGGCCGCATCCGGCGATTTGCAGCCGCCCGGTTTGTCGAACAGCGGACGAAGTGGCTCCCTCTCCCAGCGGGAGAGGGCAGGGGTGAGGGAGAACGGCCACTCCGTCACCGAGAAGCGTTCGGCCCTCAAGCACTGTCGGACCAACGTGATTGGCAAGACATGAACGAAGCCCGCCAGCGATTCCTGCGGCTGCTCCGGAGCAAACAGCGCGGCTGGCAATTGGGCGTGCTGTTGTGCGGCGCGTTGCGCCTGCTGCGGTCGGCGGTGCTGCTCTTCGCCGGCTACGTGCTGCTGGACTACGTGCTGGCGTTCTCGACGCCGGCCTTGCTCGGGCTGAACGGACTTCTGCTCGCAGCGGTGGCCTTCCTGCTGGTGTGGGAGGTCATCAGCGTGGTGGGCGTGACGCGCGAGGAAACTGCGCTGAAGGCCGACCAGTTGGCGGGCAACCGCCGCCAGCCCGTGCTGACCGCGCTGGAGCTTCAGGCCAGCGCCAGCGGCGACGCGATGGGCAGCTTCCTGGTGGACAGGGCGATGGGCGAGGCGGCGCGGGCCTTGCAGGCGATGCCGCTGCGCCAAAGCCTGCCGTGGCCGGAACTCCAGCGGCAGTTTCTGCGGCTCTTCCTCGCGGCCGGGCTGCTCGCGGCGTTGCTGGCGGTGAACGTGCCCGCCGCGCAGACGGTGCTCGCGCGCATCCGCCAGCCGCAGGCGGAGATTCCACCCTACAGCCCGTATCAGTTCACCATCACGCCGGGCACGCCCCGCGTGCTCTACGGCGGGGCGGTGGACCTGCGCGTGCAGGTCGCGGGCGGCCCGGTGCGGCAGGGCGTGGAGTTGTGGACGCGGCAGGGCGGCGAGCTCAACCGCACGCCGTGCTTCCGCGAGGGCGAGGCGGTTTTCTCGCAGCGGCTGGAGCGGGTGATTGACCCGGTGGAATTCTGCTTCGTGATGGGCCGCGCGCGCAGCGAGTGGCGGCGCGTCGAGGTGCTCATGCAGCCCAAGGTCTCGATGGTGAAGCTCCGCGTCGAACCGCCGGCCTACACGCAGATTGCGGCGCGCGAGTTCGTGCTCGGGGAGGACAACTTCGCGGGCTACAGAGGCTCGAAGGCCCGGCTGCAACTCACGAGCAACCGCCCGCTCGCCAAGGGCGCGCTGACGGTCACGCCGCTGGACGGCATCGGCGAGACGCGGCTGGTCACGGCGGAGCGGGCCGGGGAGCACAGCCTGGCGTTTGCGTGGGACATCCGGCAGCCGGCGAAGCTGGAGATCCGCATCGAGGACGCGCGGGGCACGGCCATCGCCGAGCCGTTGCGGCTGACGCAGAAGCTCATTCCCGATGTGCCGCCCGAAGTCGCCATCCACACGCCCCCGGCGTATTCGCTGGCCACGCCGTCGTCGCTCGTGCCGGTGAAGGGCAGCGCGAACGACGACCTCGCGTTGCGCAGCGTTGACCTGGTGCGGACGGTGGTGGGCTTCCGCGACCGCACGAGCGGCCTTGGCCCGGTGCTGCCCGAGAAGCGGCATGAGTTTGCGCGCGACCTGAACCTCCGCCAGTTGGGCGTGCTGCCCGGCCAGGTCATCGAGCTGTATTTCGAGGCCCGCGATTTCAACCCCGACCGCACGGGCATCGGCGGGTCGGACATCGTCCGCATCGAGATCATCAACGAGGCCGAGTATGCCGAGATGATCCGCGCCAACGAGACGCTCGAACAGTTCCTCGCGCGCTACTACGTGGTGCAGGAGCAGCTCGCGGCGTTCAACGCGGCCGTCGAGGGCTTGGACAAGGAGCTTGCCAGTCCCCAGCCGGACGCGAAGAAAATTGACGCACTGCTCGACCAGGCGCGGAAGGCGAACCAGGACCTGCGCGAGTTCGCCGGGAAGCTGGCCGGGGAGTTTCACGCGTATGAGATGGAGGCGGCGTTTGCCAAGCAGATGGAGGAGATGGCCGAGCGGCTGCAGGGGCAGTCCGTGCTGCTGCAGGGGCAGAAGGCCGGCAACCCGCTGCTGCCCGAGGTGGTGAAGCGCCTGATGACCGAGCTGGAAGCGGAGCAGCGCAGGCTGCGCGAGGAGGTCGCGGAAGCGGAGGAGGCCGCGAAGGTCGGCCGCCTCATGGAGCAGGCGGCGGCGTTCATGCAGCTTTTGGCCCGCCAGCGGCAGGTCGTGCGGCAGCTCCAGCGGTTTGACCCGCCGACGGACAAGGACGCCGCCGAGGTCGGCTACTATGGCAAGCAGCAGGCGGCCGTGCTGGAGGAATTGAAGGAGCTGCTGCGGAACCTGCCCGAGATGGCCAGGGGCCTGCCGACGACGGAAGAGTATGAAAAGCTGCGCCAGGACAGTTTGGAATTCGCGAAACAACTGGAGGCCACCGAGGCCGACAAGCTGATGGGCGAGGCCGTGACCGCCACCACGAACCAGGACGGGCCGAAGGCGCACCGGGCGGCTCGGCTGGCCCTGGAGCGGCTTGAGGCGTTGCTCAAGCAGCGCGGCGACGGCAACTGCCAGTTCGCCGGCCTGTGCCAGGGCGGGATGAAGTTTTCCCCGCGCGAGGAGATGCGCAACACGCTCCAGCAGATGCTCCAGAGCATGATGAGCGGCGGCCGCAAGCCCGGCGAGCGCGGTATGCGCAACGGCGGCGGCGGCGGGCCGGGCGACGGCGCGGATGGCTACTGGGTGCCGTCGCAAACCCGGCTGAACACGCCGATGTTCGGCCCGGCGCGCATGAGCTTCAAGCCCGGCGGGGTTCACGGCGGCACCGGGCGCGGTGGCGTGGGCGGCCAGGCCATCGGGGCGGGCACGCGGGAAACCCTGGGCGGCGCGAAGGACAAGCCGGTGCAGGCCGGCGCGCGTTCACCGGAACTCGCCCCGACCAAATATCGCGACGCGGTGAAGCGCTACTTCAACCAGGCGGAGGACGGCCGATGAGAAATTGTCTCACAGGGCGAAGCCCCGTTTGGCGGACGGACACCGACTCATCGCAGAATGAGAGCAGCCTTGTTCCTGAATCATGCGGCGTGCCACTCCCTCTCCTCCATGGAATGGAGGAGAGGGCCGGGGAGAGGAGGGGCGTCACGTCGAAGCACTCGCGAAGCACCCCTCTCCCCATCCCTCTCCCCGCTCGTGCCTCGCGGGGCGAGGGGGTTCAATCAGGTGGCTTGGTCGGCAAACCGCGCTCCGCCAAACGCCTCGCACCTTCCCCGACTTGCCGCCGCCCAAAAAATTCCCATACTCTTGGAGACCTCCCATGAAAACTATTCTGTCCACCGGCCTTGTCTGCCTCCTGCTGTCGCTCGCCGCCGGGCGCGCCCCGGCCGCCTCGATCCAGTGCGCCAACCTGATCTACGGCGGCACGCAGACTTCGCGCTGCTTCAGCGACGAGTTCCTGAGCACCGTGCAGAAGGAGACCACCATCAGCACCGAGCGCCGCTTCAAGTCGGTGAAGCTCGGCTCCGAGGAGCTGTTCAAGTTCCCCTTCGCCATCATGACCGGGGAGAAGGACTTTCACCTCACGCCGGAGGAGCGGACCAACCTGCGGAAATACCTCGAGAGCGGCGGCTTCCTGCTGGCCTCGGCGGGCTGCTCGAACAAGGAGTTCGACAAGGCCTTCCGCCGTGAGCTGAAGACCGTGTTCCAGGACAAGGAACTCTCGCAGTTGCCGGACACGCACATGATTTACAAGACGGTGTATCAGATCAAGGAGCTGAAGACCAAGGGCCACGCCAGCGGCGGCAAGGTGGCGCTCGAGGGCCTCGCGCACGGCGGCAAGACCGTGGTCATCTATTCGCCGCAGGGGCTGAACGACACGCCGCACACCGAGGGCTGCTGCTGCTGCGGCGGGGCCGAGATCATCAACGCCATGGAGGTGAACGTGAACATCTTCGCGTATGCGCTGCTGTATTAGCCGGCATTTCAACATGGATGACGCGCGGGCGGAATGGACCATGCCCGGAGCGCAGCCGTCGCGCGGCAACGTAATCCGCTTGTGCGCGCTCCTCGGCCTCCTGCTCGCGCTGCCGTTCACCGCGCCCGCCCTGCCGACGCCCAAGAGCACGCCGCCCGGCGGAATCCCTTTGCGCACGCTGCAGGACTTGGCCAACGCCAACCAGGTGGAAGCGCTGAAGTGGAACACCGACCTCGAAACCGCCCTCGCCCTCGCGGCCAGGCACAACAAGCCCGTGCTCGTCTATTTCACCATGCCGCAGTGCGCGTGGTGCCGGCGGCTCGACGCGGAGGTGCTGCAACACCCGGAGGTGCGCAAGCGCCTGTCCAGCTTCGTGCTCGTGAAGCTGGACCTGGCGGTGGACGAGAAGGCGGCGGCGCGCTTCCGCATCCGCAGCACCCCGACGCTGCTGCTGTTAAGCCCGGAAGGCCGCGAGACCCAGAAGTTGGAGGGCTACATCGAGAAGGCCGAGCTGCTGACGGTGCTCATTGACGCGCTCGGCAACCAGGCCGCCAAGCAGGATGAGCGCATCGCCGGGCTGATCGAGGCGCTGCGCGCGCAGAAGTTTTCCGACTCGGAATGGCCCGCCCTCCTGCTGGCGATGGCGGACGAGCGTTACCGGGAAACCATCACCCAGCTCGTCACGAAGCTGAAGCCGCTGCCCCGGACACCGCTTGTGGAGCAGTTGCAGCACCCGTTTCTGGCCGTGCGGCTTGGGGCGCTGGAACTGCTCGAGGAGCTGACCGGCGAGGATTTCGGCTTCAATCCCTGGCTGGACACCCCGGCCCAGCAGGCCGAGGCCGTCGGCAAGTGGAAGGCCTGGGCCGCGAAGCCGGAGGCCGCGCCCGCCGCCCAGCATTTCCAGACGCTCACCGCCGACGAGGTGGCCGGCTACCTCCGCGACCTGCTGGGCGACGACGCCGACCGCGCCACCCGCGCGCGCCGCATGCTCCAGCGTGGCGGCGCCTCGGCGATGACGGGCCTGAACACGTTCAGCGAGGCCAACCCCGGCCTGCCGGCGGGCACGCTGGGCAAGCTGCGGGAGATCCGCTACAGCCTGATCCTCCCGCCGCTGCACGGTGTCGAGTCGGCCAGCCTCGCGCACCGGCTGGTGTTCGGAAATCTCGACGTGCGCCTGCGCACGCTGCGCGAGGTGGCGGCCGCGAAGAAGCGCGCGGTGCCGGTGTTGAAGGACTTTCTCACCGATCCCGAACCGCTCGTGCGCGAAACGACCGTGGACGCCCTCGTGACCGCCGGCGGGCGCTCCGTGGTGACGGTGCTCGAGCAGCACCTCGGCAAGGAGCAGGACGCGAACGTGACCTTCCTCATCCTCAAGCAGCTCGGCAACCTGCCCAGCAAGCGCGGGCTGGCCGTCCTGATCGGTTATCTCGAAAACGCCAACGAGGACTTCGTGGTGATCGCCCTCGAAAGCGTGGGCCGCCTGAAGTCCGACACCGTGGCCCCGCAGGTGGAGAAGTGTCTGGCGGACGCGCGCTGGCGCGTGCGCGTGGCGGCGCTCAAGGCGGCGCAGACGCTCCGCCTCAAGACCCTCGCGCCCCGGATCATCAAGCTGCTCGAGGACAAGGACACTTTTGTGCGCGGCTCGGCGGTCGAGGCGCTCGCGACGGTCGCCGCCAAGGAATCCGCGCCCCAGCTCGAGGCGATGTTCCTTCTGGATGACTCGGTGAAGGGGCCGATCTTCCGCGCCCTGATTGCCGCCGAGCTGCCGGTGTCCTCGAAGCTGCTGGACTCGCTGAAGGGCAAGCCGGCGTCCGTGTGGCTGGGCATCCTGCAGACGCTGGAGGACGCCGAAGGCAGGGCCGTGGCCCTGCTGGAAAGCGCCGCGCGCCATCCCGACGCGGACGTGGCCTGCGCGGCGTTGCGCCTGATGGCGCACTCGGGCCTGAAGGAATCGGCGTTTCAGCATTTAGCCGCCGAGCAGATCCGCGCCGGCGAACGGCGGCGCGTGCTGACGCTGCTGGAAACGACCGAACTGGAGGAGAAGACGCTCTTCCGTCACAACCCCGACGCGCGCAAGGTGGACCTGGTGACCGCGTCCGGCGCGGTCGCGCCCGCCGGCAAGAGCGCGCAGCAGAAGGAGCTGGATTCGATCTTCAGCGCGTTTGACAAGCCGGCCGCGCCCGCAGCGGCACCTGCGGCGCCGGCCGCTCCGCCGAAGGGCAAGGCCAGCGCCGCGGACGACATCTTTGCGGCGTTCAACACGCAGCCGGCGGCCGCCAGCCTGGACTTCTTCCAGGAGTTTCTCACCGCCGGCCGCAAGGCATTGAACCAGGCCGCCGACCGCGAGTTGAGCCTGGCCGCCGCCACGTTCCTGATCCACCTCGGCGAGCTGTCCGCCGTGCCTTCGCTGCTGGGCGGCCTTGACCAGTTGACCGAGGAACGCCGGGCGAAGATCGCGCACAACCTCGGCCGCATCCGCAAGCAGGAGGCGGTGCCGTTGATCCGCCGCCTGCTGGCCGATCCCACGGTGGAAGTCCGCGAACAGGCCGCCCGCGCCCTGCTCGCGGACGGGGCCAACGAGCAGTGCCTGGACATCCTGTTCACCGAACTGACGCGCCCCAACGCCGTGCTCAAGCCGCACGAGGCCTATGACGCGGTTCACGACCTGGCCCGGCGGCGCAACGCCGGCGCCGGCCTGGCCGGCCGGTTGCTGGACCTCCTCAAGCAGTCGAAGGACGAGCAGTTGCAGGTCTTCGCCCTGATCATTGCCACGACGGCCTGGGACGCGGCCAGCGAGGCGGCGGTGCGGCCGTTCCTCACGTCGCCGAATCCGTGGCACCGGCGCGCGGCATATTACGCGCTGGGCAGGCACGAGGCCGAAAAGTTCGCCGGCCTCGTGGCCAAGGTGGCGCAGGATTCCTCCGAGCATGTGCGGGCGGTGATCCCGGCGCTTTACCGGGGGGCGGATTCCTACTCGGCGCGCTGGGTGCATCACTTCGACCAGCAGAAGACGGAGACGAGCTATGACTATGCGGGGAGCTTTGGGCGCGAGCGGAACGCGCGCCCCACGCCGGCGGTCAAGGAGGTCTTGAAGCAGCTCACCACCGACCCGAGCGACCTGGTCCGCTTCCAGGCGCTCTACAGCCTCCTCACCTACCAGGAGCCGGTGGACCTGACGGAGTTGACCGCGATCCTCGAACGGCTGCCCCGGAGCAGCGCGCTGCTCGAGCAGATGACGGAGTATGTCTCCGGCAATTATCAGACCCTCGGGAAGAACTTCGCCGTCGTGCTGCCGTATCTCAACCTGGCCGGACGCTACCGCGGCCAGGAGCAGGCGATGACCATCCAGGCTCATTTCGGCGTGAACGAGGAGGACGAGGAGCTTCCCTCCGTCTTCGCCCCCGCCAAGGCGCGCCAGCGCGTCGAGGCCTCGTTCCTCCCGGTGGCCCGGGCCGTGGCCGCCGCGCAAAATCTTCGGCTGATCTACTTTTACAAGCCCGGCTGCGCGGTGTGCGAGCAGGCGCGCAGGCGGCTGGAGAGCCTGCGCGAACTGTTCCCGGACTTGGTGGTGACGGAATACGACATCACCAAAACCGCCGCCCTGCTCGTCAACGAAACGCTCTCCGAAAAGTTCGGCGTGCCGGCCAATGTGCGGCTCGTGGCCCCGGCGGTGTTCGCCGGCGCGGGCTACCTGCTCAAGGAGGACATCACCGTCGAGCGGCTCGGCTCGCTCCTGTCGCGCTCCGCCACGGTGCCGGTGGCGAACTGGCTGGTCGAGCCGCAGCAGGACCTGGCCGCCGCGCAGGTGAACATCGCGCAGCGCTACGAGCAGGCCGGGCTGGGGCTGATCCTGGCGGCGGGCTTCCTCGACGGCATCAACCCCTGCGCCTTCGCCACCATCATCTTCCTGCTCTCCTACCTGCAGGTCACGCGCAAGACGCCGCGCGAGATCGCCCAGATCGGCATCGCCTACATTCTGGGCGTGTTTGCCGCCTACTTCGTCATCGGCCTGGGCCTGCTCAAGGTGGCGGTGATGCTGACCCAGATCCGGTGGCTGGGCGGCCTGGTGAACCAGCTCATGGCCGGCCTCGCCCTGGTCATCATGGTCCTGTGCGTGCGCGACGGCATCTACTGCCTGCGCGGGCGGATGGCGGACATGACGCTCCAACTGCCGGACCTGTTGAAGCACCAGATCCACCGGCTGATCCGCACCAGCGTGCGGCAGGCGCATTTCGTCCTGATGGCGTTCCTGCTCGGCGTGGCGATCTCGCTCCTGGAACTCGCCTGCACCGGCCAGGTCTATCTGCCCACCATCACCTACATGATCCAGCAGGGGGGAGACGGGCGCGGTCGCCCGGCTGATGCTCTACAACCTCGCCTTCATCGCCCCGCTCACGGCCATCTTCGCGCTCGCCTACTCGGGGCTGCGCAGCGAGACCCTGCTGGCCGTGCTCCGCCAGCGCGCCGCGCTGGTGAAGTTCAGCACCGCCGCCTTGTTCCTGCTGCTCTTCCTGTTCCTCGCGTTCGGCAAGCCGTCGTGACCGGCCTCCGCGCCGGGCCTGGCCGGAGAACAGCGGGGCGGCCAACACCCCGAGGCGCTTGTTTGACGGGATTTTTGCCCGAAATCCGAAGTCCGAAATCCGAGATCCGAAAGAAAGCCGAAGCCCGCAGCCCGAAACGCCGCCGTTGGGAGGTTGGCCGACCAGCACGGTTTCACACGAACGGCTGAAGCTCAGTTCGGCCTTCGGATTTCGGGCTTCTTTCGGGTTTCGGGAATTCGGATTTCGGAATTCGGGTTTTGTGCTTGCTGAGGCCGGTGTGAAGCGGCCATTGTGAGCGCCGCAAAATTTGCGGAAAGACCATGAAAAGCGCGGAAATGCCGGGTCTTTCGGCGAACGACGGACGCTTAGCTCAGTGGTAGAGCACATCCTTCACACGGATGGGGTCGCAGGTTCGAAACCTGCAGCGTCCACCACCCCCTTCCTCGCGTCCCACTGTGACAGGCCGGGACTGTCGCCGGCTTCGCACGGCTTTTGGGGCGTGAAACCCGAGCCTCAACGGTGACAGGCATTGGTGCCGGATTTCACTTGGATCTAGATTCCGCAGTTAAAGTGCATGCAGCCGTTTGAAAACCACTAACCAGCACTGACTTGCACTAATGAATGCCTGCTTTCGGCCTTCAACCGGCGAAAAATTAGTGCCGGTCAGTGCCGGTTAGTGGTTTGGTTTCGTCCGCGTGTTCCTCAATTGCGGTTTTTAGGTTCATCCCTCCCGCGACGGCAGCGTCGCGCGCCTTACTTGTCCGCCCGCCGCGCCCAGCGGAGCTTCGCGGGTGACGAGCGCGGGTTGTCGCGGCGCTCTTCCGTCGTGGGGCGGATGACTTCACGCGCGATGTCGGCGTAAACTCCGTCGCGCAGGCCCGCCTCGAACGCCTTCTTCACGCGCCGGTCCTCGCCCGAGTGGAAGGTCAGCACCGCCACCCGCCCGCCGGGGTTGAGGCACGCGGGCAAATGGCGCAGCAACGTGTCCAGCGCGCCGAACTCGTCGTTCACCGCGATGCGCAGGGACTGGAAGACGCGGCGCACGGTCAGGTCGGTGTCGTCCTTGTTCAAGCGCGGCAACGCGGCGCGGATGGCCTCGACCAGCTCGCGCGTGGAGGCGAAGGCCCGGCCCGCGAGCGCGGCGGCGAGTTCGTTCGCGCGCGGCTCGTCGGCGTTGCCTTGGAGAACGTCCGTCAGCGTGGGCGCGGACAGCTTCGCGAGGAAGGCCGACGCGGGCTGGCCGCGCTGCGGGTTCATCCGCATGTCCAGCGGCCCGTCGCCCTTCGTCGAGAAACCGCGCGCCGGGTCATCCAACTGCATCGAGGACACGCCGAGGTCCGCGAGGATGCAGTCCGCGCCAGAGCCTCGTGCCGGCGACTTGCAGTCGCCGCCGGGTGCGTCCGTTGCCTGCGGACGGCGACTGCAAGTCGCCGGCACGGGTTCAACTGTCGCTCCCGCCGTGAAGGGCAGCGCTGCCAATGCCTGCGGCAGGCCGGCGAAATTGCTGCGGACGGCGGTGAACATCTCCAGCCCGAAGCCCGCCTCGCGCAGCCGCGCCACCGTCTTCGGCAACTCAAGTGGGTCCGCGTCGAGGCCGAGCAGGTGGCCGCCGGGCTGGAGCCGCGCGAGCAACTCGCGCGCGTGGCCGCCGTAGCCGAGCGTGCAATCCACCGCCAGCTCGCCGGGCTGCGGCGCGAGCACGGCCAGAATCTCCGCCACCATGATGGGCCGGTGCGTGCCGGCGGGCGTCTTGCCCGACGCGAGCACCTTCGCGACCGTCTCGGCGTAGCGCTGTGGGTCGCGCTCCTTGTATTTCTCCTCGAACCGGCGCGGGTTTTTGCCCGAGTAGCGTGGACGGCGGCGATGGGGCGGCGCGGACGCGGGACTTTCGGCGGATGGCAAAGGTGAGTCGGTCACGGCGGAAGCGAGTGTGTTGTCTGCGGCGGCATAACGCAACGCGGGCGGGGTGGGCGGGGCGAAGGCGTCCTGCGCCGGTTGGTCGCGGAGCGACCGCGTGAGGGTAGCCGTGGGTTTCAACCCACGGTGGACGGGGCGGATGAGCGGCGTCGCGTAGCGACGCATGAAGGCATCGTGTTTGACGGGGAAGGCGAGGCGTTCAGGCGTCGCTACGCGACGCGGGGCGGGCGCGCGTTGACCGTGGGCTGAAGCCCACGGCTACCTTCGGAGCCTCGCTACGCGAGGCGGGTCATTCCAGCTTGTGGCCCTTGTCGGCGTGGCTGCAACGCGGCGGCTCGTTGACCGCGCCGAGGGTGTAGGTGCCTCCGCCGGGGCAGGGGGGCAACAGGCCGCCTTTGAGGAAGTCAGCGAGGTCGGAGAACTGCGGCGTAGCAGACGCTCCCAACTTGTTCACGGTGGCCCACTGAGCTTTGGCACCATCGAGTTGCTTCAAGTTGGCGATGCAGGCGTTCTTCTGCGCTGTTGCGCGGGCGGGGCGGAAGCTGGGTGCAATGAACGCGATGAACAGCAGCAGTCCAAAGCCAAACAAGCATCCAGCGAGCATTCGTTTCTTGAAAGCCAACGCGACCAATGCTGTGCCTGTGAACGCACCGAATACCAGATACGGAAGCCAAAGTTTAACCCAGAATGGTTGCATTCGTTCACTCCTTCGGCACCTGATTCAGCGTGTAGTGCAGCGTGTCATTTCGCAGCGCTTCGCCGCGTGTGCTCTTGAGGCCCAGCGCGCGGAGCATGATGACGTGGCGCGGTTTCATTCCCTCCAGCGTCAGGCGCACGGTGAGCTTGTCGGCGGCGACCTCGGCCTTCACCACGCGCACGGGCGGGCCGGGGATTTTCTCGTCGCGGTCCTTCTCGGGCGCGTTGTGCTTGCCGTCGTAGGCGTAGGTGTATTGCGTCGCGTCCCAGTTCTCGGCGTCGCCGGCGAGCTTGGCGTCCACGGGCAGCGTGAAGGTGAGCGCGAAGCCGTTCGTGCGCGCGGCGACGGTCTTGAACTCGAACGGCACCCGGCCCGTGAAGGTCACGCGGTCCAGCGAGTGCGGCTGCGGCGCGATGCTCGTCCAGTGCCCGAAGCGCAGCCCGCCCACGTAGAGCCGCGAGTCCGGCCCGTAGGCGAGCCGGTTCACGCCGGACGCGAAGCCCTTCACGAACGGCAGCACCGCGCCCTGCCATTGGCCGTTCACCTTCTCCAGCGCCACGCGCACGACGCTCGCGTTCTGGAATTCGCCCACGAGCATCTGCCCGCCGAACGGCCCGAAGCGGAAGTCGCCGACGGTCGCGAGGCCGCTCGCGGAGCGCACCCACGCGTAGGGGAACCAAACGGCGGGCGGGGTGAAATTCGGGTCGCCGTCGAAGTGCGCGGGCGGCGACGGCAGACGGCTCGCGGGGACGCTCGCCCCACCGGCCGGGTCGCTGCTCGGGTGGCCGTAGAAGTTCGTGAACTGAAGATGGTTCAGCTTGTTCGCGGCAATCCAGTGGCCCTGGTTGTCGGTCATGAAGAGGTCGCCGCGAAATTCGCCGAAGCCATTCGGCACGCGCAGGCCGGAGCAGAACGGGTCGGTGCGCCACAGGTCGGTGAAGGGGACTTCGTCGGAGTTGTCCGGGTGCGGCGTGATTTTCAGGCACCAGCCCATCGCGGGGACGTTCGTCATCGCGCGGTGGCCGGTGATGAGCGCGCCGAGGATGCCGCTCTCGTCCACGAGCGGGCCGGTGGCGAACGAGTGGTAGTTGCCGGTGTAACCCCACGCGTCGCTCACGCACTCGAAGACATCCGCCACGCCGTCGCCGTCCGCGTCGCGCAGGCGCGTCAGCTCGCACTTCTGCATCACGTAAATCGCGCCGTCCACCACGCGCAGGCCGCCCGGCTCGTTGAGGCCGCGCGCAAAGCGCCGCCACCGCGCGGCCTTCGCGTCGCCGGTCGCGCCCTCGACGATGAAGACCTCGCCCTGAAACGTCGCGATGGCGAGGTTGCCGTCCGGCAGGAAGTCCATGCCCGCGACGGTGAGCTTCAATTCCTTCGGCACGGGGAAATGCTCGACGGTGTAGAACTCGTCGCCGCCGGGCTTGTCGGTGAAGTTCGGGTCGGGGAGGAAGACGGGCGCGGCGTTCGTGGCCGGCGGCGGGGGCAACGGCTTGAGCGGACCGACAAGCTGCTTCGCCAGCGCGGAGGCGGTGTTCAAGTCCGCGACCACGGCGGAGGCGACTTCAAAGGTCTGCGGCTGTTCGTTCGGCGGAATGGCGACGCGCAACGTGACCTTGCGTCCGGCCACGACGTTCGTGACCAGAGCGGACCACGGCCCCTTGCCGTCGCGCTCGGCGTTGAGGATTTCCGTGGCCGGCGTGCTGGTGACGAGCGGGAGGAAGTTGCCACCCGGCAAGCCGCGCAGCACGGCGACGAGCACGCCCGCCGGCGTGCGGATGCCCTGCGCGCCCGCGACGCCGAAGATGTTGACCGGGTCGCCGGGTTCGTCGTGCGCGTTGAGCCGGACGCGGCGCGCGAGCGGGGCGACTTCAAAGCGCCGGATGATGACGTGGTTTGTCCCGATCAGCTCCAGTCGGGGCGACTCGATGACGGCGACCGGCGCGTCGCCCGGCGGATACAGCTCATACACGAACGCGGTCGCGCCGCCGAAGGTGCTGTGGCCCTTGAAGCGCGTGAGCGGCCCCGGCGTGTCCGCCGCGACGGCGTCGAACACCCACGGGCTGCGCGCGAGGCCGCCCCAGAGGCGCGTGCCGGTGAAGTCGCACACGAAGCGCGTGGAGGTGCCGTTGTAGGGCGGGCCGTAGAGATTGAGCGGCTCGCCGCGCCAGACGGTGTGCGTGCGGAGGAGCTGCGCGTCGAAGGCGAGGTGAAGGTTCGTGGCGAGTGGCACGACGATGCTGCGGCCCGACTGTGCCATCGGCGCGCGGCGGAACGGGAGGTCTGACGGGTCGTGGAAGGCGGGGGCGGGCGCGGGGGTTTTGGGTGAGGGTGCAGGCGTCTGCGCGAAGGTGGAACTGGCAAGCAGCAAGGCGGCGAAGACCGCGCCTGCGAGCGGGAAGTGCGTAGCTCGACATTCCAATGTCGAGTTTTTGGCGAACGTTCCGAACTCGACATCGGAGTGTCGAGCTACTGCGAGCGCCGCGCCGGCGGCTTCCAGCCGCCGCCCGAAGCGTGCTGGTGGCAATACGCCGTGGGCTTGCTGTGGCTCGCGGACGGCGACTGGAAGTCGCCGGCACGGGCGGTGGGCCCGGGCGGGCACGGGCGAAGGCGGAGCTGGCACAAACGGGATTCGCACGAACGCAGCGTAGCGCAACGCCTCCCGGCGGCGAGCGGGAAGTGCGTGGCTTGACATTCCAATGTCGAGCTTTTGGCGAACGTCCCGAACTCGACATCGGAGTGTCGAGCTACTGCGAGCGCCGTGCCGGCGGCTTCCAGCCGCCGCCCGAAGCGTGCTGGTGGCAAGACACCGTGGACTTGCTGTGGCCCGCGGACGGCGACTGGAAGTCGCCGGCACGGGCGGTGGGCGCGGGCGGGCGCGGGGGAAGACGGGGTTGGCACAAACGGGATTCGCACGAACGCAGCGTAGCGCAGCCCGTCCCGGCGGCGAGCGGGAAGTGAGTGCGGGGCAGTTTGGTGGGGCGAGGCTACTGACGAGCCGGCTCGCGAGGACGCTCGCCCCACCACGGAGGGTTTGCTACACCTTCGCCCCGTCGTGAACAAACGCGCCCTTGGCATCGCCGCCGCCATCATGCTCTTCACCGGGCTGGTGGTGTTACAGGTCGCGCAGACCGGCAAGCCCCGCGCGTCGCAGGTTGTCACGCTGCCGGACGGCTCGACGCTGCGGCTCGAATCGGTGAGCTACGGCAAGGAGCATTTCCGCCCCGGCCCATGGTGGCACCCGCTCGCGCGGAGGCTGCCGACGGATTGGCAGCGGAAGCTGAAGGTGGACACCGGCGCGAGCATGACTACGGCTGCCCCGTCACTCGGCGTGTGGCTCGGTTGGGACAAGACCGGCAGCAGCAGCGGCGGCTGGTGGGATTTCGGGCTGGTGGACGAGAGCGGCGTCGAAGTTCCGGCCAGCAGCAATACCAACCACGGGTCCGGCCGCACTGGCCAGCCGGATTCGCTGGGCCGGACCTTCACCGCGTTTCCCCGGCGTGGAGCCGCGATGACGTTGCGCCTCTACCAACGAAAACCGGGCGGCAGACGGGAACTGGCGGCGGCGTTTGAGTTCACCAATCCGGCGCGTGGCAAATTCCCCGAGTGGCGGCCTCAGCCGATGCCGGCAGTCGTCAAGCAGGGCGATTTGGAAATCAGTTACAAGCAGTTGCTCATCGGTGTGACAGGACACAACAATCCCGGCGAGGCACCCGAGGCGCGCGTCAACTTCACGGTGGTGGAGGGTGGAATGCCAAGTGACCACTGGTTCCCCGACGGCATCGAAATCGCGGATGCAACCGGCAACGTGGTGCGGCAGAACTCTTGGGGAGGAGGGACAAGCAAAGGTGAGGCATACATGGTCTGGAAGCCCTACCTCTGGCCCAGCGAGGCGGCGTGGAAAATCCGCGTCGAGTTCATGCGCAATGAGAAGGCGGTGTTCAGCACGAACGAGTTGGTCGTCGTGACCGGCCTCGCGCTGCCAGCGGTGGACAGCGTCACTGAGTTGAACCTTTCGACCAACCGCCTCGGGCACACGGTGCGGGTGCTGGGTTTGGCGCAGGGTCAGGGCAAGTTCAGCGGCCGGCATTCCAGAATGAGCGGTGGCGATGTCCGCATTGAAGTGGACGTGTCGCCCGAGCTGGGCACGCGCAAGCGATTGACGGTCTTGAGCGTGCGCGACGACCAGGGCCGGAAGGCGGAGAGCCGAGGCTATGGCCGCAGCAGCAGCTCATATTCGTTCAGCTACGAGCCGAAGCCGGATGCGAAGTCGCTGGACTTCACGCTGGTCGTGCAGGAGGTGGTGACGGCGGAGTTCCTCGTGAAGCCGGAGGTGTTCAAGGCCGCGCCGGCGGGGAAGTGATTGTGGCGGGGACACGCTTGTCCCCGGTCAGTTGCGGAATGCCTGGCCGGGGACAGAGTGTCCCCGCCACGCTCACTTCCCGCCGATGCACCAGAGCGACTTGTGCGTGCGGATGAACAGCTCGCCGTCGGACGCGACGATGGAGCTGTTCGAGCGCTCACCGAGCGGGTTGGTGGCAAGCAGCTCGAAGGTGGGGCTGGCCTTGAAGACGAAGCACGCGCCGCCCTGGGTGATGGTGTAGCACTTGCCGTCGGCGAGCAGCACGCTGCTCCAGTTCGCGCCGGTGGCGGCCGGGCTGGTCAGCCGCTCGTTCCAGACTTCCTTGCCCGTTTCGAGGTTGAGGCACATCGCGGTGCCGGGGTCGTTGTGGATGTAGATGTGGCCGTCGTGAATCACGCCGGAGCCGATGCGCTGCGGCGAGCGCGGGTGGTGCCAGAGCCGGTGCGACGCCGTGACATCGCCCGAACCACCAGCCCGCACGGCCAGCGCCGAGCCGCCGAAGCCGCTCATGGCCACCACGATGCCGTTCGCATGGAGGGGAGAGGTATAGACCAGCGGGGTCAACCCGGTGCAGTTCCAGCGTTCCTTGCCCGTCGCGGGGTCGAGCGAGCAGACGCGGCCGGGCCACGACATGAGGAGCGAGTCCTTGCCGCCCTCGTTGATGATGACGGGCGTGGTCCACGAGCCGAGCCACTTGCCGCGCGGCGCGGCCTTCTTGTCGGCGGGCGGATCCTTGGGCGCGGGCGGCGGAGCGCCGGCATCGCCGCCGGCCTCGTCGTTTTTCCAGACGGTCTTGCCGGTTTTTTTGTCCACCGCGAGAAGATAAGTGGTTTCGCCGGGGCCAAAGTTGAGGAAGCAGAGGTTCTTGTAAATCACCGGCGACACGGCGTTGCCCCAGATGTGAATCTGCCGGCCGAGGTCGGTGCGTTTCCAAAGCTCCTTGCCATCGAGGTCGTAGCAATACAGCCCGTCGCTCGCGAAGGAGACGATGACGCGCTCGCCGTCGGTCGCGGGCGACGCGGAGCAGAAGGGGTTCGTGCTGTGCGTCGGCTCCTTCTCGCGCGTGGTGACGCCCACCTGCCAGAGCAGCTTGCCGTCGGCGCGGCTGAGGCACATGAGCGTGCGGCGGTCGCCGACGGGCTGCGTGACGAAGATTTTGCCGCCCCAGACGGCGGGCGTGGAGTTGCCGGCCTCGGGCAGCGGCACGCGCCAGCGGACGTTCTCGTCCTTGCCCCACTTCACGGGGAGGTTTTTCTCGGCGGAGATGCCGTCGGCGTTCGCGCCGCGCCACGCGGGCCAGTTGGCGGCGGAGGCGGACTGGGCACCCAGGATGACAAGCAGCGGGAGGGCGGAGGGAAGTTGAAATTTCATGGCAACAGAGAGGCAGACGCGGCGCGCGGGACGGAGTTTCAGGGAAAGAGCCCACGGCCCGCCAACGGCTGCGATCCCAGCCCTTGAACCTGAAAACGGCAATTGAACCGAAAGGGGCGGAAGGAAAACCACTAACCGGCACTGACTGGCACTGATGGATTCGCGGCGAACGCACTCACCCACTCGGTGAAGGCCTCGGGTTCCGATTTTATTAGTGCAGGTCAGTGCCGGTTAGTGGTTTGCGTCTTGGCGCCTCAATTTCAACTGCCGGATTTAGGTTGAACCAATGGTTGAAACCCAAAGATTCGAGGCGGACAAAGATTCTGGGAGGTGTTTTCAAAACCCTCCGAATGGATGGCAAGCGAATGGGGGCAGGCGAATAAATCCTTTGGAAACTCATTCGTTTGCCCCATTCGCTTGCCAACGTCGGGAGTTCTGCAAATGGCTCTGGTTTCCCATCTTTGTCCGCCCCGAATCTTTGGGTTCTTCCTTCCGCAGTTCTATAGAGCGGGGCGCACACCACGCAACACGCTGGCGCGGCTTGCGCCGGTGCGCTAGCCTCCCGCCCGCGACATGAGCAGTCACGCGCCGCCACTCAGCCCGTCGGCCAGGGCCAACATCCCGACGCACATCGCCATCATCATGGATGGCAACGGCCGCTGGGCCAAGACCCGCGGCCTCCCGCGCGTCGAGGGCCACCGCAACGGCGTCGAGTCCGTGCGCAGCACCGTCCGCACCTGCGGCGAGCTGGGCGTCAAGTATCTCACCCTCTACGCCTTCTCCGTCGAGAACTGGAACCGCCCCAAGGACGAGGTGGACACGCTGATGAAATACCTCGCGCGCTTCCTGAAGAACGAGATCGGCGAGCTGAACCGCAACAACGTCCGGCTCGAAGCCGTCGGGCAGATTTACCGGCTGCCGGAGTTCGTGCAGGAACAGCTCGCGAAGACGAAGGCCGCGCTGGCGAAGAACACCGGCCTCACGCTCATCCTCGCCCTGAGCTACGGCGGGCGCACGGAACTCGTCGAGGCCACGCGCTCCATTGCGCAACAGGTGAAGGCCGGCAAGCTCGACCCGGCGGAGATCAACGAGCAGGTCATCGCGCAAAACCTCTACACCCACGCCTACCCCGACCCCGACCTGCTCATCCGCACCAGCGGCGAGCTGCGCGTGAGCAACTTCCTGCTCTGGCAGATTTCCTACGCGGAATTCGTCGTCACGCCCACGCTCTGGCCGGACTTCCGCAAGCCGCAGCTTTACGAGGCGCTGGAGGAATACACCCGCCGGCACCGGCGCTTCGGCGGGCTGTGAGCGGCGGTCAAGGCAGGCCCTTGGGCCGCCGTTTGGTGGGAGTGACCGCCGGTGCGGGCGGAGGCGCGACGGGCGACGGGGTGGCGGGCGGAACCGGCTTGCCCGCGAGCTGGTGATAAAGGTTGCGATAGTCCCCGAGCATCGCGGTCATGCTGTAGAACTGCTCGGCGCGCTTGCGGCCGGCCACGCCCATCTTCACGCAGGTCTCCGGGTTCGAGAGGATGGCGATGAGCGCGTGGGCAGTCTCGGCGGGGGACATGATCTTCGTGAGGCGGCCAGCGCGGCCCAGCGCGCGATCCGGCGGCGTGCGGCCAAACATGAGTTCGCGGCACGCGCCCACATCGCTGCACACGTTGGGTTTGCCGGCGGCCATGCCCTCCAGCACGACGAGCGGCAGGCCCTCGCTGATGCTCGTGAGCACCAGCACGTCCATGCGCGGCAGCACGTCCATGATCTTGCTCATGCCGAGGAAATGCACCTTCTCCTCGATGTGCAGGAGCTTCACGATCTTCGAGCACTCGTCGAAGTAGGCCGGATCCTCCGCGTAAGGCCCGGC